>ERZ773063.1353-NODE-1353-length-14554-cov-8.022139_pt1 | contig 14554 bp, 14 predicted proteins | sample MGYA00580625_ERZ773063 | MGnify/ENA primary metagenome ERZ773063 (study PRJEB29015, sample SAMEA2738022) | human oral metagenome | biome: human oral; feature: human-associated habitat; material: dental | place: China | collected 2042 ...
GGTTTGAAGTATGATATGAATAAGAAGTCATGACCCCTTCAGGGCGTCGCACGGTGAGGACGCTCCGAAGGGGGGACAGGGTGGGCTATCATTCGGCCTCGAAAGACGTGGTGCCTTTGACCCACTTCAGCACCTCGGGCTTGGCTCGACGGTCAGACGGTTCGTAGAGACGGATGTCGTAGCCTACGCGCGGCAGCTCCACGATGCGTCCGTCGATGCCACGCTCGAGTCCGCGGCGTACGGGCAGCGGCGTGATGGGGCTCATCCGGTGCGTCATGGGGTCGTAGTCGTAGAAGGCCAGCAGACCTTCCTTGTCGCTGTTGTAGAGGTCGACCATGCTCACGGCCACCATCCGATGGCCCTTCGGGAGGGTCCAGTAGCAGAGCTCGAGCCACGCGCCGCCGTCCATCGCGTAGCGATACTTGAGGTAGCCGTGGGGTGCGTCAAAGATGAAGGTGTTCGGGTCCTTGCGCGTGTTCTTCGGGTCGTTCAGCCGGGCCACGATGGCGTCGGTGAGGTCGCCGGGATAGGCGCGGGCGAAGGCGCGGGCCGAGGCGCGCGCTGCCCGGCCCACGCACGCCAAGCGCTTGGAGAGGGCCAGGGAGGGCTTCGCCGTGCCCGCGGACCACGAGGTCGTCTGCGGCCGCAATGCGGTGGCCGAGGCCGCCCGCGCCGGCATCCCGATCGTGCGCGTCTTCATGGCCGTCTCCGCGGAGTCGGACGACCGCCTGGCCGCCGTCGTGCGACGTGCGACTCTGCTGGGCGCGCCCATGGTCGAGGCGACTCGGCTCGACCTGGAGGCGCTCACCGGCGGCGCCGCTCATCAGGGTGTGGCCATCGAGGTGCCCGCCTACGAGTACGTCCGCGCCCGCGACCTGCTCGAGCGCGCCCGGGACGCCGGCCGTACGCCATTGCTCATCGCTCTGGACCGCGTCACCGACCCCCACAACTTCGGGGCGATTCTGCGCAGTGCCGGGGCTTTCGGAGCCGACGGCGTGATCATCCCCGAGCGGCGCTCCGTCGGGGTCAACGTCACCGTGTGGAAAGTGTCGGCCGGGGCGGCCGCCCGGGTGAGCGTGGCCCGTGAGACGAATCTCGTGCGCACCCTGACCGCCCTGAAGAGGGAGGGCTGCTTCGTCGTCGGGCTCGACGGCGGCGGGGACACGGCCCTGGAGGACCTCGCGCTCGCCGACGCCCCGCTCGTCGCGGTCACCGGGGCCGAGGGGGCGGGCCTGTCCCGCCTGGTGCGAGAGACCTGCGACGTCGTCGCCTCCATCCCGATCGCCCGCGCCGTCGAGTCGCTCAACGCGGCGGTGGCCACCGGCATCGGCCTGTACGAGATCGACCGCCTGCGCCGCGCCGCCCGTTCCGCCGATCCCATTCGGCCCGCTCGGCCCGCTCGGGGCTGACCAGCATGCCTGTTGCTGACACAATAGGCGCCGGACCCGTATCCCCCACCACCGGACCGACCGCGCCGCGGCTGGTCCCAGCCGGCTAGGAGGCCGTCATGGCTCAGGACACCGCACAGCGCTGGAACCGCACCGAGGGCGTGCTCATCGCGCCGGGCACCCAGCCGGAGGCGGTCGCCGACCGCCTCGTCGCGGACCGGGTCGTCGCCCGCCTGGAGTGGTACCCCTCCAGCCCCCACCTGCTGTCGATGACGCTCATGACGGACGCGGACGGCCGGGTGGCCGTCACCCCGCCCGCCCGCGGAGGAGCCGTGGCCGGCCTCGGCGTCAGCGAGCTCGCCGAGGCCCTGGCCCGCGAGTTCGGGGCGGACGTGACCATTGGCCCGGCCGCCTTCAACGCGCTGCCCGACGACGTCGCCCTGCCCGAGGTCTCGGGCGGCCCCGGGGCGACGACCCGCACGCTCGTGGTCTCCCCGCTGAGCGCCTACACGGTGCCCCTACAGGCCACGCTGCTGGAGCGCCCGCTGGCCGTGGCCTCCCTGCCCGGCCTGGACCGCCGGATCGTCATGTACACCGGCGACGGCGCGGGCCTGGGCAGCTTCGGCTGGGACGAGGAGTCCCTGCCCGCCCTGGTCCTGACCGTCGACGAGCGCGACGTCGCCGCCCGCGCCATCCTCACCGGGGAGGGCGACGACGACGCCGTCTTCTCCTGGGGCATGACCTCCCGCTACGTGTGGGGCGGGGTCGGCGAGCCGGGGCCGGCGCTGCGTGCGCTGGTCGATGAGCTCCTCACCGACTCCACCGACGTCTCCGTCATCGCCTCGACCGTGCCGGGCGCCGACGTCGAGGCTGCCGCCAAGGCCTTCGCCACCCCGGGGCTGGAGGGCATGGTCGCCCTGACCCGGGCCCTGGGCCTGCCCGAGTGGGTGGAGTCCGTCCTGGGAGGGCGGCTCGCGCCGGCGGAGGTGCCCGGCGCGGTCGTCCACGAGCCGCGCGGCCTGTCCAACGCCGTGGGGCGCAGCGTCGGCATGCTGCTGCAGGACCCGTCCACGCCCGGATCGGCCTTCTGGCAGTCCTACGTCCGCACCGTCACCGACATGCCCTGGGCCGTGCGCGGCGCGGCGATTCTCGAGGCGGGCCTGGGCGGAGCGCTGGTGGGCGCCGCGGTGCGCCGCCACCACCGGAGCGGCCGGCTGTCCGGCGGGCTGCTGGGCGTGGGCATAGTGCTCATGGTGGACGCGGTCGCCGAGACCTCGCTGGCGTCCTGGACGCGGCACCGCGAGCTGCGGCGCCGGGCCGACGAGGAGATGGCGCTGGTCGCCGAGGAGCTCGGCGCCTGAGGCGGGCGCGCCGGGGGCGCGGGGCCGCGGCCCGCTACCGGAGCAGGCTGGCGAACCAGGAGAAGAACCCGATCACCACCAGGCCCAAGAGCCCCGTTGCGAGCACGAAGGCGAGCACGCCTATGACGAGGGCCTTTGCGCCACTGTCATGGCTCTCCGTCAGGGTGAAGGACAGCGACCCCTTCAGCCAGTCGGCGTTGGAGGGGCGGTAGTAGAGGCGCACGGCCTGGCCGGGCGAAAGGTAGAAGGCGATGCGGGCGGGAGCCGCTCCCATATAGCCCAGGCCGCCGCTGATCCAGATCGGCCCGGCGGGCGCCACCAGGCGCACGCCGGGGTCGGGCATGCGGAAGGGCCAGCCGTTGATCCTGAATGGGACTCCCCGGAAGAGCAGTCGCGGGAACGACCTGGGGTCCATCACCAGGTCGATGAAGCCGTGAGGGACGCGGTCGGCTCCGGGGAGGACGACGACGTCGGCGATCACGGGCCCGGCCTCCTCACTCGCCCTTGAGCCTCATGCCGGCGGTGAGGCTCAAGGGGGCGGGGGTGAGCTTATGCCCGCGGTGGGCGACGGCCCTGTCGATCTTCTCGGTGATCTGCAGCGACTGGTGCATGTGGCAAGTCTCTCAGGAAACGACGACGACGGCGCGCCGGCCGCGCGGGTCGGGCCCGCCGGGTCAGGAGGCGGAGAGGATGCGCGGCGGGGTCGCGGGCGCGGCGATGCCGAGGCTCCGGGCCAGGTCCCGGCCGGCGGACGCGGTCGCGGCCTCGTCCGCTCCGACCACCTCGACGTCCCGTGAGAACCCGAAGTGCCCGCAGACCGCGGCACTGCTGTCGCCGTGCCCGGTGAGCACCGCGAGCGCGAGGCAGCCCTCGGGGGCCTCGAGGACGACCACCGGCTGGTCGGCGGCCAGGCGGATCCCGCCGGCGGAGTCGAAGGGGTGACCCATCATGTCCCACAGGGACAGGTGGCCGACGACGGTGCGGAGCACGGTCCGGCGCCGGAGGCGGCCCGCGGGGCGCATCTGCGCGCCCCGGGCGTCGGCGAGGAGAAGATAGGGGGTCCTGCGGCGCACCCTCCTGATACCCCGGCACTCGACGACGGCGACCGCCAGCACCACCGCCTGCCCGCCCGGCCCGTCGGGGCCGCGTCCGGCGCGGCGCAGCTCCCGCTGCCGGGCCCGCTCCAGGCCGCGCCACGAGACACGACGGCCATCCCGCTCGCCGCGCTCGCCGCGTTCCATAAGGCGAGGGAGCAGCTCGGTGAGCGCCCAGATGACAGGGAGCAGGAACGCCCCGGCCGCGAAGTACGCCATGAGGTCCGTATCTCCCGCCTGCGTCGCCAGCCATGCGGCTGAGCACAGCGCCGCCTCGGGCACCACGAAGAAGAACGCGAACAGCAGGACGGTCGTGCGCGTGCTCTCCACCCACCGCGGGACCAGGATCAAGATGAGCAGATGGATGATGATGAAAAGAGCCATCCCGAACACCATGAGGTTCTCATTCGCGATCGACCACCCCCAGGCCGCCAGCGCCCAGGGGCTCGCGAGGAGCGCCGTCAGGACCGCGCCGAGGACGAGCCTTCTCCTCCACCGGCGCGACGCCGATGGCCCCTGGCCCTCAGCGGGGAGGGCGGCGGTAGCCGGGGCGCCGGGCGGGTCCTGCACCCCGGCCTCCTCGGCCCACTCCTCCTTCGCGGGTCGCTGGACGCAGCAGTACTCGTCGACTCGGATCCCGCCGATACGGGAGATCAGGGAGTCCAGGCCGCTGCGCAGTCCCAGGGGGGCCGACGACCAGTGGGACAGCTCCAGGGCATAGGGGTGGATGAAGGTCGCCAGCACGTCGGGGGCGATCGGAGGCGGAGGGGTGAAGTCGCCGTCGGCCTCGATCTTCTCCCATGTCTCCTCGTCCCACCGCAGCTCCCAGTCCCACTCCTCCGGGGGCTCGGGGCCGTCGGTGAGGGGCCGGCGGCGGATGCGGACGGAGTGGAAGGGGTGGGAGAAGAGGAGGTCGTCGCCGTCGGGGGACTCTTCGAAGACGATGTCGGGGCCGAAGGCGGCGGTGAGATCCGCCCGGGTGATGGGGCGTGCCAGGCGCAGCTCATGCCTGGTCTCGGCCTCCGGATAGAAGGTCATGGCTGTCCTCGATGTCTGATTCCGGGGTGCTCTGCTTTCTGCGGGCCCCGCGGTCGTGAGTTGGGTTCGCGAGGTCGTACCTTAGACCTGCGACAGACCTGCGACAGACCTGCGACTGCGACAGGGGCCTCAGAGCTGCCTCAACAGCTTGATGAGCAGGTAGAGGCCGAATGCTGCGAGCATGATCCCGACCATGACGAGCCACTGCTTCTCGGAGGAGCTGGGGCCCTTGAGCCTCTGCAGCGTCAGCGCGCCGGGATCCCCCCTGATCCAGGAGCGGCGGTAGAAGACGGGGACGGCCTGCCCGGGCTGGACCACGGCATCGACACGTGGAGTGTGCTCGAGCAGCCTGAAGGCGCCGGGACGACCGATGACGACGCTCACGGGCCCCGCGGGCACGACGACGCGGGCGGCAGCCGAGCTGAAGTGCACCGGACAGCCGTTGATCGTCACCGGGATGTACTTCCAGGTGAGCGCCGGCCCGGACGGATCTATCACCATGTCGATGAAGCCGTGAGGGACGCGGTCGGCTCCGGGGAGGACGACGACGTCGGTGCTCACTCGCCCGGCCTCCTCACTCGCCCTTGAACTTCATGCCGGCGGTGAATCCCATGGGGTTGAGCTCGTAGGCCGCGGCCATCTCCTCGTCGCGGGCGGCGAACTCCTCGTCGTCGGCGATGGGCTCGTCCTCCTCGCCCTCGCCGCCGAAGATCGCGGCCATCTCCTGGGTGTCGCCCAGTGAGAGGTAGGACTCCTCGTCCCAGTGCTGGGGCAGGACGTTGCGGACGTAGTCCTCGATCGCCTCCTCGGTGGTCACATCGCCCTGCCTGGCCTCGGACATGTACCAGCGGTGCTCCAGGACCTCGTGGAAGATCTCCGCCGGCTCGAGCTTGCGGCGCAGCTCCATGGGCACGGCGGCGATCGTCGGCTCGAAGATGTTGGCGAGCCAGGCGTGGGCCACCTGCTCGATGGGCTCGTCCTGTCGGCCGGTGTAGGCCCGGTAGGCCTCCAGGTCGTTGAGCATGCGCTGGCCCTGGCGCTCCTGGACGTCCAGGCCGGTCAGGCGCATGATCTGGCGGTGGTAGTGACCGGCGTCGACGACCTTGGGCTGGATGACCATGCGCGCCCCCGAGCCGTCGGCCTGCGTCTTCATCATGAGCTCGCCGACGTCGAAGCCCAGCTTGTTGAGGCGCTCGATGCGCTGGCGCACGCGCCACCGCTCGCCCATGTCGAAGGTCTCCGCGCCCGTGAGCACCTCCCACAGGTCGGTGTACCGGGTCACGATGCGGTCGCCGACCTCGACGGTGTCGACGCTGGGCTCCAGCAGCGCCCCGGCCTGGAGGTCCATGAGCTCGCCGATAATGTTGGTCCGGGCGATGTCGATGTCGTACAGGCGCTTGCCCTCGGTCAGCCCCTCGGTGTGGAGCTCGCCGGTCTCGGCGTCCACCAGGTAGGCGGCGAAGGCGCCCGCATCGCGCCGGAAGAGCGTGTTGGACAGGGAGACGTCCCCCCAGTAGAAGCCGAGCAGGTGCAGGCGCACGAGCAGGACCGCCAGGGCGTCGATGAGGCGGGTCGCCGTCTCGGGGCGCATGTACTGGCTGAACAGGGCGCGGTAGGGCAGGGAGTAGGACAGGTGCTCGGTGACGAGCACGGAGTTCAGGGCGTTGCCGGACAGGTCCGCGCGCTCGGTGATGACGGCGGTGGGGGTGACGCACGGCGCCCCCAGGCGCACGAGGTTGCGGAGCAGCTCGTACTCGCGGTAGGCGACGGACTCGCCGATCTCCTTGACGGCGATGACGCGCTCGGAGAGGTTGACGAAGCGCACGATGTGGCGCGACAGGCCGCGCGGCAGCGCCGCGAGGACCTCGGGCGGCCACGTCTCCAGCGGGATCTCCCAGGGCAGGTCGAGCAGGGCGGGGTCGATCGTCGCCGCGGTGATCTGCATGGACTGGGGCATGGGGTGATTCTCTCAGGAAATGACGACGACGGCGCGTTGACCGGGCGGGTCGGGAGGCGGGTTGCACATGGGAGAGAGGCGGCCCGACAGATAGAGCATTGGTTTTCGTTGAAATACTGGGGTTTCACCCAGTCCGTCAAGAGCGGTTGCCTCTCTCCCATGTGCGCGCAGGGGGGTCTGCGCACATGGGAGCCCGGCAAGGCGTCTCGACGGATATCCAGAAACCGCAGAATCATGGGGGAAACCAGCGCTCATGTCAACAGGGCCCGCCTCTCCCATGTGCAACCCTCCCCCAAGAGTCCCCCAGAGCGGCCCCCGCCCCACCACGGGCGAGTCTCTCGGGCGGCCGCGAAGACCGGGCGCAACCAGCACCTCCGGGATCACCCATCTGGATGATCCCAGCAGCCGCGAGCCGGGCCAGACGGGCGCCGCGCTCGCCCGCCGTCCTGGAATCAACCATCGAGAGGCTCGGGAGGCGGAAACGTGCGGGAGCCCCGCCGCAGGGGCGGGGCTCCCGGGTGCCGGGCGCTGCCCGGACTGATGTGCCCGACTGAGATTCTCAGGCTCAGGCGGGCAGGCGCTTGCCCGTCGAGGCGGAGAAGATGTGCTCCTCGCCGGGCTTGATGCGCACGTAGACGGTCTCGCCCGGCTCCGGCGCGGTGCGCGGGGGGACGCGAACGATGATCTGGCTGGAGTCCTCACCGGAGCCCAGCTTCTCCTCCGAGCCCTCGGCGCCGACGAGCTCGCCGTAGATGTAGGCGTCGCTCCCCAGCTCCTCCACGAAGGACAGGCGCACCGGGATGGAGTGCTCGTCCTTGGCGGAGACCACCTCGAGGGACTCCGGACGGAAGCCGATGGTGACCTTGCCGCCGTCCTCGGGGGCGACGGCGTCCAGGGTGGCCTTGGACAGCTGGATCTTGGCGGCGCCGAGAGTGGCGACGTCGCCGGAGACCGTGAAGCGGCCCAGGTTCATGGCCGGCGAGCCGATGAAGCCGGCCACGAACTCGTTGGCGGGCTTGTCGTACATCTCGCGCGGGGTGCCGACCTGCTGGAGGACGCCGTCCTTGAGGACCGCGATGCGGTCGCCCATGGTCAGGGCCTCGGTCTGGTCGTGGGTGACGTAGACCGTCGTGACGCCCAGCGAGCGCTGGAGCGAGGCGATCTGGGTGCGGGTCTGGACGCGGAGCTTGGCGTCCAGGTTGGACAGCGGCTCGTCCATGAGGAAGACCTTGGGCTTGCGCACAATGGCGCGGCCCATGGCGACACGCTGGCGCTGACCGCCGGAGAGGGCCTTCGGCTTGCGGTCGAGGTACTCGGTCAGGCCGAGGATCTTGGCGGCCTCGCGGACCCGCTTGTCGATCTCGTCCTTGGGCGTGCCCGCGATCTTGAGGGCGAAGCCCATGTTGTCGTGCACGCTCATGTGCGGGTAGAGCGCGTAGTTCTGGAAGACCATGGCGATGTCACGGTCCTTGGGCTGAACATCGGTGACGTCCTTGTCGCCGATGAGGATGCGGCCTTCGTTGACGTCCTCCAGACCCGCGAGCATGCGCAGAGAGGTCGACTTCCCGCAGCCGGAGGGACCGACGAGGACGAGGAACTCGCCGTCGGCGATCTCGAGGTTCAGGGCGTCCACGCTCGGGCGGTCATTGCCCGGGTAGACGCGGGTGGCATGGTCAAAGGTCACAGTTGCCATGAGGTGGTGTCCCTTCACCGGCAGGTACGTGCCGGACGATCCGTAGTGAAAGGTGCCGAATGCGTGTCCGCACTGACACATGCGCCCGGTCGGGCGACCGGATGCGGAACTTATGCTGTCACATGATCGAGTCGGCCAGGTAGATCTATGGCGGCCATAGGCATCTCCGAGGCCGGTGAAGCCTCTCACATCCCATACTGTGACGGAGGGGCCCGGTACTGTGATGCTATGACGCAGAACCCGGATGTGGGGACAGGCACCCCGATCTCCTTGGCGGGGCTCCGTGCCGGCGCGAACGTCGGGGGCTATCGGCTGCTCCGGCGGCTGGGCGCCGGCGGCATGGGCGTGGTCTGGGAGGTCGCCGACGGCGAGGACAACCACGTCGCCATGAAGATCCTCCATCCCCAGATCGCCGCCGACCCCATGGCGCGGCGCCGCCTGGACCGCGAGGCCTCGGTCCTGGCGCGTGTCAAGGACTCCCGTGTCGCCCGCATCCTCGACATCGAGACCGGCGACGGCGCCGACGGCTCGGGTGTTACCTTCGTCATCACCGAGCTCGTGGACGGGCCCACCCTCCAGCACGAGGTCGACTACGAGGGCGCCTACGACCTGTCCACCGACGCGCGAGACCTGTCGGACCTCGCCCACGGGCTGGTCGACTCCCTGTCGGCCGTCCACGCCGCGGGGGTCATCCACCGCGACCTCAAGCCGTCCAACGTCATGCTCGGGGTGCAGGGCCCGGTCCTCATCGACTTCGGCATCGCCCAGGTCGCCGACGACGTCCGCCTGACCCAGACCGGCCAGGTGACGGGCACCCCCGGCTTCATCCCGCCCGAGATGCTCGACGGCGATGAGCCGAGCCCCGGCGTCGACTGGTACGCCTGCGCGGGCGTGCTCCTGTTCGCGGTCACCGGGCGCGCGCCCTTCGGCTCCGGGCCCTGGCAGGCCGTCTTCCGGCGCGTCTACGCCGGCACCCCCGAGCTCGGCGCGCTCGAGGAGGACTGCCCCGCCCTGGCGCGGGCCTTCGTCGCCGCGCTCGCCCCGGAGGCCGCCGACCGGCTCAAGATCGAGGACCTGCTGCGGGTCCTCGATGACATCGCCGACGGCGGGACCGGGCAGGACGTGGTTGACGAGGTCCTCGGCGACGACGGCGAGGCCTCCGAGGCCGACACGGACACCGGTACGTTCTCGGCCGCCGCCTACGGAATCGTGTCGGGTCAGCAGCAGCCCGCCGGGTACGGCGGCGGGCCCAGTCCCTCCTCCGCCGGCACGGGGCCGAGGCCCGGCGTCCCCTACCCCGGTTATGGGAACGGCGCCGGCGTGTCCTCCTCGGGCTACGGGCCCGGCGTCGGCATCGGGCCTGCCGGCACGGGGCAGCGACCCGCTGCCTACGGGCCCGGCCCCGGCTCGGGGGTCCCCTCGGGCGGCTACGGCCCCGGGGTGTCCTCCTCGGGCTACGGGCCCGGCGTCGGCGTCGGATCTGCCGGCACGGGGCCGAGGCCTGGAGCCTACGGGTACCTCGGCACGCCCACGAGCGGCGCCTCGGGGCCCTCGGCGTCATCGGCGTCGGGCGCCGTCGGCGCGCCTTCCCGTTTTCAGCCGGAGGGAGGACGGCCGGCGACGCCGTCGACCGGAGTGCGGGCGGCCGCAGCCCCGGCGGCGTATGCACCGGGCAGCGGCACGGGCGTGCACCCGGTTCAGCCCGCGCCGTCGCGTCCCGCCCCCCGGCCGGCCCCGACGCCGGCTCCCACCCCGATGCCCGCGTCTCCGTCGGCGCCGGTGGCGCCGCCGGCCCCTGCTCGCCCCACCGGCGTCCAGCCCGCCGTCTCCCCGGCACCGGGCGGGTCCCTGCCGTCGTGGGCGCGCGAGCCGCGTCGCCACCCGATCGTGATGCTCGCCGTGTTCGCGCTTCTGGCGGCGCTGGCCGTCCTGATCCCCGGGTGGGAGATCATTGTCTTCGTGCTGGTCCTGGTGGTGGCGGGGACCGTGGGCCGGGCCGAGGACGCCCGGCGCTGGCGCAGGCTGGAGAACGGCCGCGTTTCTGCGGGGGACAACGCGCGCATGTGGGCGGGGATGCCCTGGTACCTGCTGCGGTCGCTCGTGGCCAGCATCTTCGCGTTCTTACCGGCGGCTCTGATCGCCGCCACCGTCTTCACGATCGGCGCGACGGCGATCGGGACGGAGGACGGCAACCCGACCATTTTGAAGGAATGGCACTACTACCACCGTTCGGGCGCGGTCCTGTTCGTGGCGATCTCGCTGCTGGTGCTCATCACCTGGCTGGTGCCGTGGGGTGCGCCGACGCGGCGCGGCGGGGCGCGCCTGGTCGAGGTCGTCCTGGGCGACGGGGGCGGGCCCGTCATCGCCACGGCCGTCCTGTTCGCTGTTGCCTCCGGCCTGGTGATCCTTCACGTGATGGGGGTGCTTCATCCCGCCTGGCTCGCCCCCTTCTTCTTCTCCGAGGGCTGACGGGCGGCGAGGGCGTGAGGCAGGCCGCAGTGACTGTGCAGTGCTTGTCGGCCGATTGGCGGGCAGAATACTCGGTGTCCTGTCGTCAGTGGACTGTTGAAGCTTCTGGGCGTCCAACGGTCCTGCAGCCGATCTGAGGAGTCCTCCGTGGCCTCGAACACACCCCGTCCGACCAAGGCCGAGCGTCGCGAGGCCGCTCGCGCCAAGGCCCAGGCGCTTCGCCTGGAGCAGGAGAAGCGGGAGCGCCGTGCGAAGGTCACGCGCCGCGTCCTGATCGGGGCGGGCGCCGTGGCCGTCGTCGGGGGCGCCGCCGGGCTCGTGACCACCAGCGTGCTGAAGAGGAGGAGGAAGCTGGCCGTCAACAACCGGGGCATCCCGTACCTCGTGCGGACTGACGACGGCGCGTGGACCTACGGCAAGAACTCGGTCATTGACACCACCAACGAGGGCGCTGCCGTGCTCGATGTCTTCTTCGACTACGCCTGCCCCCACTGCGCCGAGTTCGACACCCTCCACGCCGACGAGATCTCCACGCTGCTCGACGACGGCAAGATCACCCTCGCCCTGCACCCCTGCAAGATTCTCAATCAGGACTGGACCGATCTGGTGATGAATGCCGTGGGCCTGGTCATGGATAAGGACTCGGACAAGGTGCTGGCTTACCACAACGCGGTCTTCGAGGAGTTCGTCTCGATGGTTCAGGCCAGGGACGGCTCGCGGCAGACGGTGGAGACGCTCGTCTCGGTCGCCAAGAAGACGGGTGTCGACGGCGATGTGACCGCCCAGCTCAAGAACACGATCACCGACAGGGTCTACGACAAGTGGACCGAGCTCGGAACCAGTGCCTTTAATGACAAGGGTCTGAAGGCGACGCCGACCGTCATGCTCGACGGCGAGACTGTCGACCTCAGCAAGCTGGGCTCGGCCGACAGCCTGACCGGGCTCATCGGCGGGTGACGACGTCGGCTCCCGACTCGTTGCCCGGCCGCTCGACCCTGTAGGCTCACCTGCGCACGCCACGTTAGCTCAGTTGGTAGAGCAGCTGTCTTGTAAACAGCAGGTCATCGGTTCGAGTCCGATACGTGGCTCCACGCCAAGGCGGCGTCCCGCTGCAAGGGGGCGCCGCTGGCGGTCCGCGGGTGTATCCAGCGCGGAGGCGCACAGGGTAAGGTGCGCCTTACACGTAAGGGAACAGACTTGCTGTTAGGAGCTCGCCCGTGACCAGCCCCTGGGAAATCTACGACGCCCTCATCGACGACCTGCCCGAGGACGTGACCGTCACCGCCTCCGACCGCGGCACCCGATGGACCCGGGTCATCAACTCCGCCGGCGGCATCGGCTCGGCCTGGTCCACGCAGGGCACGAGCCGTCCGGCGCTCTCCGCCGACACCCCGGACGCGGGCCGCCCCATCCGCGATGTCGCGGCCCTGGTGCGGAGCTGGAACCTGGCCGAGGCGAGCGTCGGGCAGGCCGCGATCAACTCGTGGTACTCCCGGGCCGAGGTCGCCGCCCGGCAGGGTTTCGTGCCCACCGGCGAGGGGCTGACCTGGCGCGAGGTCTTCGACCCCTACGCCGACGCCGTCGAGGGCCGGGTCGCCGCGATCATCGGCCACTTCCCGTTCGCCCGCGGCGTCCTGTGGAAGGCCGCCGACCTGCAGATCCTCGAGCGCTTCCCCGAGCCGGGCGACTACCCGGACACGGCCTGCGAGTACCTGCTGCCCGAGGCCGACTACGTCTTCATCTCCTCGTCGAGCTTCGTCAACAAGTCGGCTCCCCGTCTGATCGACCTGGCGGTCGGCGGTGGCGCGCACACGGTGCTGGTGGGCCCCTCCACGCCCATGCACCCGCTCCTGCTCGACCTGGGCGTGGACACCGTGACCGGCTACGTCCCCGACCCCCGGGTCGGCGAGCCCGGCGTCATCGAGTCGCTGTCCCCCACCGGCAAGATCGGTCCGGGCACCCGCATGCACCGGCACCGCGCCGGCTGACACCGGCTCAGCCGCTCAACCCCGTCGAGATAGACATTTTCGTACGAGATAGACGGTGACACCGCCGACCTCGTACGAAAATGTCTATCTCGACGCCGACGCCGGGGCCGGGGCCGGGGCGCGTCAGGGCAGGCGCCAGTCCACGGGCTGCGCGCCCATCCGGACCAGCTCCTCGTTGGCCCGGCTGAAGGGCCTGGACCCGAAGAAGCCGCGCGAGGCGCTCAGCGGGGAGGGGTGCGGCGAGGCGATGATCGGCGTCGTGCCCAGCATCGGGGTCAGCGACTGCGCCGGGCGGCCCCACAGGATCGCGACCAGCGGCTCCGGACGCTCGACCAGCGCCTCGATCGCCCGCTGGGTCACGGCCTCCCACCCCCAGCCGCGGTGGGAGGCGGGCTCCCGGGGGCGCACCGTCAGGACCCGGTTGAGCAGCATGACGCCCTGGCGCGACCAGGGCGTGAGGTCGCCCGACGTCGGGCGGTCCACGCCCAGGTCGCTGACCATCTCGGCGAAGATGTTCTCCAGGCTGCGCGGGGGCTTGACGCCGGGCTGCACCGAGAAGCTCAGGCCCATCGGGTGCCCGGGGGTGGGGTAGGGGTCCTGCCCCACGATGAGGACCTTGACCTCCTGCATGGGGTAGGTGAAGGCGCGCAGCACGTCGGTTCCCGCCGGCAGGTACCCGTTCCCCGCCGCGACCTCCTCTCGCAGGCGGGCGCCGATCTCGTGGATGGTCTGCTCGACGGGTGACAGGGCCTCCGCCCACGAGGGGTGGACGATCTCGGACAGGGGCTTGGGGTCGCTCATCCCGCAAGCCTATAGCCCATCCGCAGTCCGTTCGCGGTCCGCGCTCGTGGCGCCCGCCCGGCGGGTTCCGCGGGTCGCCCGCGCGCGAGGGCGGTTGCCCGGTATTCTCACGGGATGAGCGACTACCAGTTCCCCGACGACGAGTTCGACGCCGCGGACGCCGACGGGCCGGCCCCCGTGGGTGTGCACCGTGCTCAGGTGCCCGCATGGCGCAGCTGGATCCCGCTGCTGGTGGTGCTCATCGTCGTGCCTCTTGTGGCCTGGGGCGCGGTCGCTCTGCTCAAGCACGGGGCCGCGCAGACCTCCGGCGGCTCCGGCAACGGCTCGACCGGCACCGGCGCCGCCCCCGCCCCGGACACCCCCGCCGCCTCCGAGGGCGGCTCCACGCCGGGCGGGGACGACACCCCTGAGCCCGACTCCTCGGGCAGCGCCGACCTGACCGCCGGCATCACCGTGCACAACGGCACCGACGTCACCGGCCTGGCCGGCCGCACGGGCGGCAAGCTCGAGAACGCGGGCTTCACCTCCGTCGTGGTGGCCGACGGGGTGTACACGGAGACCGACCCGGCCACCACCACGATCTTCTACGCGGCCCCGGAGGACGCCGCAACCGCCAAGGCCGTGGCCGATGCCCTGGGCGTGTCCAACGTCGTGGAGTCCGCCGAGGCCACCGGCTCCGACTCCGGCCCCATCACCGTCATCCTGCGCGACGACTATCACGACGACGACCAGGGGTGAGCAGAGTTCCCGGTTCGCTCGCCCGCC
>ERZ773063.1356-NODE-1356-length-14519-cov-5.770534_pt1 | contig 14519 bp, 5 predicted proteins | sample MGYA00580625_ERZ773063 | MGnify/ENA primary metagenome ERZ773063 (study PRJEB29015, sample SAMEA2738022) | human oral metagenome | biome: human oral; feature: human-associated habitat; material: dental | place: China | collected 2042 ...
TTAAATAATTTTTTAAATTTAAAGTCAATAAGAGTGTTGATATTGGAATCAGCTACAAAAACAACATCTCCACCTTTTCCACCATCTCCACCATCTGGTCCTCCAAATTGGACAAACTTTTCTCTTCTGAAAGCAGCAGAACCATCTCCACCATTCCCAGCTTTCACTGTTATTATAACTTCATCTATAAACATTTTAACCTCACTTTTTATACTCCATCAATTATAAAATAAAAACAAGCAAATTACATTCCAAATCATAAAATTAGTAAATTAAAATTTTTCTTGAAAAATAATTAAATAACTTTTAAGTAAAACTACTGCGACGTCCTATAATGTTGAAGGAGCATTTTGGAGCTACTGAAACATTATAGGCTGTCAAGTAGTTGACATATAACAAGAGAAATTTTATATAACCTTATTTCAAGAAAAATTATTTTAATATTAAAAATCTGGCTATCAATGAGCTAATTTTTATTTTTTATTCTTTTTATTATACCAAATTTTTTATACATCTGCTATTTTATTTTTATAGTTTGAAATGATATAATAAAAGAAAACTAATGGAGGAGAGAATATGAAAAGAATTCCGATAGGCATAGAAAATTTCAAAGAGATAGTAACAGAAGATTTTTATTATGTTGATAAAACAAAATATATAGATGAGCTTATATATGATGGTTCTAAGGTAAAATTATTTACCCGTCCAAGAAGATTTGGAAAAACATTAAATATGTCTATGCTAAAATATTTCTTTGATATTAGAGATAATGAAGAAAATAGAAAATTATTTAATTGTTTAGATATAGAAAATTCAAAATATATAGATGAACAAGGGAAATATCCAACTATTTTAATTTCTTTAAAAGGTATAAAAGGAAATACTTGGCAAGAAAACTTAGCACAATTAAAAATTTTAATTAGAGAATTATATAATGAATTTGAATATATAAGAGAAGTTTTAAATGAAAGTGAATTAAAAGTCTTTGATAATATATGGCTTGGTGAAAAAAATGGTGAATATACTAATTCTTTAAAAAATTTAACAGCTTTTCTATATAAATACTATAAAAAAGAGGTTGTTTTATTAATAGATGAATATGATATACCTTTAATTACAGCATATAAATATGGATATTATGATGAGGCTATAAATTTCTATAAAATATTTTTAGGAGAAGCATTAAAAACTAATCAATATTTAAAAATGGGAGTTTTAACTGGAATAATTAGAGTTATTAAGGCAGGAATATTTTCAGATTTGAATAATTTAAAAGTATATTCAATTTTAAATAAAGAATATTCTAAATTTTTTGGTTTTACAGAAAATGAGGTAATAGAAGCATTAAAATATTTTAATATAGAATATGAATTACCAGAAGTTAAATCTTGGTATGATGGTTATAGATTTGGAAATTCAGAACTTTATAATCCTTGGAGTATTTTAAACTTTTTACAATCAAAGGAATTAGAACCTTATTGGGTAGGAACATCAGAAAACTTTTTAATAAAAAATGTATTGAAAGAAGCTACAACAGATACTAATGATATTTTAGAAAATCTATTTAATGGAGAAGATGTGGAAGAAGCAATATCTGGAACATCTGATTTATCCATATTAATGGATAGTAAAGAAGTATGGGAATTATTACTATTTAGTGGTTATTTAACAGTAAAAGAAAAAATAGATAGTGATATTTATTCTTTAAGATTGCCAAACAAAGAAATTAAAAATCTATTTAAAAAAGAATTTATCAATACACACTTTGGAATAAGTTTATTTAGAAAAACAATGGAAGCATTAAAAAATCTTAAATTTAATGATTTTGAAAAGTATTTTCAAGAGATAATGTTAAAATCAACAAGTAATTGGGATACAAGCAAAGAGGCTTTTTATCATGGATTATCCTTAGGAATGTTAAGTTATTTAGATAATGATTATTATGTAACATCTAATTTTGAAGCAGGTTTTGGAAGGTATGATGTGATATTGGAACCTAAGAATAAAAATAATAGAGCCTTTATATTAGAATTTAAAGTATCTGATGATGAAAATAAGTTAGAAAAGCTATCACAAGAAGCAATTAAGCAAATTGAAGAAAAAAAATATGATGTAAATTTAAAAGCAAGAAGTTTTGAAAATATAACTCTTGTTGGAATAGCTTTCTATGGAAAGAAACTGAAAGTTAGTTATAAATAATAGAAAAATTCCCAACTTTTATGGTAGGTTGGGAATTTTTTACTAATTCTTTTCATAACTTTCTAAAGCCTTTTTATAAAATGTCTTTAATTTTTGCTTTAAAGATTCAGGTTCTAAAATTTTAATATTTTCTCCAAACTGTCTAAAATAAAAGAATAGACTATCTTCTGGCTCATTAAAGATTAATATCCTATTTTTTCCATCTTCTTCTATTGGATTTGGTTTCAAATGAGAAATTATCTTATAATTCCTATATCCCAATTCTGTAAATTCTATTTTACATTTAATAATATTCCCCATTCCATAGTATTTATTTTTTATTCTTTCCTTTGCTTTTTCTTGAACTTCTTTATTAACTGAAAAAACTTTTCTAATTAAAACTAGATCTATTATATTAGATATTCTAGTAGAGTATATCTTTCCATTATTATCAGCAGTAACTAAATAATTAAAATTTTCATCTTTAGACTCAAATATTCCAAAAGGATAAGAATTTGTTATTTTTAACAATTTAGCATTATTATCTTTTACTTTAAATTCTAATTCATATTTTTTATCTATGGCTTCTTTTATTGTTGACATTTCCTCATAGAAAAGAATTTGTTCTCTTTTATACTTTGCTTTCAAACTATACCATTCAAAAATAACTCTAAAAAATTCAGTATCAAAATAGTTTAAATTTTCCCCTAAACTTTTACATTCTTGAAATGTTTTTTTATTTAAATGAAAATTTATTAATTTTGAATTACCTTTTTTTATATTAAGAGTTTCATAGATATTTTTTCTAATTATTTCTTTTATCTTTTTTTCTTTTTCTTCTGATATATTACTATCTATTTTTTTTATATCATTAAATATTTTTTCCTGAATGTCATCTTCATTTTTTATTTTTAGATAAGTATGAATAATTTTATTTATCATATTATTTCTATTTTTTTGATTAAATATTTCTATATCTTTTTCTAAAATTTCAATTATTTTATTTGAAACTTTTACATTAAAATTTTCTTTTTCCATATTTCCTTCTTTCTAATTGTCAAAATCATTAATTACTTCTTTTATCTTTATTGCTTCACTGCCATCATTTCCAGTTAAATAACAATAAACTGTATAAGCTAGATCAGACATTGACTCTAATCCTATTTCTTCTTTTTGCTCACCTATTTCATTAAATATGAGTTTTATTCTCTTATTAAATTCTTCTCTTAGTTGAGGATAATCTATTTGAATTCTTCTGTCAATATCCTTTATATCATAAAGTATTTTTAAAATATCCCTTTTATCCCACACTTTAAACATTTCTTTTAACTTTTCTTTATCATTTATAGTTAAAATAGCTAATATAAACTCTAAATAACTTTTAAACCTATTTGTTATTTTCCATAATTGTGCATTTTCATTCCATCTATCATATTCTTTCTTAAACTCTTGCTTAAAATATTTTAAATCATTTTTTAAAAACTTTAAAGATGCTTTTATTATTTCAGGTTCTTTTTCTATAAGATTATTTATAAATGTTTTATCCAACCAAGCAATTTCAGCTATTGTTTCTATATATTTTCCATATTTTTTATCTTTATCCCCTAAAATATCTTTTAATTTTAACTGATTATTTAATTTATATAAAAATAGAGTAGTTCTTTTTCTATAATCAAATTTTAAGTCATTGACTTTAATTTTATCATAAATTAAAATTCCAAAAGATGCTAAAAATATCGCAATTTCATCTAATAAATCTTTTTTCACTTTTTTTTCATTTAAAATTTCTAATAAATCTTGAATTTTACTATTTCTATCTAAAATATTTTTTATATTTTCTAAATTCCCTTTTTCAATTTCTTCAATAACATAAGTTCTTAGTTTGTTCTTTTTTCTTTTTAAATAATCTTTTAACTCAGAATTATCTGTTTTAATTTTTTTAATTATTTCATTTATTCCAACTATTCCATCACTATCATTTTTATTATTTTCCCCAAGAAAATCTAATGATTTTATTTCTAAATCATCAATATTTTCAGTCCATTTGGTTGAAAATTTTGAAGAGTCTATATCCTTTGCTTTTAAATCAATCTTATATGGCTCTTTATTTCCATAAGAATAAATAACTTCTAAATTAACCACTAAATTTTCTTTCAATGGAAATAAATCACTTCTTATTTCTAAAAAATATAATTTTTTGTTATTAGAATCTCGACTATACAAAGGAAATCTTATTATTTTTTTATCTTTTGGAAGAACTAATTCCTCACTTATATTAATTATTGATTCTTTTCCCAAAATAATTTCAACACCTTGATTTTTTTTAATTAATTCTAAATTATAAAAATGTCCATCTTTTATTGTTTCTAAACTCAAATTAGGTAAATATTCACTCCAAGGAGTTTTCCCACTTTTTATTTTTTCAATAATTTCTTCTTTTCCAAATAAAAGTTCTTCTTCTTTCATAGTTTTTATAACCATCTTATTTATAGAATATTTTTCACCTAAATAATCAGATATTATTAATAATTTCCTTATTTTATTTTCAAAAAATTTACTAATAAATTTTTGTAAACTAGAATAAAATTCACTTCCTACATTTTTTAAAACATCTTTATCTCTCACTAAAAAAAATTTTTTATCATTACTTAAATATTTTTTATTATCAAAAATAATTTTATAAATTTTTCCACTAGAAATTAAATTATTTTTTTCATTTTCATTCATCTCTATATTATATGATATTATATATTCTTCTAAATATTTTCTTAAATAACTTTTTAAAGATATTTCATTTATTATATTATTTTCTTCATCAATTTCTTCTAAACTTAATGCTGGATGATGTTTATAAACATTTCCTTCTATTTCTATTATATTTATTGATGGAATCTCTGTATTTAAATCTAAGACAAAAAATTTATCCTTATTTTTTAACCAAGTTTTATTATCACTATTTTTTATTGAATAAGTTGCAAGAATACTTCTCCATATAGGATAATTAGTATCAAAATTTGAATCAAAAATTGACTTTAATATTTTTTGATTATCTGAGTCTAATGCTTCTAAAGTAGGATAAATACAAATATTCTTATTATTTATATTTTTTTTGTCTTTTATATTTTTCAAATATTTTGAAAAATTTTCTATATTTTCATCTGAAGATAATATTTCACTTATATGATAACAATCTTGTTCATCATTTTGAGATGTAAAATAATCTTTAACATTCATAAAATTTCCTAATTTTTTATTATAACTTCTTATTTCTAATATTTCATCATTAATAAGTAAATTTTGTGAATTAAAATTAATAAAAATATCTTCATTTATACTTTTTTCTTTATTAGCTTTGTATCTTATATTCCCAATTAAATCTAAATCTTTTACACTCTCAAGTAATAAGTTTTTAAAACTATCATCATTAAAATTATATTCTTTTTCTTGAATTTTTAATTTATAGAAAGGATATTCATTTTTATTAAAATTAATTATTTGAATATCTATTTTATTAATCTTATTTTTATTTTTTAAAATTATTTTCTTAGTTCTGTGTAAAATCATTTCTTGAATTTCAATTCTGACACTTCTTTTTGACTTTTCTGAAATAACTTTTATTATATACGGTTCCTTCCTATTAAAATAAAATTCTATTTCCTTCTTATCTTTTTTTAACATCTCTTCTATTTTTAAAATATCATCAAATATATCAATATTTTCTAATTTTGCTATATAGTAGCAAAGTTTAAAAAATACTATATTTTTTGCAATAGTTAGTAATTTACTTTCATTATAACTTAAATTCTCTTTATATTCCTTTAAATATTTAAGTCCCTTATTTATAACAGAATAATCTCTATGATCTATTAAAGTATTATTTGGAGTAAAGTCTATAGGTCTATCTATAAAAAACATTTCATTATTAATCATTTCTCTTTTAACTCTATAAAATTTATCATACACTATTTTTAAATTCTCAGGAACTTCCAATTGATTTTCTATATATCTTTGATATTTTTCTTCTAATATTTTATAAGCTTCTTTAAAATAATAAACTGCTATTCTGTTTTCTTTCTTATCAACACTATATTTATTTTTAGGAGCTAAAATCTTTCCTTTCACTCCTATTTTTTCAGCTAAGGTCTTTCCAGGTTTATTTCCTAACCATACCATAGTTTTATAATCAGTCCCTCTTATCTCATTTATAGGTTGTAATTCTGAAACTTTTAATAATTCTTTTTTTGGATTCTTAGCAATTTTTTCTAAAGAATTTAATGTATATTCAACTATTTGAAGAAAATTATCCTTATATTCTTCTTTTTTTACTTCTCTTTTATAAAATTCACTTAAAGGTTCATTTAATATTTTATTACTATAAGTATCTCTTAATATTAGATTATTCAACATTGTTTCCAATTTTTCAAGAGAAAAAGGCAAAGCTTTTTCCCTTGATAAGTTTTTATTTTCCATTATAATCTCCTATTTATCATTTTTATCTAATAAATATTCTGAACTATTCCATACAAATACACCATAAGGATTCTTTAAAGCATTATCAAAATCAGAAACTATACCATTAGCATAAGTACTAATTTTTTCCCTTATCTTATTTAAACATTCTTCTCTAATTTCTCCATTTATATCTAAACCTCTTAATTTAGGCATTAATTTTTGAACTAATGCATCTTCAAAAGCACTTTGAATAGCTTTCTCTATTTCTTCATCATCTTGATTTTTGATACTTAATAAGACTAAAGGATAATTTCTTATATAATTTTCAATAGATTGCCATACTCTATGCCCTATTGCTTTTCCACTAACTTTTAGATATTCATTGATTTCTTCCATTTTTCTTTTTAATTCATCAATTCTTTTTTCTAATTTTTTAATTTTTTCTTTATTGTTCACATTATTCTCGTCTTTAATTAATTCATCTTTTACCTTATTCCACTTCCAATTTTCCCAAATTTCTCTTTTTAATTTAGGAGCTTCGTCTGATTCTTTTAATTCATTTCTACTTACAAATTCATTAGGTCTAGGGAAATTTATTAGATTACTTCTATCTATAACTTTATCAGATAAAGACTTAGTAGTTTCATCTTCATTCATTGTACCAACCCATATAATATTTTTATTTAACTTTATTTCATAAGGATTTTTTTCTGCTATATCTATTTCTAATTTAACTTCTTCACTTCCTCTTAATAGTTCTAATTTACTTAATAATTCGCTAAAATATAATTCCACATGTGCCAAATTCATTTCATCTAATAATACTATTGTTAAATACTCACTTATTGAATTTTTAGCATCTTCCTGTGCTTGATATAAAACTTTCAATAAACTTGTTGCATTAAATTTTCCTTCCAATGAATTATAATATCCAAATAAAGAATAAGGACTATCCCAGTTAGATTGTACTGCTAATGGTAAAAAATTTATTCCTCCATATCTTGAATATAATCTAGGTAGTTCAGATTTCCCAGTTCCACTAACTCCTGCTAAGACTGTCAATGGGTTCCAATCTCCAATTTTCAAAGAAGTGTGAAAAGCATATAACAATCTATCACTGAATTTAAAACCTACTTCCTTAAAAGAATTTTTTATTTTATTTAGCCATTTTATTTCATCCATTTCATCATTTTCTTTTTCTTCTATTAAAAAATAAGCTTGTTCTATCGTTTCTCTTTTAGCTACTTCTGACATTTGTCTACTTTTTAATTCATTTATTTCTTCTTGTTTTTTTTCTAATAATGCTATAAGGCTTTCCTTACTTCTTTCAAGTTCTGGTAATGCTCTTTCAGCTACTTCTATTTTATCTCTATATTTTATAAAATCCATTCTTTCTTTATATAATTCTGTATTTTCTTGAATAACTTCTGTATTTTTTTCTTTTAAAGTCTTTATTTTATCTTTTAAACTATCTATTTCTTTTGTTTGTAAGTTACCTTTTCCCAATAATTTTTCTTCTAATTCTTTTTTTGATTTTTTTAAATCTTCTATTTGTGAATTCAATTCTTCTTTAATAAAACTATCAGCATTTAAATTTTCTAATCTTCTAATTTCATTCTTTGCAGCTAAATATTCATCTCTTAGTTCTTGTAATTCTTTTTCTAAATCTGATATTTCAGAGTTATTTTTTTCTTTCTCTTCTTCTCTAATTTCTTTTTCAATTCTATCAAAATTTTCTATTTTACTTTTAATATCTTTTTCTAGTTCAATCAATTTTTTTTCTCTTATATTTAATTTATTTTCTTTATCAATTAATTCTTCTTTACTACTTTTAACTTCTTTTAATTCATTTATTTCTTGATTTAATTTCTTCTTTTGTCTTTCTGTTTCGTTATTATAAGAAGTAATTATTTCTCTTTGTAAATTTTCTTGTTCCTCTCTTGTTTTTTCTGAAATATTAGAAAAATTATATTCTGAACTTTCTTTTATTTTCTCTAAATTTTTAATATTTTCTTCTAAAACTTTTTTTTCAATTTCCTTATTAGTTATTTCTTCCAATAATAAATGCTTTTCTCCATTTTTTTCTTTTATTTTAGTTCTTAAATTTTCTAAGTTTTCAGTAGATAATTCAAGTTCTTGTTTATCTTTTTCTAATTTTTCTATTTCAATTTCTATCTCTTTTAACTTTTGTTGTAAATTCTTTTTTTCATCAACTTCTTTTTTTAAAGCCCTTTCTTCTTTTTCTAATTCTTTAATACTCTTTTTTAATGAAGTATTTTCTTCTACAAGCTTTTCATTTATAGTTTCTATTTGATTTATTAATTCAGCACTTAATATATTCTTTATCTCATTTTTCATATTTACATCTTTTAAGATTTCCTCAACTGATTTTTCACTTTTGCCTAAGATTAAAAGTGCTTTTTTCTTTAATTCACTGTCATTTAATATATCTTCTAATAAACCTTTTTCTTTTATATTACTTATCATTATTGGTATCATTCTTTGTTCTTCTTTTATATTTTTATTACTCATTTTATCTTCCTCCTATAATTTTTAATACTTTTTTTTCAATTTCATATATAGTTTTTAAAAATGCTTCCACTTCTTCTATTTCTTCTCTATCATTATTTTTATTTTTAAAATAAAATTCTCCATTGTGTCCTCTAAAATTTGAAACAATAAAAACTAATTTGAAAAAATCTAGACAATTATTTATTAATTCTTCTAGAATGCTATTTTTATTTTTTAAAGCTAACAAAGTAACAGCATTATTATTTAAAGTTCCCTTTGAAAAATTTCTACTTGCTCCTTCAACCTTTATTACTAATATATAAATATCTTTTATTTCACTGAATTTATTCTTAATCCATTCATTTTCTGTATTAGCTTTTAAAAAGTTAGCTTCTACTTCATCTAAATAAATTTTTTCTAGCTTATCATCTTTTTTACAATATTTTTTTATATCTTCTATTTCCAAAATTCTACTTAGATTTTTTTTGACTAGCTTCATATTTTTTTCTAATAAAATAGCCACCCTGTTCATAAATAAAGCTTTATATATTTGATTCTTAAAATTTTTATAGTACTCAAAGAATATTCTAGTTTCTAGTAATTCATTTCTTACTTCAGATATTATTACATTGGAAAACTCATTATTTATCTTTTTATTACTCTTCTTTCTTATTTTATTTTCTGTGTCTTCATCAATAGTTATAAAATTTATAGAATCTTTAAATTTAAAATTAAATATATCTTCTATAAATTCATATAATTTTTTTCTAGCTTCCAACTCAAAATCATACTCAATCTCAATATCTTCTTCTAAATCAATACTATCATCTTTCTCATCTTCCGAATGGCTAAATTCATTTCTTTTATCTATTAATTCTTTTAAAAAATTTAGAAAGTTTTTATTTTTTTTAAGATAATTTTGGAACTTCTTATCTTCTTTTTTTTCCTCAGTAATTATTAAATGAGATATCAAGTCCATTAATTTTTTATTATCTTTTATATGACTCAATCTTTCATCAAATTTTAGATATGTATTTATCAATTCCTCTGGATAATTATTATTTTTTAAAACTCTTTCTAATTCCATTTTTTTATTTTTTATTTTGATTAGATTAGTGTCTCCTAATAGATACAACAAAACTTCTCCAAAACTCTCGTAAATTAATTTAATATTTCTCTTGTAATTATCCTTATCTTCTTTTAAACCTGATAAATTAGATAAATTTCTGACTAAATTAGGTAATTCTTTTAATTTATTATTAGATTCTTTAATTATTTCTTGTTCCTTGATATTGTATTTTATTCTAATTTCTATATTTTCATTTTCACTAGTTTCATTTTCAATATCAATATTTTGTTCTATTAAATGAGCAATTAGAGGTTCTTTTTTTAGTTCTTCTCTCAATTTATAATCTGAGAGTTCAGGTTCAAAAGAAGTCCTTATTTTATTTTCTGTTGAAAGTGAAATTAAAACATAGGCATCTCTTTCCATTTTTTCTGTAAATTTTCTTATCTTCTTTAAATCTTCTATTTTTTCTTTTAAAAATTCCTTTTTTTGATCTTCAGAATAATTATCTAGGTTTAGACTTTCTATTTTATTATTCAAAAATCTTAACTCTTTACCTATTATTTCTATAAATTGGTCAATATCTAAAGATTTTTTTTGCAAATTCCTTTTATCTAAAAATCTCACTTTTATTTTCTTTGGTCTTCCAGGTGTCCCTAAATTAATTTCTTCTATCTCTTTTCTTTCTTCCATTAGTTCTATTTTATATAAATTTTTTCCATTCCCTTCCAATTTATATAAATGATTGATTAAAAGAAAATTTATATATTTTTTTGTAAAAGGATTATAGAATACACTTCCTAATAATTTCTCATCATCTAAATTTTCTTTAAGAATATTATTTCCTGCTTCAGTAATATCACCATCTTTTATGTATTCTAACTTTGTCAACTCTTTTATTATGTATTTAATAAGACTTTCTCTATCTTCAGTGTTGCTTTTTTCACTATGAAAACTATTTAGTTTTAAAACTTCCTCTATATCTTCCATATTTCCACATCCGCATTTATATAACTCCAATATTATTTCTTGATATAAATTTAATTTTTTTCTATCAACATAGACATCTATTAAAATTTCTTTTATAGGAAGTGCAAAATAGTTTTTCTTTTTGTCTGCATCTAAAAGTATTTCTCTACTATAATATAAATCCAAATTTGCCATATTCACCATCCTCTTTACACATCTTTAGATATTCTTGCAATACTTCTACATCTGTATATTTTTCTCCCTCTAACATCTTGCTGTCTCCAAATACTACTAATAATTCTTTTTGTCTACTCATGGCAACACATAGTCTGTTTCTATTTGTTAAAAATCCAAATTTATTTCTGATATTCTTTTCATCTAAAGGAAATTTATTACTTCTTACCATAGATAAACATACAAAATTAAATTCCATTCCTTGAAAAGCATCAACACTTCCGATTCTTATTTTTTCACCTATTCCTTCTTCAGTTGAATATTTATATTTATCATTTATTATATAACTATTATTTTCTCTAATTACAATTAAATCTTGTCCTTCATAAGCTTTATTTTTTTCATTGGATAGTTCTTTTAAGATTTCATCTCTCTGACTAGAATAAAAAGTTATTATTCCAAAATTTTTTCCTTTTGCTTCTTCGCTATCTATATTTCTATATATAAATTTAGAAATTTCTTTTGCTTCCATATTTCTATAATAGCTTTTCTTCCTTTTCTCTTCTGAATATTTATTTGAAACATCAAACCAGGCGAATGCTTTTCCTTCTAATCCTTTTAATCTATTATCGAACTTATCAGCTTCCAAACCATTCTCTAATTTTCCTTCATAAAAATGATTACTTACAAATGTTCCCATTTTAGGATGCATTCTATATTGCCTATTCAACATTATTACCCTTTTTATTCCATCATATTTTTCCAATTCTTCACAACTTGTTTTTAATTTTTCAAACATACTCTTTTTTATTTGTTCTTCTATAAAAGTTTTTACATCTTGTCCCTCTTTTTTTCCTTCCTCATCTTTTAAGTATTCCAGTATATTTTCATCTATTAGATGTGGTAGTTGCTTATGATCTCCAACTAATATAATTCTTTTCTTTGCCATACTCATAGGTATCAATAAATCAGGAGGATTACTTCTTGCTGCTTCATCTATTAAAACATTTTCATAAGTTCTACTTTGATTATATAACTCTCTAGTATTTCCTTTATTTTCTAACATTCTTTTTTTAGCTTTAAATATTTCTTTCCCTTGTGTTTGTTGACAAGTTGCTCCAAAAGTTGTTATGTATTCTCTTATTGTATCTCTTACTCTCAATGGATTATTCTCTAACTCATCGAGATATTTTAACTTGATTCTTTCCTTAAAGTTTTTATTTTCTCTTACAATATTATTAATTATTAAAGTTATTTTTTCAAAAATTTCTGCTATTTTTTGATTAAAAGCTTTATCCATAAAAGGATATTCAACAGGTGTCAATTTTGATAAAATTGAAATTTTACATCCTTTTAAAAGAGAGAAATTAATTTTATTTTCTGCAAGTGAATTTTCTAAGATTTTTAATTCCTCTGAAAAATTACTAGCTTGGATTTCCTTATCTTTTATCGCTTCTTCTATTTTTTCTACGCTCTTTTCAATAAAGTATCTTCCATTATCAGCCAACATCTTTTCTGAAATTGGTATTTTATAAAAATATGACTTATCTATAAAATAATTTTTTCTTACTCCTCTACAGTCATCTTCTATTTTTCTTAATTCCTCCAAAATTTCTTCTGTAAGTTGATATTTTCTTGAAAAAGATTTTAATTTTCCTATCAGAGTTTTTATCTCAATTTCATCTAAACTTTCTTTTACTCTATCAGCATAATCCTTATAAATTTCTTTTAATTCATTTTCTTCACTCGCTCTTTTGAACTCTGGATTTTCTTCATAGTAAATATTAATAACTTTGTTTATATAATTTTTAAAATTTTTATTAATTAATTCTTCTTCCATTCCACCTTTTATTCCATATTTTTCAGCAGGTAATCCTAAAATTTTTATTCTCGATAAGGCATTATTTACTGCATCGTGTTGAAATGAAGTCAATAGATTATTTCCTGATATATTCCCAACTTCTTTTCTTTCCTCACTTAACCTTTGTAAAATAGCGGTTATTACAGTAGTTTTACCTGTACCAGGTGGTCCTTGTATTATAGCTATATCTGGGGTATTTAAAGCTATCTGTATTGCTTCTTTTTGATTTTCAGTAGGCTCATATTTAGGAAACAGACTTTCTTTAGTTTGAATGGAAAGTGCTTCATAATTTCCAACTTTTTCTTTAGTCACTTTTTTTCCTTCAATAATTAAATTTAATTCTCTCATTGGAGTTTTATTATTTGCAATCAATTCTCTTGCCTTTTCTCTTCTATCATTAACTGTTTTATCTCCTTTTATAGAATAAAAAATGTAACTATCTTTTTCCTCTTCTAAATCTTTTTCCTGATTACAACTAATTAATATACTAGAATTTGTAGGAACTTTCTCAATGGTAACTTCTACATATTCTAAATTTTTAAAAAAATTTTTTTCTACTTCATCTGAATCATTTTCAATTAAAATTTCAGGATTTTCTTTTGTTATTATTAAAGTATCTCCTTCTTTAAAAGAATGCTTTTTATTTAACTGAATCTCAAATAAAAAAGTTTCTCCAGATTTAACCTTAACATCACTTATCTTATAATAAGTATCTAAATTCTCTCTTAAAATCTTTTTTTCTTTATCTGCATAAGCTTCCCATATTTTTAAATAGCTTGATGAATCATTTTTTAATTGATTTATTCTTGCCTTTATTTCCATATCTTCCACATATTCAAGTATATCTTCTGTGAATTTTATATTTTCTTTTATTTTTATAAGAGTATAATTATATTTTTCACTATTATTGTTTATTCCTTCTTCTTTAACTACTGAAAATGCTTCTATAAATTCAGTTTTATTGTCTTTAATAAAACTCATTTCTTTTCTTTCAAGAGTAAGAATACTATTTATTCCTAACAATGAATACTCTTCTTTTTCGCTATCTTTTAATTTTCCAAAGAATATATAACTCATACCTTGACTTTTAAATACATAGTTCTTTTCTATATCTCTTTCTATATATTTTTTTAATTCTTTATATTTTTTAGAGTTTTTATTTTTTTTTATTTTTAAATATTCATTTCTAAATATAGAAAAATTATTTATACTCATTTCCTCTTCATTATATACAATTACCTCAATAGTCTCCATATCAGTTAATTTAGCCAAGTAAGTTTTCTCCCTATCTATTAATTCATCTATAAA
>ERZ773063.1357-NODE-1357-length-14517-cov-8.592726_pt1 | contig 14517 bp, 15 predicted proteins | sample MGYA00580625_ERZ773063 | MGnify/ENA primary metagenome ERZ773063 (study PRJEB29015, sample SAMEA2738022) | human oral metagenome | biome: human oral; feature: human-associated habitat; material: dental | place: China | collected 2042 ...
GCCGCCTCGGCGATGGCCAGGGGACGACGTAGCCCGCGACGGATGCCGCGGCCGGGCGCGGGCCCGGGTGGGGAGGTGCTCACGTGACGCGAGTCTACGACCGCGCCCCCGCCGCCGGTCTGCGGGATCGGGCACACCGGTCGCTCATGCGCCGGGGCGCTGGGCGACCTCGTCGGTGTAGTCGCCGGCGACGACCTCGACGCGGTTGCCCTCGGGGTCGAGCAGGACCGCCTCGTAGTAGCCGTCGCCGGTGAGCCGGGGCCCGTCGACCACGGGCACCCCGGCGGCGCCCGCCCGAGCGGCCAGGTCGTCGACGTCGGCTCGGCCGGGCAGGGCGAAGGAGATGTGGGCCCAGCCGAGGGCCTCGGCGTCGGGGCGGGCGGTGATGTCGGGGCGGCTCATGAGCTCGAGCCGGGTACCGCGCCCACCGGGTCCGCCGGACCCGTCGTCGGAGGCGTCGGGGGCGAAGGTGAGGATGAAGGTGCGCAGGCCCGTCCTGGGGTTGTGGTACTCGCCGTTGGACCGTCCGGCGAACCAGCGGGCGTAGAAGTCGCGTGCGCCGGCGAGGTCGGAGACCCAGACGGCGGCGTGGTCGATGCGGGGCATGCGTGCGTCCTTTCGGGCGGCGTGCTGGTACTCGATCCCGGGCGTCTGCTCGCACAGGGAGGTGCTGCGTATTCTAGATGACCGACTTCCGGGGGCGCCGGTCCTGCCCGGCCCTCGCGGTCGTGCCGCCGCCCCGGCGGGCCCGGGCCGGAGGTCCCCGTCGGGCAGGCGGAGGGGATCTCAGCCCTTGACGGCGCCCTCGGTCATGCCGGAGATGAACTGCCTCTGGAGAGCCAGGTAGAGCACCACCGTGGGCAGGGCCACGAGCACGGCGCCAGCGGCCAGGAGGGTGGAGCCCTGCGTGTACTGGCCCTGGAAGAGTGCCAGCCCCAGGGGCGCGGTGCGCATCCGCCCCGAGGGCGACATCACCAGGGGGATGAGGAAGTCGTTCCACGTCCACATGAAGGTCAGGACGATCTGGGTGACGACGGCGGGCCGCCCGATGGGCAGGAGCACGGAGCACAGGATGCGGACGTCGCCGGCGCCGTCGATCCGCGCCGCCTCCAGGATCGCGGGGTCCACGCCTCGGAAGAAGGCCCGCATCCAGAAGGTGCCGAAGGCGAGCGACTGGGCCGTCTGCGGCAGGGCCACCGCCCAGAGGGTGTCGGTGAGCCCCAGGCTGCGCAGGTCGAAGAACAGGGGCAGGACAATCGCCTCGGAGGGGACCATGATGCCCAGCAGGAAGACGTAGAAGAGCACCTCGGATCCCCGGGGCCGCAGGATCCCCAGGACGTAGCCGCTCATGAGCGAGAGCACCAGCGCGGCGCCGACCACCAGGACGGCGACGAGCGCCGAGTTCCGCATGTACTGGGAGAAGTGGCCCTGGTCCCACGCGGCGGCGAAGTTCTCGACATGGCCCCAGCCCGTCTGCCCGGCGCCCTGCGGGCCCAGCGCCAGGAGCAGGACGTAGGCGATGGGGACCAGGGCCTGGAGCGCGAAGAGCACCAGGACGGCATGGCTGACCGCCCTCTCGGCGGCGGAGGCCCTCATCGCCCGCGCTCCCCGAGGAGGTTGATCGTCAGGTTGATGACGAAGATGACCGCGGTCAGGACGACGGCGAGGGAGGAGGCCGTCCCGACCCGGCCCAGCCGGAAGGCCTGGTTGTAGACCTCGTAGGCCGGCACGGTCGTGGATGTGCCCGGCCCTCCCGAGGTGGTGACGTAGACCAGGTCGAAGGTCTTGAGCGCGGCGACAATGGTCAAGGTGAGCGACACCAGGACCTCCGCCCTGACTCCGGGGAGGGTCACGTACCACAGGCGCCGCCACCAGCCCGCCCCGTCGAGCGTGGCGGCCTCGTAGTAGTCCCTGGGGATGGCGGCGATCCCGGACATGAGGAGCACCGTCACCAGCCCGGTGCTCACCCAGGTGCCGATGAGGCCGACGGCGATGAGCGCGGTCGAGAAGTCCCCCAGCCAGGCCCGGGTCAGGGCGTCCAGGCCTACCGCGCGCAGGGCTGAGTTCAGCAGGCCGTCGGGGGCGTAGATGCGCCGCCAGGCGACAGCCAGCACCACCATGGCGACCACCTGCGGCAGGAACACCACCGTGCGGAAGAAGCCGAGGCCCTTCAGCCGGGTGCGTGTGAGCAGGCTGGCCAGCACCAGGCCGGCGCCCAGGGGGATGAGGGCGTAGAAGACGATGAGGACCAGCGCGTGCCCGAAGGCGCCCAGGAGGCGGGCGTCGGAGAGGGTCTGCGCGTAGTTGTCCACTCCGGCCCAGGTCCCCGTGCCCAGCCCGTCCCACCGGTAGAGGGAGAGCACCGCCACGCGCGCCAGGGGGTAGAGCATGAACGCCCCGTAGAGGAGCAGGGGCGGGGCCATGAGGCCGAGCGCGGCGAGCCTGCGCCCGCTGCGCCTGGACGGCTTGGCCGGGCGGTGCGGCACCCCCGGCGGGCGGGGTCTCTCGGTCTGTGCGGTCATGGTCTCCTGTGCCTCCTGTGCGGGCGGGGCGGTCGGCGGGCCTGCGACGGCGGTCGAGCCGCCGGGCGCGGACGTCAGTCGCCGGTGAACTCGGCGTAGGCGGCCTGGAGAGCGTCGATGAGCTCCTGAGGCGTGGTCCTGCCGTCCAGGAGGCTCTGGAGGGCGTCGCCCAGGACCTGGTCGAAGGTCGGCGTGGCGTAGTCGAGGTAGGGCAGGACCTCGCCGTCTGTGGTCACCTCGCTGAAGGCGCGCATGACGTCGTTGGTCACGGACTCCTCGGCGGTGGTGAAGCCGGCCGCGCCGTTGACCGGGACGTTGCCGGTGTCGGCCAGGATCTGCATGGCCTCTGCGCCGGTGATGAAGCTGATGTAGGCGGCTGCGACGTTGGGGTCCTTGGCGGCCGAGGTGATCGCGAAGGGCAGGCCCGTGCCGCCGGTGGTGCGCACCTTGTCCATGCCCGCCGCCCTGGGCGGGAGGATGAAGGCGACGTCGGCGCCCATGGCCGCCTTCAGGTCGGGCGCCAGCCAGGAGCCGGCCATGAGGAAGACGCCGGCGCCCTGGGCGAAGCCCTGCCACGCGGTGTCGTAGTCGAGGCCGTTGAAGCCGTCGGTGAAGTAGCCCCTGGTGGCCCACCCCTGGATCTCGGTGGCCGCGGCGAGGTTCTCCGGGGTGTTCCAGGAGGCCCCGGCACTGCCGAAGCCGAGGGCGCGGACGGTCGCGGCGTCCACGTGGGCGCCCTGGACGGGGCCGAAGACGTGGATGGCGGGCCACTTCTCGACATTGCCGAGCATGAGCGGGGTCTGCCCGGCGTTCTTGATGGTGGCGAGCTGGCCGGTGAAGTCCTCCCAGCTCCGGGGCGCGGCCAGGCCCAGGGCGGACAGGCGCGACCTGGAGTAGTAGATGCCCACGGCCTCGCCGACCTGCGGCAGGCCCCACAGGGAGCCCTCCCCGAAGGTGGTCCCGTCCGCGGAGTAGGAGGAGTAGGCCAGGATGGAGGCCGGGTAGGAGGCGTCCCAGCCGTAGGCGCTGATCCAGGGGTCCAGGGAGCGCAGCTGGCCGGCGGCGACGAGCTGGCCCATGGTGCTGCGGCCGTTGTTGGCCTCGACGACGTCGGGGGCGTCGTCGCCGGTCAGCGCCAGGCGCAGGGTGGTCTGAAGGTCGTCGAAGGACTGGGAGACCCGGTTGATGGTGATGTTCGGGTAGGCCTGCATGAAGGCGTCGTTGAGTCGCTGCATCTGCTCGTTCTGGCCGCCGCGGACCTCCTGGTCCCAGACCGTGAGCGTCTGCTCGGGCGCGGAGGCGATGTCGGTGGAGACGTCCACGGGTGCGGCGCCGTCCGAGGCCGAACCCCCCTTGGGGGCGCAGGCGGACAGGGAGGCGGCGACGGCGAGCGCGCCGGAGCCGAGCAGGAGGCCGCGACGACTCACGGCGCGCGAGTCGGCAACGGCGGCGAGGGTGGTGCGGGAGCTCATCTGGGCGTTCCTTCGTGCGGTGGCGGGGTGGTCGTGGAGGCGATCTCCTCGTCGTCGAGGAGATCCAGAAAGCTGAGGTCGTAGCCGGGTCCGAGCTCGGTCCGCCGAGCGCGTGCGGCGATTCGCGCGGGGGTGGGCGCGCCCGTCGAGCCGCCCGGGTGCTCCACGGTCAGGGAGGCGGCGATGCTCGCCAGGCTGAGGGCGGCTCGCAGGGGAAGGCCGTGGATGAGGGCCCAGGTCAGGGCGGCGGCGAAGGTGTCTCCGGCGCCGGTGACATCCACCGCCTGGGCGGGGGCGGCCGGCAGGACGATCTCCTGGGCGCCGTCGCAGGCGACGACGCCGCGCCCCCCGCAGGTGACGACGGCCAGGGCGACGCGGTCGGCGAGCGCGCGGGCTGCGCGACGCGCAGAGCCGGTGCGGGTGTAGCGCATGGCCTCGGCGTCGTTGGGGGTGACGACATCCGCGACGTCGAGCGCGGCGAGGTCGGCCGGGTCCCAGCGACCGGTGGCGTCCCAGCCGACGTCGCCGACGACGACGGCGGGCTCCCGCCCGGCGCGCCAGGGACCGACGCTCTGCCGGTTCGCGGCGAGGACGCGCAGGTCGGTCAGGAGCGCGCGAGGGGCGGGGACGCCCGTCAGCGGCGGGGTGGCGTCCGACCCGCAGCTGGTCATGGCCCGATCGCCGTCGAGGCTCAGGGATACCGTGACCGGCTGGCGCTCCGTCCTGCGGGCGTGGCGGAGGTCGACGCCCTCCTCGGCGAGGGCGCCGCGCACCAGGTCGCCGGCGCGATCCTCGCCCAGGTTGCAGCACAGGGTCACCGGCAGGCCGAGGCGCGCCAGAGCGACGGCCTGGTTGGCGCTGCCTCCGGGGGCGACGGCGCACCCCGGGACCCACTGCTCCTCCCCCGGGCGCGGGGCGTGGGACAGGCCGCTCATGACGACGTCGAGGAAGACGGGGCCCGCGACGCAGACAGGGCGGCTGATGCTTCTCACGGCGACCTCCTCGTCAGCGGCGCATCTCGCCTCAATGATGCCACTAGTTGCCAATAATGAGCAAACTAGATCAGATCTGAGCGGAGATTGCGCATGTGCTGTACTCTTCGAGCATGTTGGTTCCACAGCGTCGTTCCGCGATACTCGACCTGGTGCGCGAGCAGGGCGGAGCCACCGTCGCGGACCTGGCCCGGCGCCTGGAGGTCTCGGAGTCGACGATCCGCCGCGACCTCAATCACCTCGACCGGCAGGGCAAGCTTCAGCGCGTGCGCGGCGGCGGGGCCGCGGAGGCGGACGAGCAGCCCTTCTCGCACGTGGCGGTCCGTTCAGCCCCCGAGAAGGACCGCATCGGCGCCGCCGCGGCCCGGCTGGTGCGGGACCGCGACGTCGTGCTCATCGACATCGGCACCACCTGCGCGGCGGCTGCACGGCACCTGCGCGGCCGGAAGATCACCGTGGTGACCGCCTCGCTGGCCGTGGTCGACGAGCTGCGCGAGGACCGCGCCGTCGAGCTCATTGTGCTCGGCGGGCTGCTGCGCCCCTCCTACCTCTCCCTCGTGGGCGCCCTGCCCCTGCAGGCGCTGGCCCAGCTCAGCGCAGACGTGGCCTTCATGGGCACCTCCGGGCTGCGCCCGGACGGCATGGTGCTCGACTCCACGGGCACCGAGGTGCCCATCAAGCACGCCATCCGGGAGGCGGCGGAACGCACCTGCCTGCTGGCCACGACCGACAAGTTCCCGGGATCGGGGCTCCTGCCCGTCTGCCCGGCCACCGAGCTGCAGGCCGTGATCACCACCGCCGCCCCGGCAACGGCTCCGCTGCCGTCTCTGGAGAACACCGACACGGAGGTCATCCTCGTATGAAGCTCATGATCGCAGGAGGCGGCGGCTTCCGCGTCCCCCAGGTGGTCGAGGTGCTCGCCGCCGCCCGCGCGGGAACCGGCCCCTACCCGGGTCTCGAGGTGGACGAGGTGCGCCTCTACGACGTCTCCCGGCGCCGCCTGGACGTCATGCGCGCCGTCATCGCGGACCTCGACTTCCCCGGCGCCCCCGCGATCGCGGTCACCACGGAGCTGGCCGAGGCCGTGCGCGGGGCGGACTTCATCTTCTCGGCCATCCGCGTGGGAGGCGCGCACGGGCGCGTCGTCGACGAGCGCGTGGCCCTGGACCGGGGCGTGCTCGGCCAGGAGACGGTGGGCGTCGGCGGCTACGCCTACGCCTTCCGCACCGTCCCCGCGGCCATGGAGCTGGCCCGTGCGGTGCGGGACCTGGCGCCCGACGCCTGGGTCATCAACTTCACCAACCCGGCCGGGATCATCACCCAGGCGATGCGCACGCTCCTGGGCGAGCGCGTCGTGGGCATCTGCGACACCCCGATCGGCCTGGTGCGCCGGGTCGCGGCGGCCCTGGGTCTGGACGAGGGGCGGGCCGGAACCGCCGACGGCGGGGAGCTCGACTTCGACTACGTCGGGCTGAACCACCTGGGCTGGCTGCGCTCGCTGAGCACGGCCGGGAGCGACCGCCTGCCCGGGCTGCTGGCCTCGGACGAGGCCCTGGGCCGCATCGAGGAGGCCCGCGTCCTCGGCGCCGACTGGGTGCGGGCCCTGGGCATGCTGCCCAACGAGTACCTCTACTACTACTACCTCAACCGCGAGTCGGTGGCCCGCATCCGCCGGGAGGACCTTACTCGCGGCGAGTTCCTGGAGCGGCAGCAAGGAGCCTTCTACGACGCCGTCGAGCGGGAGCCCGGACGGGCCGGGGACCTGTGGACCCGCGTCCACCGGCAGCGGGAGATCACCTACATGGCCGAGACGCGCCGACCCGGCGAGCGGGACCGGCGGCGCGAGGAGGACCTGGCGGGCGGCGGCTACCAGCAGGTGGCGCTCGACCTCATGACGGCCGTGTCCACGGGGGCGCCCGCCCGGATGATCCTCGACGTCGGCAATGCTCAGGATCACAGCGGGAACAGCGCCGGTCTCCTCGTGCCCCAGCTGCGCGAGGACGCGGTGGTCGAGGTGCCCTGCGTCGTCGACGCCGACGGGGTGCACCCCCGGCGGGTGGGGCGCCTGCAGGGCGCCGAGCTCGGGCTGGTCAGCACCGTCAAGGGCTGCGAGGAACTCGTGATCGACGCCGCGCTCAGCGGGGACCTCACCCTGGCGTGGCGGGCCCTGGCGGCCCACCCCCTGGTCGACTCCGTCCGCGTGGCCCGCCGCATCCTGGACGGCTACCTCCGCAGCAGCCCCGAGGTGGCGCGGGTCTTCGGACGCTGAGGCGCGCCGGACCAGTTGCTGCGCCGGCCGCCCGTCGACGGGAATAGATCCCCACTGTCCAGGGTTCACCTCACACACATTCATAGTAATGCCTGTTTTCTGAACTCTGTTTCGAAAGGTCGTTCGTATGGCCGGATCGCGCTTCTCCCGTCGTCGTCTTTTCCTGGGGCTGAGCGGCCTCATCCTCGTCGCGCTCGCCATCGCCCTGCCCGTCTTCAAGCCGTGGCTCCTCCTCGTCAACACGAGGGTCGACGACGAGATCCCCCAGGTGGCGGCCGTCGACCAGACCCCCGCGACCGGGGAGTCGGCGGGCAGCGCGACGGGGAGTCCCGCAGCCGGCGCCGAGGGTCCCGAACTGGTCGCGCGCGGCACCTTCATCTCCCACGAGCACACCACCACCGGCGAGGCGAGCATCGTGCGCAGTTCCGACGGCTCCCACCAGCTGGTGCTCTCCAACCTGGAGACCAGCAACGGCCCCGATGTGCGGGTGTGGCTGAGCGCGGGCCCCGTCGTCGAAGGGGCCGCCGGGTGGACGACCGCGGGCGACCACGAGCACCTCGAGGTGGCCCCCCTCAAGGGCAATCGCGGCAACCAGGTCTACAACCTGCCCGCGGACTTCGACCCGGCGGCGTGGCCCTCCGTCGACCTGTGGTGCGAGGACTTCAGCGTGTCCTTCGGAGCGGCGGCGCTCAGCCCCGCCGGGTGAGGCCGCCGCTCGCGATCAGTCCTTCGCGGCGCTGGGGCGGGTCATGTCGGCGGGGACCACCCAGGCGTCGAACTGCTCGGGCGTGACGAAGCCGAGCTCGAGGGCGGACTCGCGCAGGGACAGTCCCTTGTGGTGGGCGTTCTTGGCGATCTTGGAGGCCTTGTCGTAGCCGATGTGGCGGTTCAGGGCCGTGACCTGCATGAGGTTGGTCTCCAGGTTGTGCTCGATCCTGGCGCGGTTGGGCTCGATGCCGTAGGCGCAGTGCTCGTCGAAGGACACGCAGGTGTCGCCCAGGAGCTGGATGGACTCCAGCACGCACCAGGCCATGACCGGCTTGAAGACGTTGAGCTGGAAGTTGCCCTGGGAGCCCGCGAAGCCGACGGTGGCGTCATTGCCGAAGACCTTGGTGGCCACCATGGTCATGGCCTCGCACTGGGTGGGGTTGACCTTGCCGGGCATGATCGAGCTGCCGGGCTCGTTCTCCGGGATGATGAGCTCGCCGATGCCGTTACGGGGGCCGGAGGCGTACCAGCGCACGTCGTTGGCGATCTTCATCAGCGCGTCGCCCAGCACGCGCAGGGACCCGGAGACCAGGACCAGGGCGTCGTGGGCGCCCAGGGCTGCGAAGAGGTTGCCGGCCTGGGTGAACTCGATGCCGGTCTCCTCGCTGATCCTCTTGGCGGCCAGCGCGCCGAACCTCGGGTGGGCGTTCAGGCCCGTGCCAACGGCGGTGCCGCCGATGGCGAGCTCGCGGGCGCGCGAGTCGGCGTAGCGGATGCCGTCCAGGGCGAGGTCGATCTGGGCGACCCAGCCGGAGATGACCTGGCCCAGCCGGATGGGGGTGGCGTCCTGGAGGTGGGTGCGGCCGACCATGACGACGTCGTCGTACTCCTTGGCCTTGGCGTCCAGGGTGCCCCGCAGCCGCTCCACCCGCGGGTACATGGCGGCCAGCTCGCTGACGACGGCGATGTGCATGGCCGTGGGGAAGGTGTCGTTGGAGGACTGGCCGCGGTTGACGTGGTCGTTGGGGTGGACCGGGGTCTTGGAGCCGAGGACGCCGCCGGCCAGCTCGATGGCGCGGTTGGAGATGACCTCGTTGGCGTTCATGTTGGACTGGGTGCCGCTGCCGGTCTGGAAGACGACCAGCGGGAAGTGGGAGTCCAGCTCGCCGGAGATGACCTCGTCCGCCGCCGCGGCGATGTAGCGGGCGATGTCGTCGGGCAGCTCGCCGAGCTCGGCGTTGGCCAGGGCCGCGGACTTCTTGAGCACGCCCAGGGCCTTGATGAGGGGCCGGGTCAGGACGAAGGTCTCGCGACCGATGTCGAAGTTGGTCAGGGAGCGCTGCGTCTGCGCGCCCCAGTAGCGGTCGGAGGCGACCTCGACGGTGCCCATGGAGTCGGACTCGGTGCGTGTCGTGGCGGACTGGTCGGGCGTCGTTGCATCAGTTGTCATGGAAGCAAGGCTATGCGCTCGGCGCGCCCGGAGTGCGCGGACGGGCCCATCGGGAGGCGTCCCGGCCCGACCGACGGGTCATGTATCTGTTGGAGAACAACGCAGAGAACGCTGCAGACCACTTCAGGTAGTGAATGTTATGCTCGAAGCACGTAACGGAAAGGAGTCATCATGAACGACAGCGGAACCTTCGACAGACTGTCCGGCAAGGCCAAGGAGGCCGCGGGAAAGGTCACCGGCGACAGGCAGACCGAGACCGAGGGCAGGCTCCAGCAGGCCGAGGGCAGGGTCAAGGACGTCGTCGAGGACGCCAAGGGAGTCGTCGAGGGGGCTGTCAATCGCCTCAAGGGCGACAAGTGACCCGCTGAGAGGAGAGGCCCGCGGCCGCGGGCAGGCGCGCGACCAGTGCTTGCAGGCGGTCGCACGTCCTCTCGTCCTCGGCTACGCCGTCGCTCGTGCGGCTGATCCTCTCATCGGCGTCGAGCAGACGGGTCAGGACCTCCGCGACGACAAGTCCGACCCGCACCTCCCCTGCTGCTGCCAGCGAGTCTGCCAGATCCAGGCCCGCATCCAGATTGACTCCATTGACTCCCCGGTCGCCCGCTCGTCACGCACGCCGTGACAAGCTCGACCGCCGGCTCGGGCGTGCCCGGCCAGTCTCCGGTCATCGTCACAAGAATGGTGGCGACCTGTGCGAGCGGACGGGCGCCCATCCACGAGGTCAGGTCGGCCGGATCGCGAAGGGCCGCCTCGGTGAGCAGGCTCCCGCAGACGAGCCGCGTCGTCGGGATCCAGCAGGCCGGCGCGGTCCCACTGCACCGCCAGAGCGGTCGCGTCGCCGGCGACCTCATCGACGTCGTCGCCCGCGCCCTCGATCATGCCGAGAACCAACGGCGGCTGCTCCGCCACCGGGTGCCCTGTGTCAACTGAGCGGCGGGCAGCCGCGGGCCGCCGGCCCTGCTTCGACCACACCTGAACCGCGGCACCGGGGCGTCTCGCCGGCTCCGGGGTGTCGCCTCAGGACGCCAGGATCTTCAATGCCTTCTTCGATTGAGGCCGATCCGCACGCACCCGTTCCAGGGCGGGGACCACTGAGGACAGAAGGCTGGTCGGCCGGCGCTCGGCCCAGCCGCCCACGAGGTCGAGTACTGCCTCAACGGCATCGTCCTCGACAGCGGGGTCGGTCAGGAGGCCGGCGACGGCGTCCAGCAGCTCGGATGTCGGCGCAGCGTCAATCGCGGCGAAATCCCTCACGAATCCGGTCATGTCGTTCAGGCGCAGGTCGGACAGGTCCGGGCGCACCCGAAGGGCGGAGGCGAGCAGGCCGGCCCAGCGCTCATCACCCTGGACGGCGAGGGCGTAGGCGGCGTCGGTGCGCGGCGCGCCCCGGTGACGGCTCGGGCGATTGCCGACTCGAGCTCGTCAGATTCGCTCATCGCGGCACCGCGCGCGAGGTCGCCCAGCACGGCGGCGCACCGGGAGTCGAGCCGGGAGCACTGGGCTTGAAGAAGGACCGCCGCTTGGGCCGAGTGCTCCGGTCGGATCCGCGCAGCGGTCCGCGGCGAGCAGGCGTGCGACCTCGACGACGGCGGGCCCGGAAGCCGAGTAGAGGGTGCCCTGGTGGAGGACGACGGAGTACAGGTCATCGATCGCGTCATCGGCGAGATCAGGATCGGTCAGGCCCGCCAATGCCTCAGGCACCTCGGTGGCCGACCCGTAGACGCCGCTCAGCTCCGACCAGTCGCGGCCCGTCTCAGCACCCGCAGTGCTGTCAGTGCTCCCAGTTCCTTCAACACTCTCGGCGCTTTCGTCGCTCATCCCTGTCTCCCCTCACCATGGCAGTGCGGGGGAGCGACAGCGCGAGAGCCGGTCCTTCACGAGCCGGAGTCAGCATGAAGGGCCTTGTACAGGGTCAGTGCCAGCACGGTGCGGTCAGTGGCCTGCAGCTTGCGCAGCAGGGCGGAGACATGATTCTTGACCGTGCCCTCGGCGAGCACCATGCGAGCGGCGATCTCCTGGTTCGTCAGCCCCTCGGCCACCAGCGCCGCAACCTCGCGCTCGGTCGGGGTGAGGATCGCCAGCACGGGAGACATAGAAGACTCAGTCTTGTCGTTCTTGTCGTTCTGCGGTGCGGCGAGGGCGAGTCTGGCCACGCGCGGGTCGATGACCAGCCCACCCTGCGCCACCGCGCGGACGGCCTCGGCCAGGGACTCGATCGAGGTGTCCTTGAGCAGGAATCCGGCCGCTCCAGCGGCGACCGCCCCCTGGACGACATCGGGCTCGTCGAAGGTGGTCAGCACCAGGACCGGCAGATCCGGGTGCGCCCGGGCGCATTGCCGCACGAGCTCGATCCCGTCCATCACCGGCATCTTCGCGTCCGCCAGGACGACGTCGACCTCCTCGGCGCGCAGCACCGCCAGGGCCTCGGCCCCGTGAGCGGCCTGGGCCACCACGTCAACGTCGTCGACGGTGCCGAAGAGCATGACCAGGCCGCGGCGCAGGAGCTGCTGGTCATCGACTACGAGCATCCGGATCGCCTCGCTCATGACGCGCCCCGACCGGCTGGAGCGCTGGCCTGCCAGTGCGGAAGAGTCAGCGTCAGCAGGAACGAGTCGCCGACCCTTCCCGCTGTCACCAGGCCCTCCAACTCGGCGGCGCGCTCGGACAGGCCGCCCACGCCGAACCCCGCGGCAGCGCCGCCCTCCTCCCCCACCAAGGCCCGCGGAATCGCCTGACGGCGGTCGGCGGAGATGTCGTTGGCCACCGAGACCAGGAGGCCATCGCTGCCGGCAGCCGCCAGGATGTCCACCGTGCGGGCCCGGGAGTGCCTGAGGGCGTTGGTCAGGCCCTCCTGCACGGTGCGGTACATGAGGAGCTCGGCAGGCTCGGTGAGCACGTGCGGGCCGAGCTCGTCGCGGACCCTCACCTCCACTCCCGTCCCGCGGAATGATGCCGCGACGGCCTCCAGGCCCGCGGCGCCCCGGCCGGTCTCGGAGCGCACGGGGCTCAGGGCCCGCACCCAGGTGCGCATCTCGCCCACCGCCTCGCGGCTCGTGCGCTCGGCGACCGCCACCTCGCTCCACGCGGCACTCGGGTCCGAGTCGCGCACGCGGCCCGCGAACTCCAGGCTCATCCGGATCTGCGTCAGCCGGTGCCCCAGGCCGTCGTGCAGCTCGTGCGCGGCCCGCTCGCGCTCCTGGGCCAGCATGAGCTCCTTCTCCAGCGCCGCCTTCCGCTGAACGTTCTCCAGGGCCGCGTCGCGCTCGGCGATCGCCCGGCGCTGAGCGGCCAGAGCGGCGTCGTACCTGGACAGGACCAGCCCGAGGGCGGTGCCGACCGACATGAGGACCATGAAGGTGAAGGCCTCGTACAGAGTCTCCTTCCACGAAAGTCCGACGGCCAGGGGCAACACTGGCAGGAGCACAGCGGACACGAGCACGTCGCCGGCCAGGCTCGTGCGCACACCGATGTCGACGACCAGCAGCGCGGTGGCCACAATGAGGGCCGGCGTGGAGAAGCCAAGGGTGCCCACCATCGACAATCCAGCCACGAGAGGCATCACGGTCACCGAGCAGGCGGCGCGTCCCCAACCGGCCTCCAGCCGCCGCCGTACTATCTATCCACAGAGCGCCGACTGCGCAGATCGCGCTCAGAAAGAGGTACGCAACGGCCACAGCGACACCGGTGGATGGCGCCTCACGGAAGCAGTACAGACCGTGGATCATCATGCACACCAGCGCAAGAAGCTGCAGTAGGGGGAGAAGCATGCCGCCTGTCGGCAGGGCGTCCTCCGAACGGCTGCTGGTTCTCTGCTGCTGGGCGCTCATCCGCTCACCGTAGTCCGGTGCGCACCCCGGCGTCCCATGACCGCAGTCATGAGTGCGCATCGGGATTCCTGCCCCCGGTCACGCGAGACCGCTCCAGGAGACTTCATAGCGTCATGGCATGACCCAGCACACCCCGCCACATCCAGTTCCAGACTCCCAGCCGCAGGCCTGCGGGTCGCAGTACCCCGCGTCCCGGTCGCCCGAGCCCGGGGTGCCCCGGGAACCGCAGCAGGAACGACCTCGCCTACCGGTCTGGGCGCGTGCTCTCCTGGCGCTCGTCGCATTCATGGCTGATATTCCGTTCGTCCTGGCATTGATGTATGGCACCCCGCTGGGTGAAGCGTTCACCTCGAGTGATCCCCTGCTCCGTATGGAGGCGCAGATTCTCGTCTGGTCAGTTCCTCTTCCCTTGTACCTCCTGTTCACCTTCCTACTCACCCGGTACGTGGACCGCCGGCCGATGCGGGTCACCGGCCTGACCCTCAATCGCCGCGCGCTGCTCGGCCTGCTGACCGGAACCGGGATCTCTGTAGCCGTCGTCGGCGGCCTCACCGCAGTCTTCTTCTTTCTCGGCAGCGGAATCCGGGCCCCGGAGGAGGCATGGAGTGGGTCGGCCATGCTGCCGGTTTGGCTCGTGGTCGTACATACCATCGTGTTCTGCTACGTGTACCAGGGCATTGGAGAGGAGGCTGTGATGCGCGGTTATCTTCTGCAGAGCCTCTCCGACCACCCCAAGCGCGCCGTGTGGATCTCGGCCATCGTCTTCACCATCCCGCACCTGCTCTCCAGCGGTGGCCAGCAGAACGCCCTGGACCACGTCCTCTACCTCGTCGAAACATTCGGATTCGCACTGGCGGCCGCCTACCTCGCACTGATGATGCGCAGCACCTGGGCCGCCATCGGAATCCACGGCGGCCTCCACCTCGGCAGACGGCTCATGCCGATAGTGACAGGCGTGGACCTCCCGAACGGCCGGCTCGTGTGGATCGCAAGCGGCCTGGTCTTCTGCGCCATCGCCGCGCTGCTCGCCTCCCGTATCAGCAAGCAGCGCTGGACGGAGATCGCCGCACGCGGACCCTACGCACCGCCGCTGTAACCGCTGATCACCACAGGGCCGGGCCGATGTCCGCCCAGGCCAGCCCCCAGGTCGGGTAGAAAACGCCGATCCTGTTGCCGATCAGACCGACCAGGATCGCGGCCAGGGCACACGCGCTGATCAGGAGCAGCGTCCTGCCGGCCACGTGGACCACGATCCTTCCCCAGCCGCGAGCCGCACC
>ERZ773063.1360-NODE-1360-length-14506-cov-8.630129_pt1 | contig 14506 bp, 14 predicted proteins | sample MGYA00580625_ERZ773063 | MGnify/ENA primary metagenome ERZ773063 (study PRJEB29015, sample SAMEA2738022) | human oral metagenome | biome: human oral; feature: human-associated habitat; material: dental | place: China | collected 2042 ...
ACCGATCTCGACGCGGAAGTGAACCGATCTCGACGCGGAACTCGACCGATCTCGGCGCGGAACCGGACCGATCTCGGTGAAAAAGAGGGGCAGGCGGAACGGAAGAGGGAGGGCGCCTGGCTGAGGACTTCCGACCTTTCCGTGGACATCGTTCTGTGATCTCGGCAGAATCGTTCGCATGACTGCCTCTTCGTCTGACGACGACGTTCGGCACTCGAGCGCGGACTGCTCGGGGGCTGCGGAGCCCCGGGGCGGTGGCGCCCAGGATGGCGAACTGGGGGAGGCGGGCGACGCTGCGCCTCGCACTATTGCCTCGCCAATGCTGAGCACCACTATTCTGCGCGCCCTGCGTCTGGGGTCGCTTCTGACGGCCCTCGGAGGTTGCGTGCTCCTGCTCTTTTTCCTTTCCGGCGATTCGAGTCACGAGCTTCGGGACATCAGTCCCAAGTGGGCTTTCTACGCGCTGACCCTTCTCGGGTTTATTTGGTTGATAGAAATGGGCAGCGCCTTGAGCAAGCCGCGGCATCTTCTGGTGGACGTCATGTTCCTGTCGGCGACGGGCGTGACCGCGACTGTTTCCTGCGCCTTCTATCTGCAGGTCTGGTGGAATGTCTACAGCAGCTACGGAACGTACCCGCACCGGTGGATGCTCCTGGCGATTGTGGACCTCCTGGCAGGGGTGACACTGTTCTCCCATATTCTGCTGTCAATCCGCCGCGTACAGACGGGAAAGCGCAATGGGGCGCATGACGATCCATCGCGCTGGGGCCGTCTCGCGGCGGCCGCTCCCGAGCGGGGCGCCCCGGGGGAAGGCGCCGGCCCCCGCCGCTATCCCTTCCGCAGGAGTCGTTTTCTTATCGGGACCGCCTTCATGCTGACTCCCTCGCTGGTTCTTCTGTGCGCCTTCGCGGTGGTTCCGCACGTGCTGTCCAATCATCGCGCCGTCCTCTCGGCCGCCCAGACCACGGCGCCTGCCGTTGCTGACGACGCTCTGCCCGCCGTCCCGTCGTCGGCTCCCACTTCCCTGGCCTGGGATCGCGATATTGAATCAGGTCGAGTCCTGGATGTCGCGGCAGGTGCGCGTGGTCCTGTTGTTCTGGACGAAGATACTGTCAGGGGACTCGATCCCCAGGACGGATCCACGCTGTGGAGCTACCAGGTGCGCAATGCGAGCCTTGTATCGGCGAGCGGTGCTTCTGTGCCTGAACCGGAGACGTACCTGGTTCCGAGCCCCGACCTCAAGCACCTGGCCTTTCAGGTTCGCCTCAAGCGCATTTTCCCCGAACGGGAGGAGAGCGTCAGCGTGATCGTCCTCGACACGATCACCGGTGGTGTCGCTGTTCAGCAGTCAATGGGCGAGGCGAGCCCGGGCCGGTTGCAGCTCACGGATTCTGCGGTCCTCATCCGCGATCAGGTTTTCTCCCTGGCTGACGGACACCACCTGGGAACCCTTACGTCGGGCTACCGGGACGGCGGCATGTACTCGGGGTCCGCAGGACACTCGACCTTCATCGCCGGTGCGTGGAGGCAGGACAAGGAGTCCGAATCGAATTCCGTGGGTCGACTGGATCTCGTGCCCGACACCGCATTGGACTCCGTTACCACATTGCAGGACGTGGCTCTCGACCCCATTTCCGATAATAGAAATTACCGGACGCTCACGGTTGTCGACGGAGCGGTGGCCGTCTACACAGACGGGGGCGCGGGCGAGTCCGGCGGCCGGGACGCATCAGCGGTGAGCATCGACGACGTCGGCGCCCACGGCGGCGATGCCGCCGAACGGGTTGCCCTGGGCAGGACGGCCGGACTCAACCGGGTGGCCTCCATGGCCTCTCAGCGGCTCGTCATGTATCCCGAGCTCACAGAGCAGGATATCGACGAATCGGAGAGTTCTGAGGATCACTCCTGGGTCGGCTCCGTCTTCGATCCCGCTGCCCGCACGGTCTCCACGGGCGTGCAGGACGCGAGCATGGCCAGGGCCTCGGTGGGCTATGGCTGGCAGGCCGGCGGGTCCCACGGGGAGGAGATGGTCGTTCGGATCCAGGCGTCAGACGGGTCCGCGTCGCTCGCAGTTCCGATCTCCTCAACGTCCACCGCCGACGACGTTTCGGACCGGCATGACTTGGAATATGGTTTTGGCCAGCTGGTGGCGGGAAGCTATACGTCCCATTTCGTACCGCGCCTGGTGGCGGTTCCTGGGGGTCTAGTAATTCTCGTCGACACGAACAGCGAGGGTGGATTCTATGAGCACGAGTATCGTATCTACGGGGTGAAATAATATGAATACGTCGGCTACTGCGCAGCGTGCCGATCCCGCAGGGCCCGATGAATCCGCATCCCGCCTGGGCCTGCGCCCAGGACTCTCCTCCGCCACCGTCATAGCTGTTCTGCTTGCCATTGTTATCTGGCAGTCGGGTATCATAAGCCTGAACGCGAGCTCGAGTGCGGTGATAGATCCGCAGGATACGAGCGGCGCGAGCGGGGCGGAGAAGGCCGGCTTTATCACCCCGCCAGCTCATCCCGACGACCAGGAGGTCGCGTGGGAGGTTTCCGCCAACGTCCTTCAGAATGATTATGACCGGGAGGGCCTGGCCACCGCACACGGCCCGGCCCTGCTGGTTGACGCCAACGCCCGCCCCGCAGAATCGCAGGACTCCTCCTCTGATTCAGTAGATCTTTCCACCCCTGGTTCGTCCCATCGGCAGAGCACCGCCGTCGTCTTACTGGACCCGGAGACGGGCACTGTGCGATGGTACAGGCTGCTGTCGTCAGAAGCTGCCTACAGCTATGCGCGCTTTGCGGACCCCTCGAAGCAAAAAGACAGGTTCGCAGCTAGGAGCTTCCTGGCCAGCCCCGACGGCGAGTACATCGTGGTGCGGCTCGTGCCGCGCTCGATCGAGGAATCCGCCCGGCGGGGAGATGATGTGATCGACCAGTCTCGGACCCTTGTGGTGCTCTCGGCCGAGACCGGGGAGGTGGTGCGTACCGTGGAGACTGACGAGAGGGTTCTGGGCCAGGCCTTGACCAACGATGCGCTTGTCGTCGAGACCTCGCCCACATTCCACCCCGATGGCGGAACCATGACGTCCTACTCCCTGACGGATCCGAAGGCTGATCCCTTCAGCTGGCTGGCAACCGGCTGGCTCGTGGGCGCGACCGCGAGCAGCGCCGTGACCTCACCGCGCAAGTACTCCGACTACTCCTCGCACTGCGTGCCCTCGACCTGCTCTCCCGCTACCCTGAGCCTGTCTGATCCCGGTACGGGAGAGACTCGCAGCACCATCGATCATGTTTACCGCGTTTATCCGAACGGCTGGGTGGAGCGGTATACGGACTATACGGACCGCGCGGACGCAGCGGGCGACCCGGACGCCTCCGGAAAAGCGCAGGAGGGTGAGGCCCCGCGGGAGCTCCTCGACCCGGAGACGGGGGCGCGCCTCAGTGTGACGGGAATGATCGTGACGCGGCGGACCGCGCCCACCGGCGACGTATGGGTGCTGCGAACGCCCGACGCGAACGAATCCGACGACACAAGCACACCCGCGTCCTGGTTGCCCGCCTCCAGTGAGAAGGGCCAGGCCCTGACGACCAGCACCGAGCCGGTCGATCTCATAACGGTGAGCGGCTTCTATCGTCACAACCCGTCTTGGATCCGCCGCATCACCCTCACGATGGGAGCATCCTGACCCGACCGGCGTCGGCCTGCTGCTATCGGCCGGCGGCGGCGGGAACCGGCCGCGTGAGGGGGTGCCTCACGCGGCCTCGTCGTCGGCCCCTGCGAAATATGGGAGACGCGGCGCCGGGGGCGTGAGAGAAAGTCCCACCACGGCCGGGACGCGGGCGAGGGGCCCGGGGTCGCGCGCGTCCGGCGTGGTGCTCGACGACGACGATGTCGTGGCCTCCTCCGAGACGAGGCGGCTCTTGCGCCGCTTTGAACGCTCGTCTAATATCCTAGCCGTGCGTTCAACATCGCCGTCTCCGGACTCGGACCTCACCGCCGCCGCCCGCATCCGCAACGCGGCCCTGATCCGCTTCGCCCGCGACGGCTTCGACGTGGGACTGCGCGCCATCGCGGCCGACGCCGGAGTCACCGCCGGGCTCATCACCCACCACTTCGGCTCCAAGGACGGACTGCGCCGCGCTTGCGACGCCGAGGTGCTGCGCCTGACCGTGGAGGTCAAGAGCGCCTCGACCTACTTCGGCGGTCCCGTGGACCTCATGACCCAGATGTCCCAGGTCGAGGAGTACATCCCGGCCACCGCCTACGCCATGCGCTCGATCGTGGAGGGAGGCGAGCTCGCCACCGAGCTGCTGGACCTCTTCGTGAAGGACTCCGTGGCCTACACCGCCGCCGCCGTCGAGGCCGGGACCATCACCCCCTCCCACAACGAGGAGGCCCGCGCCCGCTACCTGCTCTACTCGGGGTTCGGCGCCCTGCTGCTCTTCGCCCGCTACGAGGCCTCCGACCCCGGCGACGTCGAGGCCGTCACCCGGGAGTTCATCGCCCGCTACGGCCCCGTCACCGCAGAGCTCTACTCCCGGCCCCTGTTCACCGACCCTGGGCTCTACACCGACTACGTCCGGGCCGCCTCAGCCTCCTCGGCCTCCTCGGCCGCCTCTCCTGCCGAGGCCCCGGCCGAGTCCCGGCCGGCCGCCTCTCCTGCCGAGGCCGCCCCCCGGGCGCCCCGCCCACCCCGACCCGACTCACCCCAGGAGGACTCATGAGCCCCAGCACGCCCGGCGCCGTCGTCGACATCGCGGGCCTTACCAAGACCTTCGGTCGCGGGCGCAGCGCCACCCGCGCGCTGGACGGCCTGGACCTGGCCGTCGCCCCCGGCGAGGTGGCGGGCTTCCTCGGCCCCAACGGCGCCGGAAAGTCCACCACCCTGCGCATCCTGCTCGGCATGATCCGCGCTGACGGCGGAAGCGCCCGGCTCTTCGGCGCCGACCCCTGGGACGACGCCGTCGCCCTCCACTCCCGCCTGGCCTACGTGCCCGGCGACGTCGCCCTGTGGCCGGGGCTCACCGGAGGCCAGACCCTTGAGGCCCTCGCCTCGCTGCGCCGTCGTCGGCGGGACAGAGGGGGGCCCGACGGCGCCGGGCGCGCGGCCGAGGCGAGCAGGCGGCGAGACGAGCTCATCCAGCGCTTCGACCTGGACCCCTCCAAGAAGGTCCGCGCCTACTCCAAGGGCAACCGGCAGAAGGTCGCCCTCATCGCCGCCCTGAGCGAGCCCGTGGACCTGCTCGTCCTGGACGAGCCGACATCCGGCCTGGACCCGCTCATGGAGGAGGTCTTCAACCGGTGCGTCGCCGAGGCGGCCGGGCGCGGGGCGGCGGTCCTGCTGTCCAGCCACATCCTGTCCGAGGTGGACCGGCTGTGCGACACCGTCACCATCGTGCGCGCCGGGCGCACCGTCGAGAGCGGGCCCCTGCACCGCATCCGCGGCATGCTGCGCACCCGCGTCCACGCCGTCGTCGAGCGCGACCCGCAGGCCCTGGGCGGGCTCGCCGGGGTCCACGACCTGCGCGTCACCGCCCGGGCGCAGGACGACGGCGGGGGCTGGGAGGCCGAGCTGAGCATCGAGCCGGCCCGCAACGCCGAGGTCATGGAGCGCCTGGCCCCCCTCGGGCTGCGCTCGCTCACCGCCGCCCCGCCGAGCCTCGAGGAGCTCTTCCTGCGCCACTACGAGGGAGCCGGAAGCGTCGAGGGCGCCGACGACGGCGCGGCGGCAGGCTCCGCCGGTGCGGTGGGCTCAGCGGGCTCAGCGGGCCCAGCCGGCCCAGCTGGCCCGGCTGCCTCCGCCGGGACGCGGAACGAGGAGGCGGCCTCATGAGCGCGAGCCGGGCCGCCGCCCTTCCCCGGGCGAGGACGCGCAGGGCCGTGATCTCCCCACTGACCCGCCTGGTCCTGCGCCGGGAGCGGCGCAGCATCCTGGCCTGGTCCCTGGGCGGCGGAGCGCTGGCCCTCTACTGCGTGACCATGTTCAACACCATGTACGCCACGGCCGAGGAGCGGCGGGCCGCCGCCCTGAGCTACTCGACCCCCGCGGCCGCCGTATTCACCGGCCCCGGCTTCGGCATGGACGCGGCCGCCCCCACCATGGGCGCGCTCTTCGCCGCCCAGGCCCTGGGCTGGCTGGCCCTCGTGGCCGCCCTCATGGGGGTGCTCATGGTAATCGCGCGCACCCGCGGGGACGAGGAGGGCGGCCCGAGCGAGCTGCTGCGCTCCGCCCCCGTGAGGCGCGGCGGGAGCGCCCGGGCGGCGCTGTGCTCCGCGGCCCTGGCCGCCCTGGCGATGTCGGTCCTGTGCGCCCTGTGCGCCCTGGCCGGGGGGCTGGAGGCGGCCGGCTGCCTGGTGGTGGGCGTCGGGCTGTTCCTCGTGGCCCTGGTCGCGGCCGGAAGCGGACTGGTCCTGGCAGCGCTGGCGCCGTCAGCCCGCTCGGCCCGCGGAGGCGGCCTCATGCTGGTCCTGGCCTGGTTCCTGCTGCGCGGCCTGGGCGACGCCGGGAGCGCGGGCAGCGGTGCCGGCGGCGCCGCCTCCCTCCTGTCCTGGCTGACCCCCATCGGCCTCATCCAGCAGAGCCGCGTGTACGTGGACCTGCGCTGGGAGCCCCTGGGACTGCTGGCCGGCGCCGCCGTCGTCCTCATCGGTGCGGGCCTGGCCCTGCACGCCGGGCGCGAGCTGGGCGAGGGGCTGGTCGCGGGCGCGGGGACCTGGCGCGCCCGGCGACGCGGGCCCGCGGGCGCCCTGAGGCTGGCCCTGCGCACGAGCGCCGCCGCCCGGGCCTGGTGGGTGGTGGGCGGTCTGGCCTTCGGCCTGACCTACGGCATCTTCGCCCCTTCCATCGAGAGCTCCTTCCAGCAGATGGTCGCCGACAACCCGGCCATGCAGGCCTTCTTCGGCGACCAGCTGAGCGTCCAGACCTACCTCGCCATGATCATCCGCTACGGCGGGATCCTCGTCGCGGCCTGCGCCGCCGCCCTGGCCGGGAGCGCCGTGGGGGAGGAGGATCGCGGGCTGACGGCGACCGTCCTGTCCGCCCCGGTGTCCCGGCGCCGGTGGCTCGCGGCCCGGGCCGTGGTGGCGACCGTCGGGAGCGCGACCATGCTCGTGGCCATCGCCCTGGGGCTAGTGGCCAGTGCGGTTCCCGCGCTCGCGGCCCAGGACTCGCCGGCGACCGCCAGGCCCTGGGTGCTGGTCGGCGGCCTTGTCGCCGGGCTGGCGGCCCAGCTGCCTGCGGTGCTCCTGACCGGTGCGTGGCTGCTGGCCCTGCACGCGGTGGTGCCCCGACTCGCCCGGCCCCTGGGGTGGGGCGCCTACCTGCTGGCCCTGAGCATCTCGGTGCTGGGGCCGACGGCGCGGGCCCCGCAGTGGCTGCTCGACCTCTCGCCCTTCACGCACGTCCCCCAGCTGCCGGTGCCGGAGGCCGGGACTGCCGGGGCGGGCGGTGCGGCTGGCGGCGCACGGCTCCTGCTGGGGGAGGGCGGGCCGTGGGTCGGGCCCGCGGTGTGCCTAGCCCTCGCAGTCGCGCTGGTGGCTGTGGCCGACGCGGCCGGGCGCCGACGGGACCTGACCGTCTGACTCCCTGATCGCTGGTCCCCCTGATTCCTGGCCGCTGGCCGCCCGAGCCCCCTTCGCCGAGATCGGTCGAGTTCCGCGCCGAGATCGGTCCGGAAGGCGCACGTCCTAGCTGACCAGATTGGTTGACCGATATGAACCAGATAGGTGATTATGGCCGCATGAGGACGGTGAAGGTTCAGGAGGCGAAAACCCACCTGTCCGCGCTGCTGAAGGAGGTCGAGAGCGGCTCCACGATCAGTATTGCTCGGGGGAGGCGGACCATCGCACGGCTGGTCCCGGTTGACGACGGCGAGCGCGAGCTCGGGTTCGGCGGCTATCGGCTGCCTGACTCCTTCTTCGACGAGCTGCCCGAGGAGGAGCTGCGCGCCTGGGAGGAGGCGTGAATGGCTACCTGCTGGATACGCACGCCCTGATGTGGGCGATCAATGAGCCTTCCCGTCTGGGGGCCGGTGCTGCCGGGGTGCTGCGCGCGCGGGAGAGCCGTTTGGTGGTGTCCACGGCGAGCGCGTGGGAGCTGTTCACCAAGCACCGTATCGGCAAGCTCCCCGGGGCCGGTCCATGGTTGGACGCGCTTGAGGACCATGTCGCGCGGCTTGGAGCAGAGGTGCTGTCGATCGCGTGGCACCATGCTCGTCTGAGCGGCCAGTTGGAGTGGGAGCATCGCGACCCGTTCGACCGCATGCTCGCCGCCCAGGCGATCCGGGAGTCCCTGGTGCTCGTCACTGTTGACCCGGCGTTCGCCACGTTCCCGGGACTCAGGACCCTCTGGTAGAGACGTGGTGCGGGCGCCGCTCAGACGCGGGTGCGACTGCGGCGCCCCGAGCGCGGCCGCAGCGCCCCGAGCGTTATCGGGACCCGGGACCTCACATGGGAGGCCGGGCGAACGTGTGGAGGAAGTAGAGTTCCTCCCCATCCTCGAGCAGTGCGCAGCAGCGGTCCATGGAGCGCTCCATCCAGTCCAGGAAGCGCATGGGCCTGCCGGTGTCGGGGTCGTGTAGGGGTCGGATCCCGAGGTCGTCGGGCAGGTCGTGGGCCCACACAGTCCCAATCGCGGACGGGTCTGCGGCGGTGACCACCAGGATGTAGCTCATGCCGCAGCCGTCGGTCGACAGGGGGACGAACCCGTGGTTCACGGCGCTGCCTGAGAGCTGCTCCTCGTACTCCTCCCGGTTGCTCTCGGTGGGCATCAGAGGCTCGGAGTCCGTGTAGGGGAAGGGCAGGTCGGGGCGCAGGCCGCCCCCGAGCTCGGAGTCCCCCTCGCCCGGCTCCCACACGGGGCAGAAGGGCCAGTTGCCGCCGCGCGTCACCCGTGTCAGAAAGGCCCGGTAGTCCTCGGGAAGGCTTACGCCCAGACGCTGCTCGTACTCGGCGAGCTCGGCCTCAGACAGCGGTGGCCCCCAGTGCGGCTCGGGTTCCTCGGGCGCCTCGAGCAGCCTGCGGATGAGCTCGAGCTCAGGCGAGGGCGGTTCGGGCTCGGGGCACGGGAGCCGGGCGATCCTGGTGCTGATCCGCTCCAGGCGGGCCATTAGGTCATCGTCGTGCGAGGTCTCACTCATCACGCTATGGTAACGGGCCGTGTGGCAGGGGCGTCGGCGTCTCTGAGGCGCGACGGGGATCAGGGGCGCTGGATCGGGACGGTGGTGGTGCTCTCGCTAACCCAGGTGATGGCCACGCCGTGACGCAGGGCCGTGGTCTCGACGGCGATGCTTTCCGGCTCGGGCGTCGAGATTGACATTTTCGTACGAGGTAGACGGTGACACCGTCGATCTCGTACGAAAATGTCAATCTCGACGCAGGTGGGGCGATAAGCGCGGCTGCGGTTCGCGGCCGGCCGGAGCGGCTCACTCCAGGAGGGTGCCCAGGGCGTCGGCCGCCAGGAGGAAGCCCAGGATGCCCATGGCCCAGGCCAGCGAGTTGGCGGAGTGCTTCTCGATGAAGGCGTTGATCCGGGCCAGGGCCTTATTGAGGCGGTCGCCGACGGCGGCCCGGCCGGTCGTCAGGAGCAGCGCGGGGGCCGCCATGACCGCGGCATATGCCGCCAGCACCGCGGCGACGGCTGCTGCGGACAGCCCGGCCCGGGTGATGAGGCCGATGGCGCCCAGGTAGGGCAGCATGGAGGCCGCCTCGATGAGCCCCGCCACGAGTGCCAGGACGATGACCGCGTCCCAGCGGGCGCGTGGCCCCAGGACCGTGCCCATCATGCGGCTCGTCAGGGAGGGGCGGTCCCCGCGCCTGCCGCGCCGTCGTGCCTGGGCCTCCTCGTCCACCAGGTAGCTGCCGGTGACCAGGGCGACGCCGATCACCAGCTGCACGGCGTAGGCGGTGCGCGACTCCAGGGCGTCCCGCAGCCCGGGGGAGGCCGTGATCCGGGCGCCCACCGTGGCCAGCGCGAGCCCGAGCCCCCAGTAGAAGAGGCTGATGGCGGTCAGGTAGCCCAGGACGCGGCTGAAGCGCACCCGCGGCTGGAGGAGCATGACCACAGGGATGGTCAGGGTGCCGGTGCTCGTGGAGTCCAGGAGGGCGAGACCGGTGAGTACTCCGACGTCGGGAAGGGTCATGCGGGTCCTGTTCTGCGGCTTGGAAGGAGCGGAGCCCCGCGTATCAGCGGGGACGTCGCCGGCGCGGCCTCCTTTGTAAGTCAACCGTATGAAATTAAAGCAATACGGTTGACTGAAGTCAAGATCCGAATCGGCCTGGTATGCATGTCCCATGCCCAAGAAGGTCGACCACGAGCAGCGCCGCCGGGACCTGGCGGCCGCCCTGCGGCGCGTGGTCTCGCGCGGCGGGGTCGAGTCCGCCTCGATCCGCGCCGTCGCCGCCGAGGCGGGCTGGTCGCTCGGGGCGGTCCAGTACTACTTCTCCACCCGCGACGAGCTGCTGCTCTTCGCGGGCCGCCAGCTCCAGGCCGACGCCGAGGCCCGCATCGCAGGGATCATCGGGGCCGCCGAGGTCGGGCGGGCCCTGGCCGAGCGCTCATCCGCCCTCGATGTGGCCCTGCGCCTGTGCGAGGAGGCGCTCCCGATCGATGAGCGGCACCGCTCCGAGCAACTGCTGTGGCTGGCCCTCATGATGCGCAGCGCCCGCGAGCCCGGCCTCCAACCATCGGTCGGGATCTCCTGGGAGGCGGTGCGCTCCACCGCCCGCATGGCCGTCGCCGCCCTGCTGCGGCGGAGCGACTGGCTGGAGGCCGGCGGTCAGGGCCTCCCGCTGCCTGACGATGTCGCCGAGGCGGCGGCCGCCGAGCTGCACATCGTCCTCGATGGGCTCTTCCTCCAGGGCCTCATCTACCCCGAGCGCGATCCCGAGGCCTTGCGGGAGGACCTGCTGGCGACGCTTCAGCGCCTGCGGGATCGCTGAGGGTGCACCACCGATGCGCGAGGGGCCTTCGGTAGTGATCATCCCACGCACTTTTAGTTCCCCGAACCACCTGACCCGCACCATGGAACTACGGAATCATGCCGATCCTCATCGAGTTCAAGTCTGTCGACCGTCTTAAAAGTGCGTGGGATGATCACTTTTCCATCCGGAGGCGCGGCCGCCCGAAGGACGCCTAGGACTGTTCCCGGCGCGGAGTGCGGCCGATCTCGGCCGTCACTCCTCGGCGCGGCGGACCTCCGCCAGCCAGGGGCAGCGGCGGCGCAGGAGGTGCTCGAAGCGGGCGTGCATGGTGATGACGGCGGCCGGGCAGTCGTCGCACGCCCCCTCCAGACCCACCTCGACGACGCCGTCGTGCACGCTGCGCACCACCAGCGCGCCCCCGTGGCTGCGGGCGAAGGCGCCCACCGGGCCGTCGGCGATCTGCCTGGCCGCGGCCTCCAGGACCTCGTCGGGGCCGACGTCGTGGGCGCCGGCCCCGCCCCGCCAGGAGGAGGGCGCCCCCAGCGCGTCCACGAGTGCGGTGCGCACCCGGGCGCCCTCCCGGCGCCAGCTGCGACCGTCGCCCAGCAGGGTCAGGACGGCGCCGTCCTCGACCTGGACGGCGCTCAGGGTGCCGTCGTCGAGCAGCCCCTGGAGCAGCGCCGGGGCGTGGGCCACCCCGCCGGTGAAGGGCAGCAGGCCATCGGGAATCACCCACCGCAGCACGTCGGGGTCCGGCGTGGTCAGCGGGTGGGTGGGCACAACGGGCACGGCGGCCTCACATGAGCATGGCGACGACGACGCGCGTGAGCGCGGCCATCACCCAGGCGGTCACGAGCATGTAGACGTAGGCGATGAGCGGCCACTTCCAGGTGCCGGTCTCCCGTCGCATGGCGCCCGCCGTCGCCATGCACTGCAGGGCGTAGACGAAGAACACGAGGATCGAGGCCACCGTTGCCGGGTTGAACAGCAGGTCCCCGGCCCGGTTCGTCACCGTGTCCTCGCGGAAGGTCATGGTCTGCAGGTGGGAGGTCGGCTCCTCGGGGTCCTCGGCGGCGGCGATCTGCCCGAGGGTCGCCACGAAGGTCTCCCGCGCCGCCAGGGAGGACAGGATCGCCACGTTGATGCGCCAGTCGTAGCCCAGCGGCTCGAAGACCGGTTCCACCGCCTTGCCGATGGCCGCCCCCCACGAGTTGTCCATGGTGTAGGAGGTCTTCTGGGCCTCCAGGAGCTTGTCGAGCTCGTCGGCGTCCGTGACCGTCTCGCCGTCGTCGTTCGTCACGGTCGACGACGACGGGTCGTCGGCGGCCGCGGAGATGGCGGCGCACTCGGTGCTGGTGGCGCAGTAGGCGTCGAACTGGTCGTCGGAGCGCATGGGCACGTTCAGCAGGACCCACAGGATGATGGTGGTCGCCGTGATGATCGTGCCGGCCTTCTTGGCGAAGCCCTTGCAGGCGTCCCACACCATGACGGCCACGGTCTTGGGGCGGGGCAGGCGGTAGGGCGGCATCTCCATGTAGAAGGGCAGGAGGACCCCGCCGCGGTCGGTCAGGCGCTTGACCACCCAGGCGGCGATCATGGCTGAGACCGCGCCCAGCAGGTAGAGGGCGAACATAATGGTGCCGCGCGCGCCGAGGGGGCCGATCCTGGCGTCGTCGTCCACGAGCAGGGAGATCATGATGACGTAGACGGGCAGGCGGGCCGAGCAGGTCATCAGCGGCGCCGCGAGCATGGTGGCGACCCGGTCCTTGGCGCTGGGCAGGGTGCGGGTGGCCATGATCCCCGGGATGGCGCAGGCGAAGGATGACAGCAGCGCCACGAAGGCCCGCCCCTCCAGGCCCGCCCGGCTCATGATCCGGTCCATGAGGAAGGCCGCGCGCGACATGTATCCCACGCCCTCCAGGAGGGCGATGACGAGGAACATGATGATGATCTGGGGGATGAAGGTGAGCACCGAGCCCACGCCGCCAATGAGGCCGTCCCCCAGCAGGCCGGCCAGGAGCGGGTGAGAGTCGTCGAGCAGGCCGTGGACCACCGTCCCCAGCGCGGTGAAGGCGCCCTCGATGCCGTCCTTGAGCGGCTCCGCCCAGGAGAAGATCGCCTGGAAGAAGAAGAACATAATGGCGAAGAAGACAATGGATCCCGCCACCGGGTGCAGCAGGACCCGGTCGATGGCCGCCGTCGTGCGGTCCTCGTGGGGCGGCTGAAAGTCGGCCGCCTCCAGGATCGAGTCCGCCCAGGAGGCGAACTCGGCGGCCTCCGTGGGCGGGGCGATGGGGGAGGTTGGCCAGGTCGCGGTGCTGGCCAGACGCTTGCGCAGCTCGGGGATCCCGACGCCGCGGTTGCCCAGGACGCGCACGGCCGGAACCCCCAGGGCCCGGCCCAGCGCCTCGACGTCGAGGTGCCCGGCCCGCTTGGTCAGCTCATCGGTCATGGTGATGGCCAGGCAGGTGGGCAGGCCCAGCTGGAGGGCCTCGGCCAGGAAGGCCATGCCCCGGCGCAGGGTCGTGGAGTCCAGGACGACGATAAGGGCGTCGGGCGCCTTGACGGAGGCGAGCTGGCCGTCCAGGACGTCGCGCACGATCTGCTCGTCGGGGCTGATGGGGTCCAGGGAGTAGGCGCCGGGCAAGTCCTCGATCGTAATGGTGTTGGTGGCGCTGCCCTCGGGCAGCTTGCAGGTGCCCAGGGAGCGCGAGACCGTGACCCCGGGGTAGTTGCCGGTCTTGGCGCGCAGACCGGTCAGGGCGTTGTAGATGGAGGTCTTGCCGGCGTTGGGGGCGCCCGCCAGCGCGGCGCGGGGCGCGGAGGCGTCGACCGGCCCGGAGGCGGAGCCGCAGTGGCAGGAGGGGCCGGCGTCGGCCGATGCGGCCTGCGAGTGGGCCGAGCAGGGGCAGTCCGGCGCGTGCTCGGACGCGCGGCCCGGGCGCTCCCGGACCCCGGTGCCGCCGGCCTGCGAGCCGACGTCGGTCAGGGGCAGGGGCTCGTGGTCGCTCATCGCTGGATCTCCTCGACCTTGACGATGCTCACATCGGCCTTGCGCATGCTGATCTCGTAGTCGGCCACCTGGAAGAGGAACGGGTCGCCCAGGGGCGCGCGGCGCAGGACCTCGACGGTGCGGCCGGGGATGAAGCCCAGGTCCGTCAGGCGCTGCGCCAGCTGCGTTCCCCGCTCGGCGTCAACGGCGATGATGCGTGCGCGCTGGCCCGGGCGCAGCGATGCCAGCGTCGGTGGTGCCTGGGATGCCTGGGGTGATGGCGCGGCCTCCTGGTGATGCGTGTCGGTGGGTGTCGGCTTGGTCTGTGGCGCAGCGGCGGTAGTCACGATGCTCCTCGGGTTCGACGTCACACGGGGCGTCCCGCACATCACTATTTAGGTTAGTCGTTCCTACTTGACAATGTCGAAATATGAATGTTAGGCGCGCCTTACCTCTGCTGTCGACGCGACCCGGAGCACGCGCCGGCGGGTGCTCGGAGGCCCGGCCCCCTCGCCCCTCCCTCGCCGCCTCCCCCTCGTCGAGATCGGTTCACTTCCGCGTCGAGATCGGTCCGGTTCCGCGTCGAGATCGGT
>ERZ773063.1369-NODE-1369-length-14447-cov-2.753405_pt1 | contig 14447 bp, 13 predicted proteins | sample MGYA00580625_ERZ773063 | MGnify/ENA primary metagenome ERZ773063 (study PRJEB29015, sample SAMEA2738022) | human oral metagenome | biome: human oral; feature: human-associated habitat; material: dental | place: China | collected 2042 ...
AAGAGATAGCAAAAACACATCAGAAAATACCATATTGGCATACAGCAGAGACATTCTTGCTTTTGAAAAGTATTTAGGCAGGAAGGGTAAAGTGCTCCTTGATGCAACTCAGACAGACGTTCTTTCCTATATTATGGAGCTGAGCAAAGCCGGTAAGTCTACTTCGACAACAAATAGAAAGCTCGCCTCTATAAGAGCTTTTTATATATTTAAAATTAAAGAAGGTAAGCTTAATGTAAATCCTGCTGACAATATCAAAACCCCTAGAGCAGAGCGAAACGAAGTTGATTTTCTTAGCATTTCAGAGGTCGAGGAACTCCTAAAACAGCCTAAGGAAAGTATTAAGGGATATAGGGACAGAGCGATTTTTGAGGTTCTATATGGAACGGGAATCAGAGTCAATGAGCTTATTGAGCTAAACCTTGAGGACGTCAACCTTCGCATGGGATTCATCACATGTCAGGGAAACGGCAAGGGGAGAATCGTTCCGCTGGGAAGCTATGCTAAGGATGCTATAAAGAAGTATTTTGATAGCAGCATGCCTAGTTTGTCAAAGAATAAGAAATATGAGGACGGTAAAATGCCACTTTTCTTAAACTATATGGGTGAAAGATTTACAAGACAGGGTCTTTGGAAATTGATGAAGCAGTACGGAAAGGCAGTTGGTATGGAAGAGAGAATCACTCCTCATATACTCAGAAATTCTTTCACCGTACATATGATACAAAACGGTGCAGATCTCAAGACATTGCAGGAACTTCTCGGATACGATGATATGCAGGCACTTCAGGCTTTCATGCAGCTATCCAAGAGCAGAATCAAGGATGTTTACGATAGAACTCATCCGAGGGCCTAGCTCTGATATATATCAGTCCGAGTATTTTATATTAATATTAACCGTATTAACCAAAATGCATAATTTTGCTTGCATTTATTTCCTTTGGATGATAAACTAGTTAAGTTAGTACGGGTGGTCCTCTGCATACAGTAGTGGCAAGAACACCTTGGAGGGAAAGGAGGAACACAATCAATGAATATTTTAGATTCAGTTGCTCAGGATTATCTCAAGAAGGATGTCCCTGCATTTAACGTAGGTGACCAGGTAAAGGTCCACGTTAAAATTAAAGAAGGCGCAAGAGAAAGAATTCAGATTTTTGAAGGTTTTGTTCTTAAGAAGCAGAACGGCGGAATCGGTGCTACATTTACAGTTAGAAAGATTGCTTCCGGTGTAGGTGTTGAGAAGACATTCCCAATTCATTCTCCATGGGTCGAGAAAATCGAAGTTGTTAGAGAAGGTAAGGTTAGAAGATCTAGACTTCACTACATGCGTGGCAGAACCGGTAAGGCTGCTAAGATTAAGACTAAATAATAACGGTCATAAAGGACATCCGCATGGATGTCCTTTTTACTAACAGTTGTTTTGAAATTGAAAGAGAGGCAAGATGTCACTACAAAATATAAACTGGTATCCGGGTCATATGAAGAAGACGAGAGAGTTAATCACAAGCAATCTCAAGCTAGTTGACATTGTAATAGAGCTTATAGACGCGAGGATTCCTGTTTCGAGCAGAAATCCTGTAATCGATGAACTTACAGCTGGTAAGCAGAGAATAATAATACTTAATAAAAGCGATTTAGCCGATGGTAATGAGACTAAACGCTGGATGGAAAAGCTAGGCACAGATGGAATAAAAGTTATGACTCTAGACTCTATGCGCGGTGTTGGAATCAAAGAACTTCTCAATTTGATGACTAAAATTCAGGACGATATCAATAAGGATAGGGTGCGAAAGAAGAATTTAAGGCTGATGATTGTCGGTGTTCCAAATGTAGGAAAATCATCCTTAATCAATCGTTTAACAGGTAAGAAGAGTGCAAAGACCGGAGATAAACCCGGTGTGACCAAGGGAAAGCAGTGGCTTACTCTATCAAACGGCATGCAGCTTCTTGATACACCGGGAATTTTATGGCCTAAGTTTGAGGATGAATCTGTGGGAATTAAGCTTGCCTTTTGCGGCTCAATCAAGGATGAGATTCTGGATTTAGAAACTCTAGCCTTAAGGCTTATAGAGCTTCTCCAGGAGGAATACCCTAAGCTGCTGGCAAATAGATATAAGCTGGATGAAATCTCAGATGAAGGTCTGGTAAATATGGATAATATCGCCCTAAACAGAGGTTTTATTCTATCAAAAGGAAGAATTGACTACAGCAGATGTGCAAAGACTGTTCTGGACGAATTTAGATCTGCTCAGATAGGCAGAATAACTTTAGAAAGGGCTAAGTAAGATGACTAAAGCTGAAAGACTTGAGCTTGCTATCAAAAGAACTGAGGAACTTAGAAGGCCAGAAATAGAGCTCATGGACAAGGGATACAGTCTAATTGCCGGTGTCGATGAGGTTGGCAGAGGTCCTCTTGCCGGACCGGTAGTTGCAGCTGCTTGCATTTTTGATAGAGATGTGGACATAGTTGGCATAGATGATTCTAAGAAGCTGAGTGAAAAAAAGAGGGAGCGGCTTTTTGACGAGATAAAAGAAAAAGCACTTGCCTACGGCATAGGTGAATCCTCATGTGAAGTCATAGATGAAATTAACATCTTAGAGGCAACTAAGCTTGCTATGAAGAAGGCTATTGAGAAAGCTGATAAAATGCTTATTTCTAAGGGAAAAGATAAGATTCAGATTGTTGTCTTTGATGCAGTAGAAATTGCAGATTTGGATAAAGAGCAGATTTCAGTCGTCAAAGGTGATCAGAAATACTTTTCGATAGCTGCAGCATCTATACTTGCGAAAGTGACGAGAGATAAATTGATGAAGGAGTATGATAAGGTTTATCCTGAGTACGGCTTTGCATCAAACAAAGGCTATGGAACAAAGGCACATTACGAGGGAATTAAGAAGGCTGGAATTACAGAAATCCATAGAAAAAGCTTTCTAAAAAATCTCGATACACATTAAAAATATGGGATTCTAAAAAGCAGCAGAGCCAATCTGCTGCTTTTTCTACTTTACGCTTATATCCTTTGATGCGCTTATCATCATGTCTAATGAATTATCGTTAAAGAATGTGTTTGCGTTATACAAGAAGAGTACGTCTGTTATGCCATTTGCTTTGATGATTTCGCTGATATCATCAAAGAAGTATCTTGGGTCTATAACTATAATCTCCCTGTAATCCTGCGACAGAAATGGGATGAAGCTATTAGCATAGGAATCTTTTATGATTAGAAGTTTTCTCTGTGAACTAACAGGCGTTTTAATAGAGTATATCGGGTGATTGCTTCCACCAAATACCGTATATGTATCTTTTTTCTTCAGGTTGTTCAGCTTATAGAACTCAGTCGTCTTTTCCTTTGTGTCAGAGTAGAAGATAACGCTGTTCTTATAGCCTTGGCCTTCTTTAGGAAGGTAAAGCTTTATCATATCGTTAAGTCCGTTGGTGAATCCACTCTTAGATGCAAGAGTTCCACGGAAGTCGTTTTTTACCGCTAGGGCATCGTACTTAATATTGCTAGTCAGTTTATTTTTCTTGGCAAAATCCTTATATGCCAGGTATGCTCCGTCGGTAGTCCAGTGGTGGTCTGTGTGATAGTAAAGCTCAACCTTCTCCTTGTTCTTATTAAAGGTGCTTCTTACATCTATAGGGTTGATTCCAATAGATTGTATTTTCTTAAAGAAACCGTCCATCTGCTTGTTTTGGTCCTCAGTTACTGCAAATAGAGGAAGCTTGTTTGACATGATATTTGCTGCGTTTGGTGCAAGCAGGAAGTCCATGTTTATGCTAGGGTAGAGTTGCTTGAGCTTGGCTAGAGAACTGTAGTTGTTCTCCATTTTCTTTGTGTCAAACCTGCTTATATCATCCATCAAATAGTTGTCCTTGCATCGGAAAACATTGTTTGATTCTGAGACACCAAGACTTGTATCAAAGGATGATTTTATTTTTATGTACATATTTCTGAGCATAAATTGATCTGCAACGTATGATTCTGCCTTTGATTCGAGTCTGCCGCTAAAGATACTGCTTGAGTTTAGCTTTGGTCTGGTTTGGAGCAAACGGTTTTCTTCGGCAGAGAATTTCTTGTCGGGCAAAATAATGTTAAATATCATAACCGCAATCAATATGGCCGGAAATATAAATCCAAATATTTTAGCTGTCTTACGATTCATCTTTCCTCCATTTAAAATCTAAAATATAAGAAAGGATTGTATGTGCTGAATACCAAATATGAAACCGAAATTATAAAGATGATAAGCAGGCTTGCAATAGAGAAAGCGGTGCTGCTCTTACTGAGAAGAGTATACATCTTGTACGGCTTTGGATGTGATAATACTATAGCTATAATCATCAAAACCAAGTTCGATTTCAGTAGGTATAAAAAGTGCATGTTTGCAAATGGAAGTTTGCTGAGCATGAACATATCTCCTAGATAATGTATGGCTTCAGTTAAGTTATTGCTGAAGAAGAATACCCAGGCGATAGATACGATAAATATCGTTATCAAATGCTGAAGAATGCTAGGTAATTTCTCTATGCGTTCAGCAAAGAAGTATTTCTCTAAAATTAAAAATATTCCATAGTAGAGTCCCCATACCACAAAGTTCCAGCTGGCGCCGTGCCAAAGTCCGGTAAGCATCCAAACTATAAGAAGGTTTATTATATGCCTCCTAGGGGCAACACGATTTCCTCCTAGAGGGAAATAAAGGTAATCTCTGAACCATGTACTAAGGGATATATGCCACCTGCGCCAAAACTCAGTTACAGATTTGGATATATATGGATAGTTAAAGTTTTCCATGAAGTTAAATCCGAAAACCTTACCAAGTCCAATCGCCATATCTGAATAACCACTGAAATCAAAGTAAATTTGCAGTGTATAGGCTGTAACTCCAAGCCAAGATGCTAGAACAGATGAGTTTGAGTTTTGGGATAGTATTTCTGTATGCAAAGCACCCATGTTGTTTGCAATTATAACCTTTTTGGCAAGCCCAATTATGAATCTTGCACTTCCTTTGCCGATTAGTTCAGGTGAAATTTCTCTCTCATCAAGCTCTGTTGCGATGTCCTTATATTTAACTATAGGTCCGGCAATAAGCTGAGGGAAGAGCGATAGGTAGAGTCCGAACTTGAGCGGACTCCTTTGGGCATCTGTATCACCTCTGTAAACATCTATTATGTATGACATTGCCTGAAAGGTGTAGAATGATATACCTATTGGAAGTGGCAAGGCCGTATATGAGATATTCGTACCGAATAAAGCGTTTACACTGTCAAGCGCAAAACCGTAGTATTTAAAAAAGGAGAGTATTAACAGGTTTATGACAACAGTAAAAATTAAAGTTGTCTTTTTACCAAACTTTCGTTCTTTTTCTATGTCTAATGCTATTGCCCAGTTGAAGGCAATGCTAAATATCATTAAAAATACATATATCGGTTCACCCCAGGCATAGAAAAATAGGCTGGCAGCAAGCAGAACATAGTTCTTGTACTTAAAAGGCACAGCGAAGTATACAATTAATAAAATTGGTAAGAATGTGAACAGAAAGAAGATGCTACTGAACAGCATTTCTGAATACCTCCTCTATATTTTGTCCATCATCGCCGACATAATATAGTAAATATGTGCCTTTCTGGATGATTAAAGCATTTTTTAGTGCAGCTACCTGCTTAGGACCGTAACCCTCAAAAATCTTTAGCTGAGATTTTATTCTCTTGTCAACACTATCTCTATAGTTGTTAAGCTTATTTCTGTCGCTTGCTTTTATAATAAGAAGTTCATCAACACTGAGTGCCTCAGGACTTTTATAATAAAAATATCCTTTAGTGGAGGACGGATCTATTTCCATAAAATGAACTAAATCCTGATCCACACACTTGTTTAACTTCTGCGTTTTCAGTTCCTTTGCCATAGCTTTCTCTATTGATTTGACAGGGACATTCTTAGCACTTTGAATGCTATAAGCAATTCCGAGGAGAAAAACAAAGATAAGCAGAAATAACAGTTTTTTCTTCACTTTTATAGACCTGCTTTCTTCTGCATTAAATCAAGCCAAACATTGTAATATGCGGGCTGAACATGTATACCGTCACCGGCGTAGAGGGATGGGTCATCTACCAGAATGTGAGCTGTATCGATATATGTGATTTTTAGCTTTTTGCACATTGCTTTGATTTTCTTATTAAAAATCTTGTAATTTCCTATAACCTTATTTGCATTTATTGCAGACTCATTAGGAGTGCTTATACCATTGACAAAAATCTTTGTCTTAGGCGATTTCTTCTTGAATTTGCTTATGAGTGCAGAATACTGATTGATAAAGCTGTCGGCATCACCGTTGAAATTGCCCATGTCGTTCATTCCATATGAGAAGAAAGCAACTTTAGGGTAGGTAGCAGCTGCTTTGTCAAACATTGCTTCGTCCTTGCTTACAGCACCACCTACTACAGAGAAAACCTGTTCCTCGCCAAGAAATCCGTAAGCAGTAAGACCTTCCGTGATAGAGTCACCGATGATTGCACAATTTGCAAAGATTGTTCTGTAATTTTTGCTTTTCCCGGAGCCACCGTTTTCGGCGTCTTTCATTTTTTGAAGCTCTGTTTCTACATTAACAACGGTAGAAAAGTTGAACTTTGAAACCTTTGTTACATTAGCTTTAACATCTTTTTTTGCGATGTTAGCATTGCGATTTGATTTGAAAAGATTGAAAACAAATATAAAGGCAAGTATCAGCATAGCAAGCAGAACTATAACAGCCCGCAAATTAAGCTTGTTCTTGGTTGATCTATTGTTCATTTATTACACCATTTATCCATTCGATTTATTCAGTATCATACATAGTATATCATATCAAAATAAGATATAAAATCAATGTCTATTTGACATAAAACAGTTTATAAAATATTCAGTTTTTCTCAGGTTTAAAAGTGCTTGAAAAAGCTTAAATATGCTTGAAGAAATGAGCTTTTTGCTGTATTATTATATATGTATTTTTATGACTATCTTATTCTTCAACCTATGAAAGGATTTTTAAATATATGGAATATAATTTATCAAAAACTTATGACCCAAAATCTTTTGAAGACCGTATCTACGATATGTGGGAAAACAGCGGTGCATTTAAGGCAAGTGAGGACAGGAACAAGGAGTCATTTACTATAGTTATGCCACCTCCTAATATCACAGGTCAGCTCCATATGGGACATGCACTCGACCATACTCTTCAGGATGTTTTGATTAGATATAAGCGAATGCGAGGATTTAATGCACTTTGGCTTCCGGGATCGGATCATGCCAGCATTGCTACGGAGGTAAAGGTTGTAAACAAGATCCGTGAGGAGGAACATAAAGAGAAGGAAGATCTGGGAAGAGAAGAATTCCTAAAGCGTGCGTGGGCATGGAAGGAAGAGTACGGCGGACGCATTACTCAGCAGTGCCGTAGACTCGGTGACTCTTGTGACTGGTCAAGGGAACGCTTTACAATGGATGAGGGATGTAACAAGGCGGTTAAGCACTTTTTTGTTGAGTTATATAATAAGGGATTAATATATCGCGGGCATAGACTTATCAACTGGTGTCCTAAGTGCGGAACATCACTTTCAGACGCAGAGGTTGAACACGTTGATAGAGATGGCAAGTACTGGTATTTCCGTTATCCGGCAGTAAAAGAGGGCGGAATGGACATTACAGTTGCTACATCAAGGCCAGAGACAATGTTTGGTGATGTTGCTATTGCCGTAAATCCTGAAGATGAAAGATACAAGGAATTTATAGGACAAAAAGTCCTTATACCACTGGTAAACAGGGAAATCCCTATAATTGCCGATCCATATCCGGATTCGGAAAAAGGAACCGGAGCGGTTAAAATTACTCCTGCTCACGACCCTAACGACTTTGAGGTTGGAGAACGTGCTAATCTGGAAACTATCGAGTGTATGGATAGCAAGGCATATATGACTGAGGAAGCAGGCAAGTATGCCGGAATGGATAGATATGAATGCAGGAAGCAGTGGGTTAAGGACTTAGATGAAGCAGGATTTCTCGTTAAGACGGAAGATATCAAAATTCCGGTAGGAGAATGCTACAGATGTCATACACCTATAGAACCTATGCTTTCGGACCAGTGGTTCGTCAAGATGGAGGAGCTTGCAAAGCCGGCGATAGACGTACTTAAAAAGGGTGAGCTCAAGCTTGTTCCGGACAGATTTGATAAAATATATATGCACTGGCTTGAGGGAATCAGAGATTGGTGTATTTCAAGACAACTATGGTGGGGTCACAGAATACCTGCATGGTATTGTGAGGACTGCGGAGAGATGATTGTCAGTGAAGAGAAGCCTTGTTGCTGTCCTAAGTGTGGAAGTCATAAGCTTGTACAAGATGAGGATGTTCTTGATACGTGGTTTTCATCAGCACTTTGGCCTTTTTCAACGCTAGGATGGCCTGAGAAAACAGAAGATCTTAAGATGTTTTATCCGACGAGTGTTCTAGTTACAGGATATGACATAATCTTCTTCTGGGTTATAAGAATGGTATTCTCAGCTTGTGAGGTACTAGGAAGTAGTCCATTTAAATACGTATACCTACATGGACTGGTTCGAGATGCTGAGGGTCGTAAGATGAGCAAATCTTTAGGTAATGGAATTGATCCGCTGGAGAAGATAGACGAGTTCGGTGCAGATGCACTTAGATTCATGCTTTCCACAGGTATTACACCTGGTAACGACATGAGATTTAAGGACGATAAGCTCGAGGCGGCAAGAAACTTTGCAAACAAGCTCTGGAATGCTTCTCGCTTTGTTATCATGAACATCAAAGATGATGAAGGAAATTTCTTACCTATGGCTGAGCTTGATAAGGCGGAGCTGAAGGACGAGGAAAAGTGGATACTGGATAAGTTAGCAGAAGCTACCGCTTATGTGAATAACGCATTTGACAGATTTGATCTTGCTCTTGCCGGACAGAGAGTATACGAGCTTATTTGGAGTGAGTACTGCGACTGGTATATTGAACTTGTAAAGAGAAGACTTTGGGCTGATGATGAAGCGGATAAGATGCTTGTTAGAGCAGCTTTGGTGAAAGCTATGAAGGATATGCTTAAACTACTTCACCCATTTATGCCTTTCATAACAGAGGAAATTTGGGGATACCTGCCACACACTGAAGAAGAATGTAACTCTGAAGGAAAGTCAATGCTAATCAGTGCTGCTTGGCCTGATTATGATAAGCCGAAGTACAGCGAAGCAACTGCAAGAGTGGAGCTTGCAATGGAGGCTATAAAAGCTATACGAAATATGAGATCTGAAGTAGATGCAGCACCTAGCCGTAAGCTTACAGCAGTTATGGTTGCAGAAGGTGAATCTCTTGATAATATCAGATCTTGTGAAAGATATATTAAGGAACTTGCTAATATAACAGATATTAAATTTGTTACAAGCAAGGCTGATGCCCCAAGCGATGCGATGAGTGCAATAATAACAGGTGTAGAGATTCTGATTCCTATGGCTGATTTGATTGACTATAGCGTAGAGGCCGAAAGACTTCAGAAGGAAGTAAAGCGACTTGAGGGGGAAGTTAAGAGAGCTTCATCAAAGCTGTCAAATGAAGGCTTTGTATCTAAGGCTCCGGTTGCGCTTATAGATGCTGAGAAGGCAAAATTGGTTGACTATGAACAGCAGCTTGCTAAGGTTAAATCAAACCTTGAGACAGTAATGGGCAAATTAAAGTAATTGTATAGTACAGTGAGGGGGTGCTTTAAGTGCCAATTAAGAATAAAGTAATTTTATTTTACAATCATCGCTCCGGAAACGGAATGTTCAAGAACAATCTTGATAAGATAATTGCAAGATATCAGGCTGACGGTAAACTTGTGATTCCAATTAGAGCTGCTGATAACAGCCTTACTGCCTTCTTCGAAAGCATGAACAAAGAAACATACTTGGATGAGTATTGCCAGGTTCTAGTAGCCGGTGGAGACGGAACTATTAACATCTGTGTAAATGCTATGATAAATAACGAAATTGATCTTCCACTGGGAATTCTTCCGGCCGGTACGGCGAACGATTTCGCTTACTATTTTGAAATCCCAAGTAATATCGATAAGATGCTGGACATAACTCTTGGCGGGAAGTCAACATATGCAGATGTCGGAGTCGTAAATGGTAAATATTTCATAAATGTTGCTGCCATGGGTCAGGTTGTTGATGTAAGCCAGAAGACGGATCCGGTTCTAAAGAACTCAATAGGTGTATTAGCATATTATCTAAAGGGAATATCGGAACTCACAGATCTCAAACCGATTAAGGTTAAACTTACAACTGACAGCAAGGTCTACGATGAGAAGATGTATTTCATGGTTGTCATGAATGGAAAGTCTGCAGGCGGTTTTAAAATGATTTCACCGACATCAGAGATTAATGACGGACTTCTTGATGTAATTCTTTTTAGACCTATGAACGTTTTCGAAATGCCGAAGGTATTCATGAAGATACTTCAAGGTAAGCACAGTTTGAGCAGAAAGGTTTTGCATTTCAAGACATCATATCTGAAGATAGAATCAGATATCGATATACCTACGGATATCGATGGCGAGCATGGGCAAAAACTTCCGCTCACATTTAGCATTCTTCACAAGAAGCTAAGAATAATGACAGCGGAAGAGGATATGGGAAATAAGTAGGATGTATGAGTCAATCAAAGAAACAACTGTAAAGCCAATCGAACAAGATATGGATTATGATAAACTTCTGCAAGCTATTCTGGAGATTGGCGAGCAGATGCTCATTGCCGGTGCAGAGGTAAGCAGAGTTGAGGACAGTATAATAAGGCTATGCCGAAGTTACAGCTGCTACAAGGTTAATGTATTCATAATCACCTCTAACATGCAAGTGACTATGATTACACCTCAGGGTAAAATCTGTACTCAGATAAGACGAGTTGATGATTACGGAGTAAATTTTGATAGACTTGACTACCTTAACGACCTGTCTAGAAGAGTGTGTAGGGAGAAATACCCGGTAGATCAGATATATGTGGAGCTTGAAAAGGTAATGAGCAGACCTTCCGGGAGCCTTGGCAGAAATATATTTGCAAGCATTCTCGTCAGCGCAGGATTTTCTGTATTCTTCAGCGGTAGCTTTAGAGATGTGATATCATCGGCGATACTTGGAGTTATAATTTCACTATTAAACAATATCGTATTTAAGAAAGAAAAAAATCTCTTTGTAAGTAGCTTTGCGGTTTCATTTATATCAGGAGTATCTGCATTTGTACTGGTTTTGACACGGATAGGCTCCAATGTAAATATAATTATGATTGCCGGGATAATGATTTTAATACCGGGAATTGCCATGACTAATTCGATAAGGGACATGCTGACCGGAGATATAGCTACCGGTACGTTGAGACTTTTAAATTCAGTGATGATAGCGATTTCCATAGCTTCTGGCTTTGCACTTTCGATTATCTTAGGGGGCAGATTTTTATGATTATACAACTTCTAGCCGCTTGCGTTGGTTCTGTTGGGTTTGCAATGCTTCTGAATATGAGGGGAAAGCAAGTGGTATACGCAGGAATAGGCGGAATAATAAGCTGGGGAATCTATCTCTTGGGTTACCGCTTCGCCGAAAGCTATTTCATAGCCAATTTTGTTGCAGCGGTATTCGTTGCGCTTTATGCAGAGATAATGGCTAGAGTAAATAGAGCACCTGCTACAATATTTTTGACAGCAGCCGCTATACCTTTGATACCGGGTAGAAATCTGTATCTGAGCATGTACGGAATAGTCACCGAGGATTATGTAAATGCAAGAGTAAACGGAATGACTGCAGTCGTAATTGCCTTGGCTATAGGTCTTGGCATAGTGTTCATAACCGTTATTTTTAAGTTTATTAACCGGTATAATAGCAGGAGGAATAGAAGAAATGTTTGATAAATTTGGAAACGATAGCAGTAGATACAACATAGATAACTTTGAGTTTATAGCAAAGACTTCCCCAAAGGTTGCAGAAATTATCAAAGGTGAATACGAGCGTCAAAGAGATAACATTGAGCTCATTGCTTCAGAAAACTACTGCTCTGAGGCTGTCCTAGCAGCTTGTGGAAGCTGCCTCTCATGGAAATATGCTGAGGGATATCCATATGAGAGAACTAGTGGAAACAAGGGGAGATACTACGGTGAAACGAAGTTTGTAGACGAATTGGAAGAGTACTGCTGTGATAAATGGCGCGAAGTGTTTAAGACAGATTACCACGTAAATGTTCAGCCACACAGCGGATCACAGGCAAATTTCTCTTCATATAAGGCTTTGGTTTCACCGGGAGATACTGTTCTTGCCATGTCACTTGATAATGGCGGACACTTAACTCACGGTTCATCAGTAAATTTCAGCGGTAAACTTTACAATGTCGTTTTCTATGATGTAGACGAAAATGGAATAATTGACATGGATGATGTACGTAATAAGGCTGAGGAATATAAGCCTAAGATGATACTGGCAGGTGCTTCTGCATATGCAAGAAGGATTGATTTTAAGGCTTTTGCTGATATAGCTAAATCTATAGATGCATACTTCATGGTAGATATGGCTCACATTGCAGGTCTTGTTGCAGCCGGCGAGCATAACTCACCGTTTGGATATGCAGATATTGTAACGACAACAACCCATAAAACCCTAAGAGGACCGCGTGGAGGACTCATCTTCTGTAAACCTGAATTTGCTAAAAAGGTTGACAGTGCTGTATTTCCATATGCACAGGGTGGACCTTTGGAACACATAATTGCAGGAAAAGCAGTTTGTGCCGAAGAGGCTTTGAGACCTGAGTTTAAGGTGTATCAGCACCAGGTTGTGCTAAACTGTGCAGCTTTTGCAGATGAGTTTATAAAGCTTGGATACAAAGTAGTTACAGGCGGTACAGACAACCATGTATTTTTGATTGATCTTTCAGATAAGCCATTTAGCGGAAAGGAACTTCAGAATAGACTGGACGAAAACCATATAACACTAAATAAAAACTGCGTTCCGGGGGACAAACGTCCTCCACAGGAGACAAGTGGTGTACGTGTAGGTACTGCACCAATGACATCTAGAGGCTATAATGAAGAAGACTTTCGTGAAGTTGCACGCAAGATAGATAAAATTGTTAAGGAAATGATTCAGGAGCGATAAGATGAGAATTGTTTTGGATGGAATGGGTGGAGATAACGCACCTCAGGTAGTAGTTGAGGGAGCTGTTGCTTCTACGAAAGAGATGCCACATGAGATAATTATTGTTGGTCAGGAAGATGCGATTAATGAATGTCTCAAAAAAACAGGCTATACAGGTGATAAGATAAGGGTAGTAAATGCAACTGAAGTGATAACAAACGAAGAAGCACCGGTAAGAGCTGTAAGATCAAAGAAGGATTCTTCAATGGTTAAGGGCATAAATATGGTCAAAGCCGGAGAGGGAGATGTATTTATTTCAGCAGGAAGCACAGGGGCACTGCTTGCAGGCGGACTGTTCATTCTCGGAAGAATTCAGGGAATAGATAGACCATCTCTTGCTACTGTTTATCCGGTTATAGGTAGCTTACCTTCACTTTTGACAGATGCAGGTGCAAACGCAGAGTGTAAGCCTAACAACCTTTTGGAATTCGGTATCATGGGCTCTGTATATATGGAAAAAGTTATGGGAAGAGAAAACCCAACTGTAGGACTTGTAAATAATGGAAGTGAAGAGAAGAAGGGGACAACTCTAACAAAGGCGGCTCATGAGATGCTGAAGAAGAGCCACCTAAACTTCATTGGTAATGTTGAGGCAAGGGAGCTTCCAAACGGTGCTTGTGATGTCATAGTTGCAGACGGATTTACCGGAAATGCAATTCTTAAACTTACAGAGGGAATGGGACTTATGTTCCTAAGAGAGCTTAAGAAGAGATTCTTTGCTGATACTAAGAGCAAACTCGGTGCACTTTTGCTAAAGAGGCAACTTATGGGCATAAAGACTGAGATGAACTATTCAGAGTATGGTGGTGCACCTATACTTGGAGTTAAAGGTGCGCTTTTAAAGATGCATGGAAGCTCAGATGCACTTGCTGTTAAACAGACGATAATGAAGGCCATCCCTTACGTTGAAGGCAAAGTCGTAGAAATTATAGAAAGTTCAGTGCTTGAAATAGAAGATATCGTAACTGCAGAATAGGAGATTCAATTGATTGGGGATATAGAGAAAAAAATTTCATACAAATTTAAAGATAAGAATCTTCTAAGCACAGCACTTACACATAGTTCATATGCAGGACAGTTTAATAAGAAGAGCAACGAGAGACTGGAGTTTATTGGCGACGGATTTCTCGATGCGGTAATTGGTTTTGACCTTTTCATGAGACTGACAGATAATAGCGAGGGAACTCTATCAAAGAGAAGAGCTCAGATTGTTTGTTCAGAGAGCCTTGCAGAAATTGGTTTAAAACTT
>ERZ773063.1372-NODE-1372-length-14437-cov-5.896190_pt1 | contig 14437 bp, 14 predicted proteins | sample MGYA00580625_ERZ773063 | MGnify/ENA primary metagenome ERZ773063 (study PRJEB29015, sample SAMEA2738022) | human oral metagenome | biome: human oral; feature: human-associated habitat; material: dental | place: China | collected 2042 ...
AGCTCGCGCGTGAGATCGTGGAGGGGCGTGAGGAGCGCTATGCGTTCACATGGCCCGACAAACAGCAGGCGATCCTCGCGGCGAACGCGCCGATTGCGATGGCGCTACGCCCCGTCGTGGAGGACAGCGTCGGGCGGGACGGCACGGCGGGCTCGTTCGACAGCGAGAATCTCTACATCGAGGGAGATAATCTCGATGTGCTAAAGCTGCTCCAAGAGACGTATCTCGGCAAGGTGAAGATGATCTATATCGACAAAAGCATAACGAGATTGATACATTCCCGAGATCGTGGAAAAGGCTTGAAATCACCGATATTTGGAGGTTTTTCTTTTTGTTGGGATAAAGCAGTGGAAATGAAATTTGGGGTAGGGGAGGAAACTTCGTCGAGTTATGCACATACCTTGAAACGATAGAAAAAGCTATTGTTTTAGGGTATACTATCGTTAAGATGTAGAGAGGAGACAGTGCTTTGCTTGGGAAAATAGGATAAGCAACTAAGGAAGCACAGATAAATTCAGCACCATCATCTTGACGCATCTTTTTTGTCCGCACTTCGTCGGAAAATCCTCCACAGAGCACCGCTCTGCGTCCGGTTTTCCTCCTTGTTCGGATGAAAAAATCTGCGTCAATCTGAAGGCTTTCGTTTTATCAGTGTTTCTCTAAGCGTACTATGAATTGCGCGTCATAAGTGATATAAATTGGAAAGATTAAAGATGGGACGTTCTGAATAATGAGGTTGTTTTTAAATGAAACAGGGAATTTCTTTTGAGGACTTGGTAAAAAAATATTCAAAGATATCTCCGTTTAACATTAGCGGAGATGACCAAAGATTTATTGCTTGTGTGGGGAGGAATGGCGGGTATAATCAATCGACAATTTACGATGGCTTTATTGATGCCACAAGAACATTGATTGAAAGTCTGGAAGACTATACAAATTTTGCTGACCCGATAGTGTATCCTGTATTATTTTCTTTTCGGCACAGTATAGAGTTGGCATTAAAGGGAATATATGGTCAATTAAAGTATATCGAGACTGTGAAAGAACATGATTCTGCCTTTCGTAAACTTGTAAAATTGAATAAAATTTTCTTTAGAGTTAGCCGTCAACTAGAAGACGGTATTGGCAACACGAAACTGAAAAAGAAGCGAGTTACTTGTCTCGAATCAAAGATAAAAACACTTGATGAACAGGTGTTTTCGAACTTTCTTCAAGAGGAGTATACACACGATATCAATATGTTAATTGACAAGATTACGGCTTTATATCATATTGACTCTCAAATAAAAAGAATGTTTGATTCTGCTTTGATAATTCTAGCTCATTATAAAAATCTTGATCCCAAAGGAGATTTTTTTCGGTATTGGTTAGATAAAAACGGCATTCCACATTTTGAAAGCAAAAATATCAGCTTGGTTAGGATGGATATAATTTATGCACATTTAAATATACTGGAAAATTATTTTCGACAAATAGAATTTGAAATATGGTGTATTCGCAAAGAATATCAAACAGGAACATTTACCAAACAGCTATCACGTCAGCAAATTGAAGAAATATCTAAGATGATACCGTCAAAAGCTAATTTTAGGAGGGAAATAAAGACGGCTAAAGCTAAAATACAAGAAATATACAGTATGGGTTCACGTAAATTCGATGAGGTTCTCGGGATAATAAAAAAACATAGAGAGTTTTCTTTGAATATGGGAATAGAACATGTTTTTTCTAATTTAAGTGATGATTCCATAAGGGTATTTGTAAAATCTGCTTTAGGATTGTGTGAATGGGAACTTGAAGCTAAAGCAATAACACATGGAGAATTAGCAATATTTATTACGTTTTCAGAGATATCTGGTTGGAGACAGCAAGAATCTAGTTATGCATATTTTTCTGAGGATCTTCGTTATTTGTATTATGAGCAAAAAAGAAGGAGCCCTTCGTGTTTTGACATAAAGCCGTCGGCTGAAATAAGACCTGTAATTAGGGGCATGAAAAAATGCGGACAAAAAACCTATGTTGATATGATTGAATGCTGTATTGAAGAGTATCGTGGGGATATGCGAAAAAGGCTTATTGAAACTATCAAACAGATATCATTACTGGCGAGTAAGGATGTTGATGAGGTGTAGAAACTTTTATTTGAATATATTCATTACGCTGCTTTTTGGCAGCGTAAATATAAAAACAGTAGACAATAAGCAGCGAACATGCTATACTATAATTGAGGTGGTATTTGGCATGTCAAATTTAGGCAACATGATAAAAGAAAAGCGAGAGGTTGCTGGGCTGTCTCAAAAAAAATTGGCGAGAGCCTGTGGGTTGAGCGACAGTGAAATAATGAAGATTGAAAATGGTCAGCGTAAAACGCCGAGTGCAAAGAATCTGTGCAACTTGGCACGGGCATTGAAGATTCCTTATCTTGAGTTGTTTTTTGCTGGGGGATATATTTCGGAAAGCGAAATTAATTCGGAGACGCGAATTTTTGGTTTTGACAAGCTGAATGAGAAGGACAAGGAAACGGTGCAGTTGTTTATTGATTTCATAATTTCGAGAAAAGACACGGCCAGACTCTCCAAAGGAGGCCTTTAATATGCGGTATAAATTAGGGGAATTGTTCTGTGGCCCTGGCGGTATCGCATGGGGAGCTCTCAATGCAGATATAGGAAACCCTGATTTTTCTATCGTACATCAATGGGCGAACGATTATGATGCAAGCACTTGCGATACATACCGGCATAATATTTGCCCAGATGCTCCGCAGACAGTCTGCCATGAAGATATTAGAAAGTTGGATATGAGCAGGCTGCCAGCAATTGATGCACTGGCATTTGGGTTTCCGTGCAACGATTACAGCGTTGTCGGTGAACAAAAGGGGATGGACGGCGTTTACGGCCCACTCTATTCTTATGGTGTTTCTGCATTGAGACGTTTTGAACCGCAATGGTTTTTAGCGGAAAATGTTGGTGGATTAAGGAATGCCAATGAAGGCAAGGCCTTTACAAAAATCCTTACCGAATTGAGGCAGACAGGGTATACGATTACACCGCACCTGTATAAGTTCGAGGAGTATGGTATTCCGCAGGCACGCCACAGATTGATCATTGTCGGAATCAGAAACGATCTTAATGCGGCATTTAGAGTGCCCTCTGCAGAGCCATATAGAGAAATTGACAATTCATGCAGGACGGCAATAGAACAGCCAGCTATCCCAGAAGATGCTCCGAACAATGAAAGAACGCGTCAGTCTGATATAGTCGTTCGCAGACTGCAGCATATTCTTCCTGGGCAGAATGCATTTACAGCGGATCTTCCTAAAGAACTGCAGCTGAATATCAAAGGGGCAAGAATCAGTCAGATATATAAGCGCCTTGACCCGGATAAGCCATCATATACCGTAACTGGAAGCGGCGGAGGCGGAACACATATCTATCATTGGGAAGAACCTCGTGCACTTACAAATCGCGAAAGAGCCAGACTTCAGACGTTTCCCGATGATTATGTTTTTTGGGGAAGCAAGGAAAGTGTTCGTAGGCAGATAGGCATGGCGGTACCCTGCAAAGGTGCACAAATAATCTTTGAGGCCATCCTAAAATCTTTTGCAGGCATTGAATATCCCAGTATAGAGGCAAACATAAATGAATAATAACAGCCGGAGAGTGTAAACGAATGCGTCTCTCCGGCTGTTATTTATTGTTTGTAATAGCTTCATAGAGTTTTTTCAAATGGTTTTCCGCTGCGTTTCCCTTTAATTGACACTCCCATATTGTGAGGACATTCCATCCCTGCGATTCCAGTCGATGGATATTTTGCGTATCCCGTTCTGTATTTCGGTTAATTTTCCTGCGCCAATATTCCTCATTCGAAGCAGGCCATACGAAACGGCCGCAATCATGATGATGCCAGAAACATCCGTTTACAAATATCACTGTCTTATATCTGGGGAATACTAAGTCAGGGCACCCCGGAAGCCGGCGATCATTTTTCCGATAGCGCAGTCCGCGTGAAAATAAATATTTTCGAACGCGTTCTTCTGGTTTCGAATTGGTACTTCGAATATGCGACATATTCATACTGCGAACTTCTTTTGAGTGGTTATCTGCCATAGGATTTCACTTTCTTTCGGGAGAGAAGTCCATATAATACTGCTCATCATCGATCTTATAAAAAGTTACATCTGTCCGTCCATATGCTTTTAGATCATTGGCATGTACATATGCACCGTTTGCCAGCCCCAGACGATTCCGAAAGTACTCTCCGAGTTGGGCATTGCTTGCTGGAGTTGTAATGGCCTTGTCGTTTTGCTGTTCCACGCGAAGCTGAAGAGTGTGATGATCATCTGTTACTACAAGAAAATGCTGCTTATTTAATGGAAAGAAGCCGCTTCTTGCAATCCTGCTTGGAAGAGGAATGTATGCTTCGTTTTTGTTTCGTTTATTTCGTTGCCCCCAATTTAATCCAGAACGCTTTCCTGTCTCTCCGGTTTTGGTAAGAAATGAAAGGTGAACAAAGCTGTCAGAGGATATAGCAGGTGCGGATATAGAGGAGGCTGTTGACGAACGAATTACAATACGATCCTCAACTTCTGAATGATTACAGAAAATAGATCGGTTTTCAGCATCTTTATATAAACTGTAGCCGTGTGATGCTGAACGCTTTGTTATAGAACCCCTATGCTTCCTAAGAAGATCGGTCTGAGTAAAATCGTAAGAACAGCTAAATGCCCGGACTGGAGTATCGTCCTGAAGCCAAACAAATAAATTCCTTTTCGCGATTGGCAGTTGAGACAAATAGCTACAGGTAAAGCGGTTTCTTTTGTCATGGCTGCAGTGGAGGGCTTTGAAGCCGTCATGAGAATCTTCATCAATTCCATCATAAAGCACAGCTTCAACAATCAGTTCGACTGAAATGCCAGAGATTTCCTGTTCTTCGTAAGTTGTAAGAAGCCAAGAAGCCATACTTGGTGTTGCGTGCGCCGCGAGTATGCAGAGTCTGTTCGCTCCATCATCCATAGGATTAAATAGAATGGATTTCGCGAGGTCTTCGGAATACTGCAATACCATACAGTTCATCCCCTCTTATTCAAAAACGTCGTAATACATAATGTTTGCAGGGAGCTTTATGTTTGGAATCCAGAGCGGTTTTCCACCCCATCCTTTTGTGCCAGTGACTTGGTACATGGTCAGGACTGTTTTATCAGGAAATGACGCGCCAAGCTGCCAATCATTAGGAGAAAGCAGTGCCCCCGTGCCTTGAGCGACATTTCTTTCTCTGCGTACAATAAGAATACCCTGTGCTGCAGGCTGTTCTGCAAGAAGTGTATCCATGACGGACTGAAATGCTCGCAGTTTAAAATCTGGACTTGAGATTATGTGCGAAAGTATTTCTTTCATCAGGCGAAGGCTGACTTGGTAATAGGGTTCAGTTTCTGAAAATGCTTTAAGGAGTTTAGAAATATTTTCAATAGAGTCATTGCCTGGACAAAGCGGATAATAGTTTGTCCCCCCTGAGATAAATTCGACATGTTTATTGTCAAGTACGTTTTTCCTTGTTGGATTCAGACCGTCTGGATAATACAGTTTAATATTGTCAATTCCTCGCTCGACCTGTGCAATAATCGAGTTGTTTGTTGCGTTGATGTCCGCGAACAGTTTGTATAGATTTTCGTCAATAAACACCATCATTAGTCCGGGATCACGGTCATAACCGAACATTCTGCTGTGCTGCCACATGGTATCGGCTTGAGGTTTTTTGCTCGTTCGCGTGTAGCAGATGGTTTGAAGACTTGGGAAAGTTACACCTCGTCCAAGAGTATTGCCGCCTATAATAAAATTGCAGCCATCCGAATAGTCCATGCTTTCTACATCCGATGTTCCGTTCATGATAAGAACCTTGGCAGCATTTTCTGTAAGCAGTTCAATAGTTTTTGAGAAAATAACATCGAAGGGATGCTTATTAGATTTGCGGGGATTCAAACTGTTATATTGTGTCTGCAGTTCTAATTTGAATTCTGTATCGGCATTTTCACGGCACCACTGGAGTTCCTGCTTCACTTCATCAGCAATTTTTTGATGTGCAGCAATTCTAACACTGGGATGAAACAGGCAATTTGCTGTTTTTCCGCTGGATGACAAAATTTGTGCAGATACCGCTAAATGGCGCACTACAACGGTGTGGACGACATTTTCTATAGTTTCTAGAGAGGAAACACATTGCGGCTTTCCCGAAACAGGGAAAAAGAAATCGCCGCCCAGATACGAATCACCAGGCTGGAAATAATATGTGAAACATGGATGCCAGCCTGAGGTCGTCGTCTGCAGGAAAAGTGCCTGCGGTGTACCTGTCACCTGCAGATATAAACTGCTTGATGCACTGTTTCTGATGCTGTCAATATACTTGTTGACAGATGACTGCTGACTGCGATTCACAAGTGTATTCAGTGATGCCGCATCAGCCTCGTCATCGATAATAAAGAGGGGATTTCCTTTCATGAAGCCCGTGGAATTTAGAATGTTTGCCCACAATTTCAGAATGCGAGCGTTTTTCTTAAGTACAATAATGGCAGGCTGAATCAAACTGTTCTCAATGAAAAGGCGTGCATCATTTTCGCTGCAGATGCAGAAGCCTTCCAGATCGGATTTCACGCGCTCCAAGGTCTGCTGCTGTAATGCGACATTGTCAGTCGTCAGCAGAATGAAAACTGGGAAACCGAGGTCAGAAGCTTTGCACATGATGCCGAACATCTGCCCAGTCTTGCCGGACTGAACATTACCAAATAGAAGTCCTATTTCGTGGCTTAAAAACGAAAATGACTTGATATACTGATTTCCGACATCTTCGGCTGTTTTTTGAATCGAGTCGGCAAGTTTTATGTTTCCACGGTCTGTAATTTTCTGCAAATATGTTTTGAGATACTGCATTTTCATTCACCCTGCGCTGTTTTGTCTGTACTGCCTATAAAGGCAAGAAACCATACGTCCAAAGCTTCACCATTGCTGTCCAATGCCGTCTGCCCTGTTTTTTTGAACAAAAGTCGGTCACAGCCGTACTCATCCAGCATTTCCTGCGTAATCATTCCTTTGCGGTCTGTATCCTCAGCGGTATTGTTCACGGGGGTGACAATTCCAGCTGCAGCTAAACGGCCTTTGAGCCATCGGCCCATGATAAGTTCATCACCGACTGCACTGAATTGTTTGTTGTTGTCGCTGGTGGTATGAGCCTTGAAGCAATAACCGTCATCGGTGACAACGAAGAACGGTTTGTTCTTTTCCGGATATCCGTCCATCCGATATATTTCGGCTCCCACTGTCAGCTGAGTTTCATACCAGTCACGAGGTTTTCTTTTATTTCGCGGTGCTGCATAGCACACATTAATGTTTGATTTTGTGAAATGTTTGCCGTCATCCAAGTGCCGATCAGCACTCATTGGAACTTTCAGCGGCAGGAAAAATGATACAGTGGGCGCACATTGTTCGTAAAATGCCACATTGGACGGTGGAATAGATGTAACTAATTCGATACCGTTTAAGGATGTATTGATTTCGTGGATAAGCGGTATCTGATGTATTTCTGCAATATTTGCAGAGCAGGATGAATGCTTGAGTTTTTCGATATGCTTGGCGATAGCTGAAACTTCGACAGGGGTTGTTGTAAGGGCGGATATTTCATACTGTCTGCGATTCGATGCATCCAACTTGATTGCGCCAAGATTTGCTGAACCAATGATCGCCGCAAACGGCTGTGAGTCCTTGTAAAAGCAGTATAATTTTCCATGATACTTGAACGGTGTTACGAGACGGATTTCACCAATACCAGACTGATGCCACGTCTGGTTCATCTTCAGAGCGGTATGATAGATTTTCTCCGGCATTCCTTCGGTATAATACATCCCGATTGTAAGGCAGATAGCTTTTATTCCGAAGGTTTCAGCGATAGTGCCCAACTCGGTGATGGAAGCCGCAGATGTATAGCCTACTGCGACTTCTATGCGGTCTGCCTGTGCTGTATATTCGGTAAAACAATCCTGCATAGTCTGCTGGTCATCCTCGATCCCGAGGGGAAGAATGTTCGAATAAAGCAGTTTCATAGATTTTTTCCTCTGTTCTTTATGGTAGCATAATGTTTTTTGTGGGATGTTTCAAAGGAGCACAGCCTTCAAGGAGGCCATGTACCTCGGTGCAGGTGCTTTGCTGAATTTGGCGTGCAGATCGATTCTTATTGGAATAAATCAAATAAATCGTCACCAATGGTTTGCTCCTTATCGATAAGTTCCTGCATATATGCTCTGACGGCTAAAAACTCTGCTTTTATTGGAAAATCATCACTTTCAAGCAGATGGATAGTATCCTCATGTTCCTGCGGATTTTCTAGGATGCTTGCAATATCAATTTCATAAAAGCTGCCGACGATTTCGGGGTCTTCGAATTCCTGCTTGTACTCCCAAGGTACTTCGTCCATGACTATAAGTGAATTTGGTTCGTAATCAGAAGACTCATAATCTGAATCAAGATAAACAAATTCTTCTGTAAGATATCTATCGTCTTGCGGCAACTCATCAAAGTCTAAAGTAACAGCTATATCTTGAATTTTGATAATTAAATTGTAAAGAAAGGAGTTTGGTTCATTTTCAATCCATACGGTTGTTTCTCCGCTCTCATAGTACAGTATAGGATAGTTCCTCAAGAAATGTCCAATAACCATTTTTAGCATTGCACATTATAAAGAGTGATTTTAGAAATGGCGAAAATATATACTCTTCAATTTTGCCTCCTCGCTATTTAGTATGGGAAGTTGCATAAAACAGATGTTCTGTTTATGCAAGACTTCAAAAATTTCGGCAGATTTTATGGAAATGAACTATCAAATTTCAACTTACCGCATCCCAAATAGATCATCGTCTTGAAATACTCGTCATTTCTGAAGCCTCGCGCACGACACTTGATGTTCTGAATCAAGCTGTTCAGCCATTCCAGAATCGCATTGGTGTATGGATGCTCGAAGTAATGCAGGATTTCCTCCCAATGGTTGCGGAGTGTGCCGCAAAACTTTTTCATGGGTTCGAGCCTGGAATGCATCAGCCAGCTGCAGAGTTTTTTCAAACGCTTTTCTGCATCGTCACGATTCAGAGCTTGCACATAAATCTCCTGCATTTCAACACGCATGGCATAGGCGCGTGCTGTTTTTAGATGCTTCTTCTGAAGAGTTTCCTTTTTTGCCCGCTGGCTTTCCGTCAGATTGGCCTCGTTCTTCAACCACAAATATTTCGAGTTCTTCAACAGCGCATTCTGTTTGGCTTCCGCCTTGCGCACTTTGTCCACAGCTTCGTTGGCGTGCTTGATTACATGGAATTTGTCGATGACGGTTTTGCTGTTTTCGAAGGTTTCCCGTATGCCTTTACGAAATCCCAGAGACATATCGCAGGTGACAAGATGAACTTTTTCACATTTTCCGCTATGCGCCTCGAAGTCCACTGCAAACCGTTGAACTGTAGTTGAATCCTTGCCTTCCGTGACGAAGATGACTTTGCGCTGCGCAAGATCGGCGACAACCGTGATGTACTTGTGCCCCTTCTTGCTGGTTTCATCTATACCGATGTTGGTGACTCCGGCGTAATCTTCTGCTTCCCGGGCTTTTTCCACATAATGTCGGATGAACCGCCAGAGTCTTGTGTCATGCTCTTCCACCATACGAGCGATGACGGCTACGGGCAAATGTTTTGAGAGTTCTACGATCCAGCTTTCAAAAAGAAGTGTGAAGCCGGAACCCTCCCTCGCCCAAGGAACTTGTACCGTTTTCACCCCATGCTTTTCGCATTGAATACGCGGAAGGTCAGCATGAATGTAGGTCTTGTATTGAAAGAAATTGAGATGCCGCCATGTTCTCGGTGCGGTGTCGTAAGCAGGAAAACTTTTTCCACAGGGTTCTTGCGGACAAGGAAACCGTCCTCCACGTTGAAAAGCGATGTAAATGTGAAGTCCTAAGGATGATTCTTTCGATGGTTTGAACTCCACTTGAGATATGTTCCAAGGCGATGGAAGATTCAAAGCAACAGCAAACAAATCTACAGCATCCATGATCAGACCGCCTTTCTCGCTCTATCTTCATGGATACAATTTTACCGAAGTGAATTCCGCTTTTCAAGCGTTACTCACAGTAAACAGCGGAAGGCCTTATTTTTAATGGTGTATCAAAAGACAAATAATCTGTATCAATTCGGTATCCTTCGTTATCCCAATCGATGGAAGTATTTGCATTCCTTAGTTCAACCGGCTGTGTAGATTCATAACAATCTGTGCGTGCAATGCTAACTGCCATGATCATCCCCTTTGAATTATGTAGAAAGAGATCCCCTTTTTTTACTTGTGTCATCATTGTATAGCCGGCATTTTTTCGGCCAGATTTATTAAGTTGAGGAGACCAGTTGAGGAGACCATACATATCCTCCAGAGAACTCTTCGTTATAAGTTTCGCCTTGAAATACATAAAAAATAGACATAGCGATGCACCTCTCTTCGTAACAAGGGGTTCGCCAAATAGATGAAAAATCCTCTAATAAAAGCGTGCGAATATTTATAAAAAATACACAGTGCGAAAGATTACGGGCACGGTGATCGATATCATTCTGTCACTTGTGCACAGAAAAAGCAGGCGCAGTCCGTAGCCAAACTACAGGTCGCACCTGCTTTTTGCACTGTACTAGAACAGATTCTCCATCAAGTGGATTTCGGTGATCGTGCCTTTTTGGTCGGTGTAGAAGACGAGGGAAGCGTCGGTGCCCTCATAGCAATAGACGTCGGTGAAGGGAATGTTGTGGTCAAGCGTTTTTGTAACATGAGTGTCCAATCAACTTATGTCGAATATCTCGTTTCGAATGGCGTACGATATCCGTTATAAGAATGCGGTCGTACATGGTTGTATGTGGTATAAGCAAAATGTTCCACAGACAACACGTCTCACCAACGAGTGTTGTTTCTCATTGGTTCCTCGTTCACCAGAAGAATACGGATGGGCGAAGTAGACACAGCCCTCTTTGAACGCATCTGCAAGTTCACTGAACTCACTGCCGTTGTCGATGGTAATGCTCTTGAAAACCTTGGCGAAGTGGTTGCCATACTTTTGGCGCAGAATATCTAGCCCAGTCGCTACGCTGGCTTGCTTGAAGTTTCGCCTAGTTGTGGTAGAATGTTTCTTGGGCATGCAGTATGCTCCTTTCGATGTTGTTTGGTTTGCAAAAATATTCTACATACATTGCTCCTATAAATAATGAACTTGTGCTAAAAATTCATGATGAAGGAGAAAATGATGAATGAGATTCATAGGTTGTAAAACACTTCTTCTTGATAATATAAAACAGGTAATTGAAGAGAAAGCACCAGATGCAAAAAGTTTATGTGATATTTTTTCTGGAACATCTACTGTGGCTAGATATTTTAAACGTTGGTATGAAGTATATTCAAATGATTTACTATACTTTTCATTCGCACTTCAAAAGGGAACTATTGAAAATGATTGTATTCCAACATTTGAAAAATTAAAAGAGAGTACAGGAATACATGATCCTATCGATTATTTTAACGGATTAACAGATCAGGAGATGCAGTCATTACCCCAAGAAAAGCGCTTCTTTCAAAACACATATGCTCCTACAGGTGGGAGAATGTATTTGAAAGATGAAAATGCTTTAAGAATTGACTTCGCAAGAATAACAGTTGAAGAATGGTATTTAAACGGTTTGCTATCTGAAAATAAATATTATTATCTTATAGCTTGTATTGTTGAGGGAATTCCTTTTGTTTCAAATATTTCTGGAACATATGGTGCTTTTCATAAAAGATGGGAACATAGATCGCACAAGAAATATGAACTTTATAGATTAGAAGTAACACATAATGGAAAAGCAAATAAATGCTATAACCGAGATGGCGTTGAACTATTAAAGGAAATATCCGGTGACATTTTATATATTGATCCACCATACAACGGCAGACAATATTTACCGAACTACCATCTGTTAGAGACTGCAGCAAAATATGACTATCCTGAAGTAAGAGGCGTTACCGCGCAGAGACCTTACGAAAATAATAAATCAGATTTTTGCTTAAAAACGAAGGTCGTGAAGGCCTTCGATGAATTGATGCGCAATGCTAATTTTACTCATATAATTTTAAGTTATAGTACAGATGGTTTGATGAGTGTAGAAGATATTGAATTAACTATGAAAAAATATGGGAAGCCAGATACTTTTAAGATTTATTGGATTCCATACCGTAGGTATAAAAGCAGAGCACAAGGAGATAAAGAAGCATTAAAAGAAATGTTAGTATATATAGAAAAGTAGGAGCTGTTTATGAGGTATATAAAGAGTCCCTTGAATTATACTGGGGGAAAATATAAGCTGCTGAATTCCCTTTTTGGAATATTTCCTAATGATATCGATGTTTTTGTTGATTTATTTGCAGGTGGATTTAATGTAGGTATTAATGCAAATGCAAATACAATTATATGCAATGATCAAATTCATTATCTAATTGAGTTATATCAATATTTAGATTATACGAACATTGAAACAATTATTGAGGAAATTAAACAGAGAATTAATGAATTCAGTTTAACAAAACAAAATGCAAAAGGATACAATGCTTTACGTGAAAGGTACAATGAGGGTAAGAATATAGTCGATTTCTTTGTCCTAACGTTTTATGCTTTTAATCATCAGATTCGTTTTAATAATAGTCAAAAATTTAACACGCCTTTTGGTAAAGAAAGAAGTAGTTATAATGAATCGATTGAGAAAAATCTGATTTCTTTCTGTCAAGCGTTGCAAAGTAAAAATATAGTTTTCCAAAATAAAGATTTCTTAAGTGTGGATTTGTCGCATTTAGGAGAAAGAGATTTTGTATACTGTGATCCGCCTTATCTGATTTCAACAGGATCATATAATGATGGAAAACGAGGATTTAAGAATTGGACTCCGGTAGAAGAAAGACAATTGCTTGATTTGTTAGATGAATTGAATGAAAGAGGTGTAAAGTTTGCATTGTCAAACGTACTATATCACAAAGGCTTGTCAAACGACTTGCTTATTAAGTGGAGTAAAAAATATACCGTCTATTATTTAGATAAATCATATGCAAACTGTAGCTATCATTTTAAAGAGAAAGATGCAAAGACTGTAGAAGTAGTAATAATAAATTTTGAAAGCGAGGAGTTTGTTCAATGGCATCAAGAAACTCCATTTTAGATATTCGAGCTATTGAGACAATACTTTCCGAGGCAGGGATTGATGAAACTGCAATAATTATTAAGGAAATAGAAACTCAAGTGAAAAGGACTATAAAACAAATGAAATTCCAAATTTGAATTATAAAGGAATGAAGATTTGGGCAGATCAAACTGCGAAGTTATTTCCCTATGGCTATCCATTTTTTTGTTGCAAATCAAATACATAAGTATATTTTAATATTTAGAAAAAAGAAGTAGTGAATGGCTACTTCTCCTTTTGGTTATATGCAGTTTTTAAGTAATAAGTTATATAATTCTTCTATAGAACGAAGGTCAGAATCATACATCACATAATTATCTAAATAACCGTTGTTCTCAATTCTATTTGTGTTAATCATATCTTGAAAAGAATACCAGCCCAATATTTTAACAGCATTACGTTCTGAAAATAATCTAGCTGAGATAAATATATCCTTTGGATGGGATTCTGCTTGCTCAACCATTTCAAGTGTTCTGGTATGAAATGATTTCGTTCTAGTTTTTACATCAAATAAATATTTTTTATTCATAGTAGATAATAAAAAATCATATTCGTCGCGCTCCTGAGGTGAAGAGTGATCTTCAATAAATGGAATGTTGTTTTCTAATAGAAACATTTTGAATCCTTTTTCTCCAAGTTTTCCTTCAAACATTTTTTTCTGTTTGTTGCTTAGTCCACCAGCATGAAAATCATGTCTGTTTGATGTGTATGCCCTTGAAGATCGTGCATATCTTAATGCTTCTTGATAAAACTCAGGGTGAATTATATATTCTGCTCTTAATATCATATTGTTACTCCTACAGCTCTAAACATAGAGTTTACACATTTGGGAGCATTAGGATTTATATGAATCTCACCTTCAAAATTCATATAAATTAATACATCATCATGTACGGACTCCCTCATAACAACACATATAGCAATAATGGGGGACGTTACCTTACGAATTTATTCCCATCATCATCTTATAGGCACCTATGGATATTTATGGGGGTGGTGGAGGAGTGAGGGAATCCTGCAGAAAATAAGATCAGGCGCGGTCTGCAGCAGAAACTACAGGCCGCGCCCGTTGTCATTGCAACGGATAAGCCTCGGTGAAAAGCTCGGGGGCATCCGCGCGCTCGATGGTCAGCGTGAAGTCGCCGGAGGAGTAGGGGCCGAGGGCGTAGGGCGGGTAGA
>ERZ773063.1376-NODE-1376-length-14407-cov-8.163810_pt1 | contig 14407 bp, 7 predicted proteins | sample MGYA00580625_ERZ773063 | MGnify/ENA primary metagenome ERZ773063 (study PRJEB29015, sample SAMEA2738022) | human oral metagenome | biome: human oral; feature: human-associated habitat; material: dental | place: China | collected 2042 ...
GACATCCTGGCCGACCGGGTCGAGCGGGCCGGGGACTTGTGGTGGATCGATTCGACGCGCGAGTACCACGTGGACTTCTGGGGGCGGCTCGACGAACTCCTCGAGGCGGTGATCGTACCCCTGGAGGACCGCGGCCCCCGCAGGGACAGGTGAGCGCGGTGCGCGCGACGGCCACGGGGCTCCAACGCATCACGGGAGGCGCCTGATGGCCTTGTTCTCGCGTTTGAGGAGGCGGTCGTTGACGAGGGTGGAGCGGTTGAATCGTGCGATGTCGGGTGGTGGGGAGGTGCGTTTCGTGGAGGAGTCGCCTCCCGTGGACGCGCCCTTGCCGGAGGAGTGGCGGGCGTTGCCCGCTTTGTCGCCTGCTGAGCGGGTGGGGGTGATGGCGGACCGGATGGACCACTACGTGGGGGATGTGCTGCCCGAGACTGTGGCCTTCTTCAGGCGGTGCGGGCGGGATGCGGAGCTGGCGTTGTGGGGGGAGCGGTACATCGTGGTCTACACGCTGGTGAACTCCACCGGGTACAGGTTCTACGAGTACGGGGGCAATCCCTTCCAGCCCACGTGGCCGGGCGAGGGTGGGCCGGTGGGGATCGGGCCCTCGTACGACGTGTCGGTGTACGACTTCAACGTCCATGCGGTGTGGGACCGGGTTCCGGCCAAGTTGCGCTCCTTCTACGAGAACGTCCACGACGGCCTGTCCTGGTGCTCCTGGATGCCCGACAGCTTCTACGAGCTCAGGGCCGTCAACGAGTTCAGTTCGGGGAAGGACTTCCCCGGATTCGACATGAGCGACGATGAGGCCATGTGCGAGCGGGCCAAGGGCTGCTACGTCTTCTTCGAGCACACGTCCGGGTCCTTGCTCACCGTCGACCTGGTCGGAGAGTCGCCCGGGCGCGTGGATTACTGGAGCACTGGCGGGCTCTTCGAGTTCGACATCGATTTGTGGCAGGCCCTGGACGAGTTCTACACCGGACCAGCGGACCCCCGAGCACTACGCCGCCCTGGAGGATGACTGATGACCACACACCACCCCCACCCCCGCGGAAGAGGAGACCGCTGATGGCTATTCTGCCCTGGCGCAGGAGGCGCCAGTTGGCCGAGCAGGCGAAACTGGACGAGCTCAACCGCCTCATGTCCGATCAGGGCGCTGTCAGCTTCGTGGAGGGCCCGCCCTATCCCGTGCCTTTGCTGCCCTCCTGGGAGCGCAGCCCCCTGGGCGCCTCCACGAGCAGCGCGTGGTTCATGGCCCGTGAGATCGGGCATAACGTTGAATTGTCCAGGACCGCTGTGCTGGTGCGCCGCTGTGGTCGGGGTGCGCGGGTGGCCAAGTGGGGGGAACGGTATGTGGTGGTGTACCAGCTTGTGAACTCTGCGGGGGAGACGGTGTACTACTTCGGGGGTGATCCCATGCGTCCGTCGTGGCCCCTGAGCAGTGAGGAGGGGTATGGGCGCAATGTGCGGGCCGTGTGGTCCCGCGCCCTGGAGGTGTGGCCCTTCTACCGCAACTTCCAGGACGGTTTCGTCTCGTGCGCGCAGCCGTCCACGGGCGTCTACCAGGTGGGGGACATCAACGAGTTCTCCACAGGGGAGTACGCGGACCTTGGACTGGACGACGAGGGGCTGCGCGAACGCGCCAGGGGCTGCTACCCGTTCTACCGAGGCCCCGGCGGAGACATCGTCACCCTCGACATCACCGGCCAGTGCCCCGGACGCGCCGACCTATGGCACCCCCACGCGGACCCAGAACTCGACATCGACTTCTGGGACACCATCGACACCCTCCTCACCACCACCATCGACCCCCACCACAACACCCACGACGACCAATGACACACCGCCCCGCCCGTCCGGTGCCCTTCCCGGGACCCGCCGCCGTCACGAAGGGCTCCAGCCCCGAATCTGACCGTTAGGATGGGATTATGAGCGGAACCGACCACGACTCCCCCGTCCATCAGATCCTCCTGCCCGACCTCCCCGTCGATATCGGACCGTTCGTCGGCAGGATCGAGGTCGATACCACCACCGCTGGAACCGGGGAGGCCGGGCGGGCCTCGGCCGCCGAAGGGCGCATCGAAGTGGACGCCGACCTGGTCTTCTCCCTGGCGGCCAGCGAGGACCAGGCGGGTCTGGGATCGCGGGTGGGGGACTACCGCATCCTGCCCGTGGCCCCACTGCAATCCCTCGGCTCGCGGATCCTGGAGGCGGCGCACGAGGATCCCGCAGACGCCCTCGAAGCACTAGCGGAGGAGCCTGTCGCACTGCCCGTCGCATTCGACGACGACGGAGTCCTGCGCCTGATCGCCTGGCGCGCCGACGAGGACGCGAAAGCGGAACTCAACATCTACTCGAGCGCCGCGGCAGTCCTCAACGATTTCGCGGCAACGGGTCCGCTCTTCATTTTCCGGCACGGCGCCAGCCTGGTCGATTACGTGGGGCGCAGAACGGACCTGATCTCCTCCGTCGCCGTTGACCCAGTCCCAGGGGGCGCCGACCGGGTCGTTTTCCCCTCGGAGCTCTTCGCCCTCATCCGCTCCGACGCCGAGGCAGCCACCGAGAAAGAGCTGGGCGGCCCCTCCCGGACCAGTGCCCCCGAGCAGGACGGCGGCCCCCAGCCGGCTCCCACGGGCTTCGCACTCAACTTGTCCGGGGACTGGGCGCGCATCGACCTCACCGTTGACAACGCCGAACGCGAACGCTGGATCCACCGCCTCGTCAAAGACCGGACGCGCCAGCTCTCCGACGCGGGGGCCCTGCTGCGCCAGGAGATGCGCGCATGGCTGGACGATGCCTCGTCACAGGCCAAGGCCAACGGCGGACTGGAGTTCGCCTTCTCCACGGCCCGTATCCGCTCCGTGACGCTGGCGCTGTCCGTCGTCACCTACTGGCGGACGATCATGACGGACAACCCGGGCGGCGCTTTCGCCACGATGCGCGCCCACATGGAGGAGTCCAGCGCCCCCGACGACGAGTTCACGGTCGTGGATTCCGGCGGAGACCGCGTGCTACGTGCGATCCGCAACCGTTTCGGGGCACCCGAGCTGGGCGGCTCCGACGTCCCCATGTTGTTCCTCGACTACTGGATCGAAGTGCCCGGCGACCCCCTCGCCCTGGCGCACATCGCGTTCTCGACCCCCCACGTCGCCATTCGTGAAACCATCACCGCGCTGTGCGACGCCATCGCGCTGCAGGGGGCCTGGACCTTCCCAGGGGAGCGAGGAACGGGTCGCGGGGAATCTGCCGAGGCGTGCCCCGACGACGAGTGAGTGGCACCGGGCAGGAGGGCCAGCGGTGCTCACACCGGGCGCCAGTGCCCGCGCGTTGGGCGAGCGGCGCGGGGCACTGGGCGGTCGGCCGCTCATCTGCTACGAGTTGCGCATCCGCGCCTGGAATGACGCCTTCGGGGAGGACAGTCCGCCGATCTGCGCCTCGAGGTCGCACGAGTCGGTGGGTTGCTCGGCCAGCACCCGGGTCCCGCTGACCCGCGCGGACGAGCACGTGGTGAGGGTGAGCCCGTCCAGGCCCTGGCCGCCCGTCAGGTCGAGGAGGGCTTGGATCTCCGCGCCATCGCGGGTCTCGGAGGAGACGAGGTCCGTTTCCGTCGTCCCGTCCGCTTTCCCGTTCCACGTGGCGGTGACCGTGTAGGGGACCGGCGTCGCCTCCGTCCCGTCCAGGCTCACCGACTCGGGTTTGACGGATATGCCCGTGATCCTCTGCAGGGGGAAGCGGGTGCCCGTCATCGTGGACAATGCGGACGCGGTGGCGGAGTCCACCGCCGCCAGCCACTGGGAGTAGTCCGCGGGCGCACTCCCGTCCTCGCCGACCAGGTCGAGGTCCACGGGCAGGGAGACGACCTGCTGCTGGCCGTAGGCCACGGGGGCGAGCACGATGCGGTAGCCGCACGGGACGCTCATCCCATCGGTCGACGCTTTGATCGGCTGGAGGGCGCTCTTCGCGTCCGACGGGGCGGCGCACTTGCCGTCGTGGACGCCCGGCAGCACCACCAGGACCTCGCCGGAGACCGTGACTCTCGGAGCGACGGAGTAGGTGAGTGTGAGGATGGTCCTCTTCACGTCCTTGTCCCATGTGGCGCTCGTATCGACGCGCAGTCCCGTCGCCGAGAAGTCGCCAGTGGTCCGCGCGTCGCCGATGGACAGGTCGGCGTAGGGGTCCTCGTCCGTGGTTCCCGAGCGCCCGCCCAGCCACATCCACGCGCCCGCGCCGACGGCGATGGCGCACACGGCCGCCACGGCGCACCACAGGATCCACCGCTTCGGCTTCGCCTCCGCGGTTCCCGTGTCCGTGGGCTCTGGCCCCACGACGTAGTGGTGGAAACCGGGTTTCAGGATCGTCTCATCGCCCTCGGGCTCGGCGAGGTCGACGCCGGGCGCGTCGTCCTCGACTGCGGCGGGGCGCTTGGGCTTGCGGGAGCTCACGATCGTCATGTCGTCGTGGATGGTGCCCGCAGCGCGCCCGGTGTCCGCGTCAGCGGGGGCCGCTGAGGGCACCCAGCGCTCGTCGTCTGCGCCGGGCGGACCATCGGCGCCGGGGGCCGCGTCCCCGACGGGCGGGGCCAGTCGCCCCAGGGCGCGCAGGCAGGCGGCGGCGCTCGGCCTGGCGTCCGGGTCCTCGGCCAGCATGTGCGCGACGAGGTCCCACAGCGCGTCGTCGATGGGCAGGCGCGGCGCCCGGCCGCGGTCGGCCCCGGCCGCCGCGCGGGGTGGCTCGCCGGAGAGCATCTCGTAGAGGACGACTCCTGCGGAGTAGACGTCAGCGGCAGGGGTGGCGCGCCCGCCCGCGTCCACTTCCGGCGCCATGTAGGCGGGGGTCCCGATGCGCTCGCTGTCCGGTTCCTGTGCGGCCAGAGCGGCGATTCCGAAGTCGACGAGGCGGACCCCGGCGGGGGTGGGGGCGTCCGGATGGGTGATGAGCACGTTGGAGGGTTTGACGTCCCGGTGCACGATGCCCGCCCGGTGTGCGGCCGCGAGTGCGCCGAGGACGCCCGCGCCCACGGCGGCGGCCCGGTCCTCCGCCAACGGCCCGTGCTCGCGCAGCAGCGCCGCCAGGTCGGGCCCCTCGACCAGGTCCATGATTATCGCGAGGGTGTCCCCCTCGACGACCATGTCCCTGGCTCCCACGACACCAGGGTGGTCCACTGCGAGAAGGAGTTTGCGCTCGTTGATGAAACGGGCGATGACCTCCGGATCGTCCTCGTGGTGCTCTTTGAGCAGTTTCGCCGCGACCTGTCCGCCACTGCGGTTGTCGCGCGCCCGCCACACCTCGCCCATGGCGCCCGCGCTGATGGGCTCCTCCAGGGTGTAGCGGCTGCCGAGCGGGGCTCCCCCTGCGCGGGTCATTGCCCGAACCAGTGGAGCGTCGGGACGGCTCCGCCTGACTGGGGGGCCAACCCGGTGTCGGAGGCCGTTGCCCGCAGGACGCGCCTCTCGGAGGCGGGGACCGCCTCGTAGGAGCGGAAGTCCAACGTCCCCACCGCCAGTCCCTGCTTGGTCGAGACGGTGAGGGCCGACAGGGCGGCGCGGACGCGCACGGGCTTGGAGGACTGCGCGGCCTCGGCCGCCCGGACCAGGGCGACGACCGCGTCGTGGCTGGTGGCGTCGGCGCTGCGGATCGATGTGGCGCACGCGTCGTCCTTGTAGATGTTCTCGCACTGGGGGTCCGACGCGGCCATGCGCATCGCCGCGTAGAAGGCGGAGGCGGCGTCGCCCGCCTCCCCCGCGGTGAGGGCCGTCGTCTCAGCGGGGGCGCGGCCCACTGTGACCAGGCGCCCCTCCGATGCCCCCGAGGCGGTGACCGCGTCCCCGAACGCCGGCGTCATCGCCTCCGGGGTCAGGAAGACCAGGGTCTGCGGGTCGTCGAGGGCGGCCTCCAGCGCGGTCACGAAGGCAGCGGCCTCGTCCGCGGAGGCGGCGACCACGACCGAGTCGATCTCGCGGTTGTCCAAACGCTCTTTGACCGCAGTGGCCTGCGCCCGCGGGTCGGCGGCGGACCCCGAGGCGATGCCCTCGACCGGGCCCTGGCGCTGGGCCCCGGTGACCACGTAGGGCTTGGAAAGGCGCGCGTCCCTGAGGGTCTGGTCGATCGCCGCCCTCACTCCCGTGGCGGAGGGCGCCAGGCTCCACACCCCGTCGGCCCCGGCCTGCGTGTACGCCATGACGACCGCGCAATCCGCTGCGGACGCCTCGGCGAGCGCGGCGTCGAGGTGCCCGTCGGACTGGGACTCCACCAGGATCGCGCCCACGCCCCCGTCCAGCAGGGAGCGGACGGCGTCCGTGGCGCCCGAGGGCGTGCCGTCGTCCAGTGCGACGCGCAGGTCCACTGGCGTCCCCCCGAGTCCGAAGCGGTAGGCAGCCAGGTTCGCCCCCTCGATGAGGGGCCGGAACTCGGACCCCCTCCCCTCGGTGGGGCCGATGAGGACGCCTATCGACAGTGGCGCGTCCGCGGGCAGGGAGTGGTGCAGGGCGGCGTCGACGAGGGCCGCGGGCTGCGCTGCTGGATCGGATTGGGAGGAGCCGCCGCCCGGGTGGCACGCCGCGGTCCCGGCCGCTACTCCCAGGACCAGGAGGGCGATGGGGAGCCGGGGGCGCTTCACTTCGACACCCCGATCGTGTAGGTGATGATCGTCGTCGTGGGCCCCGCTCCCCCGTTGAAGGGCGTGTACTCCTGCAGGCGGCTGTCCGCCAGCGAGTACGCGGCGGCCCTCAGGTTCGCCCGTCTCAGCGCTGCGGCGCGGGAGTGGGCGACCGCGCCGACGGAGGCGCTCGACTGGTCGAGGACGTCGCCCGTCGCCCCGATGTCGGTCGTGATCCCCCTCAGTTTCCCGATGAGGCCGAGGCGGGAGTTGGTGCCCGGCTGGCCGAGGTTGAGCAGGAGCACCTCGAACTGGTGCTCCAGGCTGGACGCGACGGTGGTGGACTGGACCGCGGCGTCGCCCAGGCCGTCGCGCAGCCCGGTGAGGGTCGCGTTCATCGACGTGTCCAGGTCGCCGAGCGCCTGGGCGAGCCTCTCGTCCGACCGGGCGCCCGCCTCGTCGATCATGCGCCTGGTGGCGCCGTCGGACTGCTCCCGCTGGGCGGCGATCCCGCTCTGGAGCTGGCTCCCCAGCGCGTCGATGCCGTTGACGGCGCCGTCGAGGGCGCCGGTGGCGCGGTCCTTGCCCTGGGCGATGAGCTGGTGGGAGGAGTCGCTGGTACTGGCGATCCCCGACTTCAGGGATCCCAGCGCAGCGCCGAGGTCCGTGTTCGCGCAGTACGAGCGGTTCGCCAGCCACACGACGGCTTGCCCGCTCGCCCCGGGCGCGGTGCCCGCGTCGTCCGCCGGGCACTCCAGCGGGTTGGTGAGCGGCATGACCGACGAGTCCGGCCAGATCCCGTTGACGATCGTGGCGATCTGGCGGATCTGCGCGCGCTGGTCGGGGACGCCGCCGCGGATGTCGGCCAGGAGGGCGCGGACCTCGACGAGTACCCCGGTGGGGTCGGGGTGGTCGGCGCTCACGCGCTCGTCGTACAGCGCGTACAGGGCGTTCGCCAGCTCCTCCCCCGAGCCGATCGACGCGCGCAGCTTGGCCACGGCGTCGTTGAGGGCGGTGAGCTGCCCGTTCATCTGCTGGGCGTTGTCGCGCGCGGCGGCCGCTGAGGCGCGCAGCGACTGGATGGCCCCGACGGTCGCCGCGTAGCCCTCCACCATCGACGCGGTGGAGCGGGCCAGTTGGGCGGCGGGGCAGTCCTGCTGGTCGAGGCCGCCCAGTGCGGCGACGATGGCGTCCGCGCTGGAGTCGCTGGTGAGCCCCTGCGCCCACGACGCGTTGCACCGCTTTCCTTGGGCGTCCAGCTGCCCCACGATGGAGTCGATGGCGGCGGGCGTGTTCGACGAGAGGAACCAGGACCCCACGGAGGCGCTGCCCTCCGTCGAGTTCGCGAGGGCGTCGAGCCGGGCGATCAGCCCCTGGTCCGCCCCGTCGCCGTTCAACGCGGTGGCCAGGGCTCCGCGCACGCCGTCGACGGAGTCCAACCAGCTGGAGGCCGATCCCAGGGAGGCGGTGGCGGACTTGACGGCGTTGATCGCCGCCTCGTTGTCCGCGGCCAGTTCGTCGACGGGGCGCGCAGCGCCCGCGTTCGGGTCGGCGTCCTGCAGCGCCTTCACGCGCTCGGAGAGCCTGCCGAGCTGGCTGGCCAGGCCCGTGCGCCCCCGCAGCACGTCCATGAGCTGGTTGGTCCCCAGGCCCTCGTAGCCCGTCACCGCCGCCTCCGCGAGGGCGTTCAGGCGCTGGAGCCTCTGGTCCACGTCGGAGTCGAGCAAATGGAGCGCGCACGTCAGCGACGCCGCCGAGGCGTCCGCCTCCTCGCACACGCGCGCCTGCTCGCCGCCGTCGAAGACCGCGGGGTCTCCGATGGAGGCGCGCAGCCCGGACACGATGGCGTCCCTGCACGAGTCGTTCTCCTCAGATGGGGTGAGCACTGCCCCCAGCGCCTCCATCTGGGCGTTCACCAGGGCGAAGGTCGATGACACCGTCCGCTCCTCGCCCTCCGCGAGCCCCGGCAGGGTGAGCGAGCACCCTTCCACGGCGGAGGCGGTGAGCTCGGGGTCCGAGTTCGTGCCGAGCAGGGAGGCGAAGGAGTCGACCAGGGATCTCAGGCTCCCGCGCACGCCCTCCGTGGCTCCGCCCACCGCCGACTCGGCGGATGCGCCGATGGCCTCCAGCTGTGAGCCGGTCGTGCGCAGGTGAGAGGCGACCTGGTTGGAGCTGGAGCGCAGGTCCGCGTAGGTGCTGTCCGCGATGGTGGAGACGTCGGAGCGCAGCGCCGAGTGCACTTTATCGACGAACTCGCGGGCCTCTCCGAGGCTCGTGGTGGCCTTTCCCACGGTGTCGAGGACTTGCTGCTCACTGACGCCCCGCGCCGTGCCCGGATCGAGGGCGCCGCGCAGCAGGCCCGCCAGCGAGGGGTCGGTCGTGATCCCGGCGATGGTGGACAGGGAGAGCTGGGGGACCTGGAAGTCGGAGGAGTCGACGACCAGGGTGAATGAAGTCGTGGGGCTCAGGGCGGGGGGAGCGAGCAGTGCCGCCCACTGCACGGAGGTCGTGGCGGAGTCGAGCGCCAGCACGCTCCCGTCCGACACGGCGCCCTGCTCGTCCGCGGCGGTGACGACCGCTCCTCCGGACACCTCCGCGTGGGCGGCGATGGTCATGGGCACGCCCACCAGTTCGGTCTGGCTGTAGCGCACGCCGTTGGACTCGTAGGAGACCTCGGTGGGCTTCGCCGTGAGGTTCTCGACGAACCACTGGATGGCGAAACGGCCCGACTTCCCGGCCAGGAGGGCCAGGTCGGTGCCGACCTGGCCGTCGTGGGCCCACGTGGTGCGGATGCGCACCGGCAGGTTCTGGACGGCGTCCTGCGGCTCGATCGTGTCGGAGTACTCGGTGACGGCGCCGCTGGGGTTCTTCGTCATGGACGCCAGGCCCACATTGGTGACGGCGGAGGAGCCGTCGAGGGTGACGCTGACGTGCTGCAGCGTCGGGGCGCCGGCCACTGCGGGGCCGGTCGGCTGCAGCACCGCCAGACAGGCGACCATCACGAGGCACAGCGCGGCAGCGGTCCGCCTCCGGGCGTCCTTGAACGCTTCACCGAGCCGTTCGAGCATGTCTCCCCCATTCCATCGGCCCTCGCCGCACCTATCGGCGACTGTGATGCGACAAACACAATCCTGACCGATTGCCAAATACTATGGAAGCATATATTTTCGGCGGATGGCACAGTCCGAGCCTTAAACCACACGACGGACCGACGGATCCCATGGTTCCCTGACCATTTGGAGGGATGATGCGCTTCAAGTTCGAGTTGAGCACCAATGGCGGCACCGTGCCCATCCTGGTCACCACCGAGGCCACGGCGACCATCGGGGACCTGGCAGGCGCCATCGAGTCCGGGCGCACTGGGATCCGGGCCGCGGAGCGCCCGCCACTCACCGTGGAGGTGATCGACGAGGCCGGTGCGCGACTGCTGGTGCTCCCCCCGGATTCCCTTCTCCTCGACACGCCCCTGCGGTCGGGGCAGCGCATACGCCTCGTCCCCGGCAGCGCGGCAGCGGGACCCGACGCGGAGGGCGGCGCCCGCCTGCTGGTGGTCTGCGGCCCGGACTCGGGCAAATCGTTCCCCCTCCACCCGGGGTCCAACATCCTCGGACGCTCCACCGAATGCGATGTCGTCCTCACCGACCGCGAGGTGTCGCGGCGCCACGCGCGCATCACCATCGACCCCGGCGCGCGCATAGACGACCTCGGCTCCGCCAACGGGATCACCGTCGACGGCGAGCACATCGACTCCGCCGACCTGGCCGGGCGGATCCCTGTTCAGGCGGGAACCACCGTCTTCGTGGTCGACACCCCCGAACGCAGCGGCGGCCCCGACGGCCCGGGCACCGCCTTCAACCGGTCCCCGCACGTGCGCGTCGACTACGAGGGCCGCGAGCTCCAAGCGCCCGAGCCCCCCGGGCCACCGAGTTCGGGGCGCAGGATCTCCCCGCTCATGGCCCTGGCCCCCCTCCTCATGGGCGTGGTCTCCTTCCTGATCTTCCGCAACGTCATGACCATCTTCTTCTTCGCGATGAGCCCCCTGATCATGGTGGGCAGCGCACTGGAGTCGAAGATCTCCGGCAAGCGCGCCCACAAGGCCGATGTGGAGAAGTTCCAGACCGCGCTCGACGACCTGCGGATGTCGGTCGCCAACGCCCTCGACGAGGAGCACGACCGCCGGCGCGAGGAGGTCCCCGCCCTGGAGCGCGCGATCGAGGCCGCCTACGGGCGCACCCCGCTGCTGTGGTACCGCCACCCCGACGACGACTCGTTCCTGCGCGTCACCCTGGGCTACGGGCGGGCCCCGTCGCGCAACACGCTGAAGATGCCGCCGCGCCGGGGTGCGGACGAGGAGACGTGGTCGCTCCTGCTCGGAGTCGAGGAGTCCGCGGGCCACGTCGACGACGTCCCCATCACCGCGTCCTTGCGCGAATGCGACAACCTCGGGGTCGCGGGCCCCAGGGAGGAGCGCCTCCCCGTCGCGCGGGGCTACGTGGCCCAACTCACCTGCCTGCACTCGCCGGCCGAACTCGTCATCGCGGCCCTGGCCTCGCAGGAGTCCAGTGCCGCGTGGACCTACCTCACGTGGCTCCCCCACGTCGATTCCCCCTACTCGCCGATCCCCGGCCCCCACCTGGCGCGCGAGCCCCGGACCGCGTCGGCCCTGGTGGCCCAGCTCGAGGAGATCGTCGCCAGCAGGCGCGACGCCCGCGCGAACCTGCCCAGCATCGTCGTCCTGGTCGAGAACGACGCCCCCGTGGAGCGCGGGCGCCTCGTCTCCATCGCCGAGGACGGTCCCGAGGTCGGCGTCCATCTGGTGTGGATGTCGGACGCGCAGAACCAGCTGCCGGCGGCGTGCCGCGCCTACCTGGTGGTGCGCGGGACCAGTGCCACCGCCGGTTTCACGACGCAGCGCCAGACCACGCCCATCGCCTCCCTGGAGCTCCTGCCCCAGGTGACCGCCACCAACCTCGCACTCGAGCTGTCGCCCATCGAGGACGCCGGCGCGCCGGTCCTCGACCAGTCGGGCATCCCCCGCGCCGTCTCCTACCTGGCCCTGGCCGGCGTCGGACTGGCGGACGACCCGCAGGTGACCGTCGACCGCTGGCGCGAGGACGGTTCACTGCCCGGGGCCGACGCCCCCGCCGCGCGCGGTCCGCGCACCCTCAAGGCGCTCGTCGGGCAGGGGCCCCTGGGCGACTTCTCCTTGGACCTGCGCGAGCAGGGGCCGCACGCCCTCGTCGGCGGCACCTCGGGCGCGGGCAAATCCGAGTTCCTCCAGTCGTGGGTGCTGGGGATGGCCGCGGCCCACAGCCCCCGCCGCGTCACATTCCTCTTCGTCGACTACAAAGGCGGTTCCGCCTTCGCGGACTGCGTGAACCTGCCGCACTGCGTCGGCCTGGTCACCGACCTCTCGCCCCACCTGGTGCGCCGCGCGCTGACCTCCTTCCGCGCGGAGCTGACCTTCCGCGAGCACCTGCTCAACGCGAAGAACGCGAAGGACCTGCTCTCCCTGGAGGCCACGAACGACCCCGAGTGCCCGCCGTCCCTGGTCATCGTCGTCGACGAGTTCGCGGCCCTGGTCCAGGAGGTCCCCGAGTTCATCGACGGGATGATCGACATCGCCCAGCGCGGCCGGTCCCTGGGGCTCCACCTGATCCTGGCCACACAGCGCCCCGCGGGCGTCATCAAGGGCAACCTCCGCGCGAACACCGCGCTGCGGGTGGCCCTGCGCATGGCGGACGAGATCGACTCGACCGACGTCATCGACTCGCCCCTGGCCAGCGAGTTCGACCCGAGGATCCCCGGGCGCGGAGCCGTGCGCACGGGCCCAGGGCGGATCTCCCTCTTCCAAACCGGGTACGCGGGGGGCAGGACCTCCGACGCGCCCACCGCCGCCCGGATCGACATCGAGACGATGGCCTTCGGGCCGGGGATCCCTTGGGAGATCCCCAGGCCCGCCACCACCCGCGACGACGAGGACTCCGGCCCCACCGACATCACCCGCATCGTCGCGTCCATCACGAACGCCGCCCGCGCCTGCCGTCTTCCCGCGCCGCGGCGCCCCTGGCTGCCCGAACTAGAGGCGCGCTTCGACATGGACCAGGTGCTCGCCACCAGCGGGCAGGACGATCCGAACGCCCTGCCCTTGGGCGTCATCGACGATCCCGCGCACCAGAGCCAGCACACCGTCCACTACGCGCCGGACACGGACGGGAACCTGGCGGTCTACGGAGCCGGTGGCTCCGGGAAGTCCGGGGTGCTGCGCGCGCTCGCCTACGCGGCCTCGGCGCTGTCCGATCGCGCGCGGACAGACATCTACTGCCTCGACTTCTCCACCGCGGGCCTGCCGATGCTCTCCCCGCTGCCGAACGTGGGGGCGGTCATCGACGGCTCGGACACCGAACGCGTTACCCGCCTGCTGCGCCGCCTCGTCGAGCTTCTCGACGACCGCGCGACGCGCTACGCGGCGGCGCACGCCGACTCCATCTCCGAGTACCGCAGGAGCACGGGCGAAACCGACGAGGCGCGCGTCCTGCTGCTCGTCGACGGGCTCTCCGCGTTCCGCGACGCGTACGAGACGGGAACGGGAGCGGCCCTGAAGGCCTACGGGAACTTCACGCGCCTGCTCGCCGAGGGCAGGGGCGCGGGGATCCACGTCATCCTCACCGCGGACCGCCCCGGCGCGCTCCCCTCGTCGCTGGCGGCGAACGTCCGCACGCGCCTCGTGCTGCGCCAGGCCGACGAGAACGGCTACATGGCGCTCGACGTCCCCAAGAACGTCCTGGTCGAAGCACCGCCCGGGCGCGCGATCTTCTCCGGCGGGGCCAACGAGCTCCAGGTCGCGATCCCTTCCGGCTCGTCGAGCGCCCCCAGCCAGGCGGCGGCCTTCGTGAAACTCGCCGAGCGGATGCGCCAGGCGGGGACGGCTCCGGCCGAGGGCGTTGAGCGCCTTCCCGACCTGATCGCCCGCAGCGAGGTTCCCGCCTCCGTCGGGGGGCTGCCCGTGCTGGGGGTCGCCGAGGAGGATCTGGCGCCGCTGCCCTTCTCCCCCCTGGGGGCGCTGTCGATCGGCGGGATGCCGGGCAGCGGGCGCACCAGCGCGATCGAGTCGGTCGTCCAGGCGGTGCACCGGTGGCGCCCGTCCCTCCCGCTGTACTTCATCGGGCCGCGCCGTTCGCGCGTGCACGACTTGGACCTGTGGCGGGCGAGCGCCCGCGGCGTCGACGAGGCGCAGGCCGTGCTGGCCCCCGTCAAGGAGATCGCGGAGAACGCGGCCGCTGACGACGACGCCCCCGATGTCGTCCTGGTCGTCGAGGCGCTCTCGGAGCTGGTGGGGACCCCGGCTGAGTCCGCTCTGCTGGATGTTGTGAAGAAGCTGCGCCGCAACGGGCACCTGTTGATCGCCGAGCAGGAGACTTCGGGCTGGTCGTCGGGGTGGCCGCTGATCGCCGAGGTGCGCAACGCCCGGCACGGGATCGTCATGCAGCCCAACCCCATGGACGGGGACGTGCTGTTCAAGGTGGACTTCCCCCGGCTCAAGCGCTCCGACTACCCGCTGGGAAGGGGCGTCTACGTCCATTCCGGCAAGGTGCGCGTCGTGCAATTGCCGATGCCCGAGTAGCCCGGGTAGGGCCCGTTACCCGAGCAGGGCGCTCCCCGCGCTCACCTGTCCCTGCGGGGGCCGCGGTCCTCCAGGGGTACGATCACCGCTTCGAGGAGCTGGTCGAGTACGCCCCAGAAGTCCACGTGGTACTCGCGCTTCGAATCGATCCACCACAAGTCCCCGGCCCGCTCGACCCGGTCGGCCAGGATGTC
>ERZ773063.1377-NODE-1377-length-14404-cov-8.554115_pt1 | contig 14404 bp, 12 predicted proteins | sample MGYA00580625_ERZ773063 | MGnify/ENA primary metagenome ERZ773063 (study PRJEB29015, sample SAMEA2738022) | human oral metagenome | biome: human oral; feature: human-associated habitat; material: dental | place: China | collected 2042 ...
TGCTACACCGATTGAAGCACGGGAGGCTACGAGATTTGCCTATCATCATCGAGGTTCCGTATATATCCGTCTGGAGGGCTTTAATGAGCCGGAACTGTATGGTGAGGACTATCAATTCTCTGTGGGACGGGGCTACGTTCTGAGAGATGGAGGAGACATCACGGTCATCTCTATGGGTTCTGTTGTCAATGAGGCTCTGAGTGCCGCAAAAAAACTGGAGTCTGATGGTATCCGTGTTCGCGTTATCAATATGCCCATGGTAAACCCGATTGATCGGGATTTGATTGTCGCAGCGGCAAAAGAGACAGGGCATATCATTACCCTTGAAGAACACAGCATCCATGGCGGACTTGGCAGTGCAGTCGCAGAGGTGCTGGCAGAGAGCAGTCTAGCGGTATCGTTTCACCGCATGGGGCTTGATGGCTGCGCGAAAGGCTGCGGAAACCGTGAGGCGATGCGGGAAATCAACGGACTTGCCTCGGGAAACATCATGGAAAAAGTGCGGGAGATCTTGTAGCGATGAGAGTTCTTGTAACAGGTGCAGGCGGCTTCGCAGGGCGGCGCACAGCGGAGCACCTGTATGCGAGCGGATTTGATGTTGTCGGAACGGTGCATTCCCGCCGTATTGATGTACCGTTTGAAACGGTGCAGCTTGATCTGGAAGAGCCGTGGCAGGAGATGGGGCGCTTTGATGCAATCGTTCATGCAGCAGGAAGTGTTCCTCATCGGACAAAAGAGTTCTGCGTATATGTGCGAAATAATATCGACGTGATGAGACAGCTCATCAACTATGCGAAGCACTATGATATCCACAGAGTTGTTTACTTTTCGACGATCGGCATCTATGGTGAGTTCCGTGACGAGAACATTGATGAGAACTCGGACCGTATCAATCCGGACGCCTATGGGCTGACGAAATATGCGGCAGAGTGCCTACTCCGTGAAGAACCGTCGATTCAAAGTATCAGTCTGCGTATGCCGGGGATTATCGGTCATGGCTCTTACGGTGTCTGGCTGCCGAATACCATCGAGAAGTTCCGGCGAAATGATCCGGTGCGCATCTATTCACCGGACTTCGCAACGCGAAATTTTGTCTGGAACGATGATCTGGCGAAATTCGTTGCTCATCTGCTGTATATGGATATGTGGAAGTATGATGTGGTGTGTCTTTCTTCCCACGAAAAGACGACGGTGCGGGCACTCGTTCACGAGATCAAGAGAATGACGATATCTTCTTCCGAGATTATTGTGGACAATGATATGCGCGCACCGTTTTGTCTCAATGACAGTCGTGCGGTGGAGATAGGGTATGCGTCCATATCGCCATTGGAGATGGTGCGGAGACTTTGTGCGGAACCCAATAGAGAAAATACACGATGAGGGATTACCATGTACATGGGAGAAAGGGGAAACATGAAGGAGAAGATTCTGTCACGAGAGGCGTTTTCCATTCTCCGATCAGGGATGCAGAGCGAGGGGAAGACCGTTGTCCTTTGTCATGGTGTGTTTGACCTCTTGCACTACGGACACATAGAGCATTTAGAGGAGGCAAAGGCACAGGGCGATATCCTTGTCGTCTCTGTCACGGCGGCAAAATATGTCAACAAGGGTCCGGGAAGACCTTACTTTAGCGATGAACAGCGGATGCATTTCCTCGCCAGTCTGGAATGTGTGGACTATGTGCTTCTCAGCGAAGCGGTGACAGTGCATGATATCGTGCGTGCCGTCCGACCGAATGTCTACGTCAAAGGACAGGAATATGCCAAGGCTGAGGACGATGTGACGGGAAATATTGGCGCAGAGCAAGAGATTGTCGAATCCTACGGCGGACATATCTACTTCACAAATGGAGCGGTATACAGCTCGACAAAGCTGCTCAATAATTTTTTCAATGCGTTGCCGGAGGAGGTCGTGGCGGTCTCTCAGCGTTTGTGCAGAAAATATGGCGAGCATATAGCGACGGATGTTCGCACGATGGTCGAAGATTTTGCAAAACTGCACGTTCTTGTCATCGGGGATGTCATTATTGACGAATACAATTTCTGCAAAGTACAAGGGCTGACGACGAAGGATGCGGTTATGTCAACCCGCTACGACTATCAGGAGCGATATATGGGAGGGGCTCTGGCGATTGCTAGGCATCTGGGGAATTTTGCCGGACAGGTGACACTCCTTTCTATGATCGGTCAGGAGCGGGCGGTGGCAGAGGAGCTTCAACGCCATATGCCGGACATTGAATGTCAATTCGTGCAGGAAAAGCACTTTGTCACACCCGTTAAGACGCGGTTTTTACGAAAAAATGCTATACGCGATGAATATGAAAAGCTCTTTTCTGTCAATCATCTATTGCAGATGCAGGAAACGAGTAAAATAAACTATACGAACTTTTATCAGAAATTGGATGAGCTTCTTCCTCAGTACGATCTCGTGGTCGTGTGCGACTATGGACATGGCCTTCTAGGGCAGGAAGCGATTGATCGAATCGAACGTCAGGCAAAATATCTAGCGGTGAACTGCCAGACCAACTCATCAAATTACGGGCTCAATGTCATTACGAAATATACGCGGGCAGATGCCTTTGTCGTCGATGAAAAAGAACTGCAGATTGCTGTTCGTCAGGCGGCGCAGGGGAACGAAGCACAACTGACATGGCTGCAGAATCAGATGAAGTCGCGCTATGCATGGGTGACCGAGGGGGCGAATGGCGCGCTCGGGCGAAGAGCAGACGAGATGGTACAAATACCTGCGGTTACGCTGAACGTCAAAGATACCGTCGGGGCGGGGGATGCGTTCTATTCGCTCGCGGCACTCGCCGCTGCCGGAAATCTTCCGATTGACATAGCGACGCTTCTTGCCAATGTTGCGGGCGCGATCAAAACAAATGTTATTGGAAACAAAGCATCGGTGCAGAAGGTAGATTTGTTAAAGTTCTTAGGGACAGTGCTCAACGTGTGAGGCGTCTGCATGGAAGGTCATATGAATGGACTGTGAGGCACAACATGAACGAAAAAGAACGATGGGACTATGTCAAAGAGACAATGGGTACGGAGACGCTGACACTGAGTCCAAAGAGCTCCCATACGATACGGGTTGCGGAGCATGGACTTCTCTTTATCTTGGCGCGCTATAAATTTCCCTTGAAAATGCTTTTGCCGCGAAAGCGGCTGAAAGTCTTGGATCTTGGATGTAACGATGGACTTGGCGATCTGATGATTTTTCAGAATTGCGATTGTGAGCAGGTCGTCGGCGTGGATTTTGATGCGGATGCCATTGCTTGGGCCAATGCGAATATTGCGTGCGAGGGGTTGTCGTTTATTGCCGGTGATTTTATGGGGATGGACGTTTATCCGCGGGGGGGGGACGCTGTTGTCTCACTGGATGTGATAGAGCACATCCCCGTCGAACGTGAGGATGAATATTTTTCGACCATCTGCAAAAACCTAAAGAGGGACGGCGTTGCCATCATTGGTACGCCGAATGTCACGATGGTTCCGTATTCCAGTCCGTGGAACAAAATTGCCCACATCAATAATTACAGTCAAACGCGGCTCTATGAAGCGATGAGTAAGTATTTTGAGAATGTATTTATCTTCGGCATGAACGATGAGGTGCTCCATACTGGAATGTATCCCATGGCAAGCTATATCATGGCGATGGGGTGCGGAGTGCGGAAAAGAGAAGATAAATAGTATGCGTAGAATATGAAGTATGATGAAATGTATAGAGAAAGAGGGATGAGTATGGATGTTTTGGTCTATGGCGCAGGCGGTAACGGGAGATATTATGAAATCTATACCGAGGGGAGAGCGGATATCAATATAATTTCCTATATTGACAGAAATCCGTCCGGCAGAATGGTTCGAAATCATCCCGTTGTGACGCCGGATAAGATTCCTTCTTTTACGTATGATAAGATCGTCATCGCAAATGATAACGCGGCTGCAGAGATTGTGCAGATGCTCAAGGATACATATGGTGTTTCGGAAGATAAGATTCTCATGGCGAACGCGCAGAACCGCGAATTCTTTCTGGATATGAAAAAGAACTGGCTCTCAGGAAATGAAGACACAAGTCCGCGGTCTCTTTGGCTGAAAGACTTTGCACGCTATGCAGAGATGCACCATCTGCAGGGCAATGTTGCCGAGGCGGGGGTCTATACAGGGGGATATGCGCATTACATCAACAAGTACTTTCCGGACCGGAAACTCTATCTCTTCGATACATTTGAAGGATTTGACGCCAGAGACTTGGAAGCGGAACGGACGCTTCAGGCAGCATCATTTTTGCAGGGCATATTTAATCACGACGAGCACTTTGACGACCTCAAGGGAGAGGACTGGCAGGAGATTGTCCTCGCCAAGATGATCCATCCGGAGAACATCATCTTTAAGAAGGGATATTTTCCTGAGACGGCAGAGGGACTGGAGGAGAAGTTTGTGTTTGTCGACTTGGACATGGATCTGTACCAGCCCATGCTGGCGGGACTTCGCGTGTTCTACGACAAGCTTGTACCGGGCGGCGTCATCACGTGTCACGATTACTTCCTTCCGGAGTTGGCGCACGGTGTGCAGAAGGCGGTCGAGGACTTTGAACAGGAACGCGGGATAAGGCTGGCGAAGATGCCGATTGGAGACGCGACATCAATTGCTATTGTGCGCATCTGATGTAAGACGCACTCCTTGTTGTGGTACAGTCTCATCGACATAGGCAGACACTTCGATTTCATTCCTACATGGACGAGATGGAGAATCTATGCAATTTGCAAAGCGAATGACCGACTTCATACAGGGGCATCAAAGGATCTATTGCTATGGCGCGGGTGTCTATGCTGCCGCACTGGTTCATTTTCTCGCGGAGCAGCACAGGAAACCCTTGGGCTGCATTGTGTCCGATGGAGAAAGCGCGGCGGCATCGTGTGAGGGGGTGCCCATCACGACGCTTTCCGATACGGAATTAGGAGCAGATGTTGGAATCGTTCTTGCGCTTGCTGAAAAGTGGCATGACGTGCTAGCGGAAGCCTTGCAGCAAAAAGGTATCTGCGCTTCGCAGATCTACCGATTGACAGAGCCTGAAGTAAATGCCATACGTATTTGGGAAAGCATTGTGCTCAACCAATCGGGCAAGCAGGCTTCGCCGGACAATGCGGAGCGATATGAGGAACGCTATCAAAAACTGATTGAAAGATTTGCACAAATCGAAGTGCGCATGGCCGGTAGCGGCGCAGTCGGGTCGATTCTCCATGAACTCTTCTACTATAAACGTTACGGGTTTCAGAGCGCGGATACATATCATCTGTTCGTCTTTTTCGGCTTGAGGGTAGAGCCTTGGGCAAATCCGTTTGAGAAGCCGAACGCCTTTCTGTATGAAGTTTTTCATGGGGAGCAATTCTGTGCCGTCAACCGAGAGAATCTCGACTTTTGGAAATATGTCTTTGTACATCACATGGATAATATTGATATCAACGGTACATGGGGCTACGTGGATATCATGCTGGACTCCATTCACAAGACGCACGATGGTGATTTCGTGGGGAACGGGACGACCGCATTGGACATTTCACGTGTGGAGAAGATAGGCGCACAGAGTTTGCGGAAAATGAGCGTAAGGAAGGAATATGTGCTCTTCTTTGCGCGTGATGCGGTGTACTATCAACAGACTTGGAACGATATCATCGACGACCCGCTTCGCATTATGGATAAATATCGAAACTCCGATATTGCGTCGATGAAAAAGACGGCGGATTATCTTAGCGAGAAAGAAATCTCTGCTGTGCGCATCGGTACGACACCCCTGCCGCATCAGGATATGGGGAGCATCATCGACTATGCGGGGGAATTCCACACGGATGCCATGGATTTTTACCTTGCGAAGCACTGTAAATTCTACGTTGGCGATCATAGCGGCGCGATGTTTTTTACGGTGTATTGGGATCGCCCGATGGTCATGGTCAATCTTTCGGTTATTACGGGATTCTATGATGGAACGTTTCCGTTCGATCATAGAAGAGATCTTGGCATATATCATAAATTTTATTCCAAACGAAAAAAAAGGCTGCTCAATCTGAGCGAACTGCTCGTCATTGAAGATTGTTCACACGAAATACCCATCTACAGTGGAACTGTCAATGTCATGATGAAGTATTATGAGCATGAGCTTGTGCCGATTGCGAATACGGAAGACGAGATTTTGGCAGTTACGCAGGAAATGGAAGAGCGGCTGCAAGGAGATATGGAATACACGGAGGAAGATGAGCATTTGCAGATGCGCTACAGGGCAATTCTTTCCCCCTATTTGGAGGCACGCCCAGATACATTTTTCTGCGATGTGCGTATCGGTCGTGACTTTCTTAGACAGAACCTATGGCTGACAAGGTGAGGTGGAGCCATATTTTTCAGATATCGTTGGATGAAAGAAGGAGTTCAAGCAAAGTGAAAAGCAGCAAAGAGATTTTTGAAATCATATATCCCGTTCGGCAGGAATTACTCGATTTTTGTCACGCACATAAGCGAATCTTTCTTTATGGTGCGGGAGAATGGGCAGAGCGTGTGTATGCGTACTTGGAACATGAGGGAATTACACTGTCCGGTGTGGTCGCAACAGCTACACAGGAAAGTAAATTCCATGGGTTCTCTGTTATGCCGATTGCAAAGATGTCATTCGAAGAGGGCGATGGCGTACTGCTTGCCATGAAAGACTCTTATTGTCGTGAAGTGCTGCCTGTTTTGGAACAAATGGGGATGGGGCAGGATGTCTTTTGTGCCGGCACGACGCGAAGTGTACCAAACGCCGCAGACTATCTTGACGGAACCACCGGAATGACGTTGAAATCCGGAAAATATTTCGCGTCGTTTGATGAGTTGGAAAAAATTGGTGCGGAAACGAAGACGGATAAAGCGGAAGTGCATCACGATTATCTGCGAAAATATGAGTTTTTCCTCCAGACATTCCGTGAACGCAAGATGATTTTGGTGGAGATGGGTGTTCTAAAAGGTAGCAGTCTGTCCATGTGGGGGAAGTATTTTCCTCAAGCTGAGGTTTATGGTATAGACATCGACCCCGCTTGCAAACAATATCAAGGCGAGAATCGTACGGTATGGATTCGAGATTTATCACTGGATACGACATTGCAGGAGATTGCGGAATTGCACCCGACGATTATCGTGGATGATGCGTCGCATTACTGGAGTCATCAGATACTGGCACTCTTTCGTCTATTTCCTGCGCTTACTGCAGGTGGGGTGTATATTGTGGAGGATATTGAAACAAGCTTTTCTGCGTATGCGGGGATGGGATGCGATGATGCCGCCGTGTCTGCGTACGATGTCGTGAAGGCTGTTGCAGAGGTTGTCACAAGTCGGGAGTATTTGCGAGAGACAGACCTTTCTCCACAGCTAAAGAAGCTTTGTAATGACATTGAAGAGCTGGCTGCTGAAGTGGATTTGATCAGCTTTATTCATGGAAGCTGTATATTGGTAAAACGGTAATCGATAGGAGCAATGGTTATGAAGAAGCCGTCCTTAATCGCATTTTATTTGCCGCAGTTCCATGCTACTCCTGAAAATGACAGGTGGTGGGGGAAGGGGTTTACGGAATGGACGGCCGCTCGTGGGGCTAAGTCTCTTTTTGAAGGGCATAAGCAGCCGATCGTGCCGCTCGGCAAACGGTATTACAATTTACTCGAAAAAGAAACGATGCAGTGGCAGGCGGATTTGGCAAAGAAGTACGGCATCGACGGGTTTTCCTTTTATCATTACTGGTTCAAGGACGGACGGCAGGTCTTGGAAAAGCCGGCAGAAAATCTGCTGCGGTGGAAAGAGATTGATATGCCGTTTTGCTTCAACTGGGCAAATGAATCATGGGCGCGTACGTGGAGTGCTATTGCACACGCATCTCCTTGGGCGGATCAATATGAGACGGATGAGCAAGATGACGATTCAGGGATGCTCATGGAGCAAAAGTACGGAAACGAATCTGCATGGCAAGAGCATATTCGGTATCTCTTTCCGTTTTTTCAGGACGCCCGATATATTCGCATGGATGGACGCCCCGTGTTCATGATTTATCATCCGGAGACCGTCTATTGCCTCTCGGATATGATTTGCTGCTGGAATGCATATTTGCGGGATCATGGTGATAAGGAGATTTACCTGATTACAGGGGTACATGATAGCGCAGTTCCGTTTGCAGGCTTAAAGAGTGCTTGCGATGCCTATTACATGGCTGACCCTGCGCCGCTTTGGCAATATCTTCCGTCAAAGCTTCTGGCAGGGGGGATACGCTATCATGATGCGGCGGTATACTGGGATGCGTTTTTCCGATTGGAGGCACCCAAAGATAGAAACGGGAAGCATATCTATGCCTCTGTCATGAATGGATATGATGATACACCGCGCAGAGGGGAGGCCGGTGTCGTTGTACCAAAGCTATCGCCAAACGATTTTCAAGAGCAGATGCGAAAGACGGTCCGCATGGCAGCCAATCAAGGGCACCCGTTCCTCTTTTACAACGCTTGGAATGAGTGGGGCGAAGGAATGATCCTGGAACCGGATGAAGAATATGCATATGCGTACCTTGAGGCGATACGCCAAGTCATGCGTGAGGAAGAAATGTTCGAAGGAGAAGCATCCGATGCTGCGGAGGAAGATCCGCGCCTCTCAACCGTTTCCTATGAGGCTGTGAGGAGCACGGAAGAAGCGCGTACGCTCTGTCGCTGGCTGGAGATCCGAGACGCCGGCAAGCGTGTGGCGGATTACCTCATAGCACAGAACGTAAGGAACATTGCTATTTACGGCTATGGCGACTTGGGCATACGTTTGAAAAAGGAGCTGCAGGGGTCTGCTGTAACGGTCGACTACATCATCGACCGCTCCGTTTCCGCTCGCGATGTGGATTGCCCCACGTACCAGCTTTCTGAGCAGCTTCCGTCCGTGGATCTGATTGTTGTGACCGTGCACGGGTTGTATGCGGAGATATGGGAGGATATACGGAGGTATGTTGGGTATCCGATTTCCTCATTGGCACATATACTGTTTGAAATCGACGGATAGAAGATTGCAAGGTTAGATTTTCTGGAGGATACCGCAGTGCTTGTTTCCATCATCATCCCTGTGTACAATGTGGAACAATATATAGAAAAGTGCTTGGACAGTGTGCTGGGACAGACGTATCGGGAACTTGATGTCATCTGTATCAACGACGGTTCGACAGACAACAGTCTTGCCGTGCTTCTCCGATATGAAGCACAGGATTCGCGCGTTCGTATCATCGACAAGGAAAATGGCGGCGTTGTCAGCGCACGTGAAGCGGGACTGCGTATCGCCAAGGGGGAATATACGACGTTTGTCGATGCGGACGACTGGATTGAGCCGGATGCCATTATGGAAATGGTTGCGGCAAATCGCGTGTATCAAGCGGATGTGGTGGCGTGTGGCTTTTGGAAGGAGCAGGGAGATGCTTCCAATGCAATTTTTAATGGAGTAGAGGCAGGGTATTACGCCCCGGCTTATTTACGGGAGCATCCGGAGGATTGGTTTTTTTCCTATACGACGTTTCGGGAACCGATCATCGGCAGTCTGTGTACAAAGCTGATTCGTACGAAGCTTATCCAAGCAGTACATAGGAAGCTTCCGCTTTCTATGGTGTACGGAGAGGATGTCGTTGCAGTGCTTTTGGTCTGCGCTTCGTGCAACGGTCTCTTATCGATTCCGGGAGCGTGGTATCATTATATTCACCGTGACGGTTCTGCGGCAAGGCAGCAGAGAGGCTTTCCCAAAGGAATGTATCGATCTATCTATCAGCTTTTAGAAACAGTGGTGGATGGATCCGTAGAGAGGAAGAAGTGCCTGGATGCGTATATGAAGATGCTTCTCTTGGAGCAGGAGTATGAAGCCTTTTCCTCCTATGGCATATTGTTTCCGTTTTCAAAGGTGTCGAAGGGCTGTCGTGTTTTCCTTTATGGCGCTGGTCTTTTTGGACGTATGGTGCATCGAGCGATTATGAGACATGCAGATTTGTCCCTCGCAGGGTGGACGGATCGGGCATGGCAGTCAGAAGCATTGCAGCAGCTTACGCTTAATCCCTTGTCTGACCTTTACAAGGCTGAGTTTGATGTGCTTGTCCTTGCGCTTTTGAATGAATCCTTGTGCAGAGAGATCGCCTTTAATATGATTCAGAAGGGAATACCGGAGGAAAAAATCTGTTTTGTGGAGAATAAAATCATGCAGGAAGCGCCTCTTCCCGCATGGGTTACGTCGACATAAATTGTTGCTTTTATGAGACGTATCGATTTGAGTAGTGGGGAAAAGTCGTATGGGAAAAAAGGGGATACCTCCGGAAATGTTGAAAAAGTTACAGCAGGAACTCCTGGATATTCTGTTGGAATTTGATCGCATTTGTAAGAAGTACAATATTCGCTACTATCTTTCCGATGGGACACTGTTGGGTGCTGTGCGTCATCAAGGGTTTATCCCATGGGATGACGATGTGGATATTGAAATCTTTCGTCCTGAATATGAACGTTTTCGTGAGGTGGCGAAAAAAGAGTGGGACGAACATGGGAGATACTATTTCCAAGATAGTACGACTGATCCGGACTATAACTGGCCGTATGGGAAGTTTCGGAAGGCAGGGACACGTGGGGTTCGTCCCCATCAAAAAGGCATGTTGAAGCGTGACGGCATCTTTATGGATGTATTCCCTATGGACGTGATGCCATCTACACGTCCGGTGCAAAGCATTATGTATTTTCTTACGGCAGTGGCGAGGAAAATTCTATGGGCACCAATTGGGTGGCATATACTTCAAAATCCTTTTGAGAAAGCGGGATTCTTCCTTTTGCATCTGCTTCCTCGTAATGCGGCATTGGCGCTCCATCACTGGGTGTCGGGCTGGTATCGAGGAAAGGAAACGGAATGGATAGGAATCTTCAATACAGCGAGCACATCAAAGCACGGGTATGCCTATCGTAGGGAGTGGTATAAGGATGTGCGAGAGGTAAGTTTTGAGGGGCACATGCTTCCGATTCCTGTTGGTGCGGATGGAATTTTAAAGACAAAGTATTATGATTATTGGGTCTTGCCACCGGAAGAGAAGCGCTATGGCAATGCGGATTTTGTCTATATTGAATTTTCGGATGGCACGATATGGCAGCGGGACGAATAGTCCCGCCCAGAGATATAAAGGTGAAAACGATGTATGTAAATGAATTTATCAAGGACACGGAGCGTGTATTTCCACAAGAGGGAAGACGAGCATATCTTCGTTACGATATGAATGAGAATCCGGAAGGATTGCCGGCGTCTTTTGTGGAAATGGTGAAAAAAGAAATTACGCCGGAATTTTTATCTGTGTATCCGGAGCCTAGTGCATTTACGAAAAAGTATGCTTCCTACGTTGGGGTGAAAGCGGATCAGATTCTGGCGACCAATGGATCGGATATGGCGATACGGTATCTGTTAGAGACGTTTGGCGAGCGAGGCAAAGAGGTGGTAACGGTTGCACCATCTTTTGAGATGTACTGGGTCAACTGTAAGATCTTGGGTTATCGTCACGTTCCCGTTGCTTATGAAAACGACCTGACGATGAAAGTGGAAAATATTCTTCATGCAATCAGTGAAAATACGCGGATTGTTGTTCTTTTAAATCCCAACAATCCGGTTGGCAATACCTATACACGAGAAGAAGCGGAATCCGTGATCCAAAAAGCAAAGGCGGTGGGTGCGCTCGTTATCATCGACGAGGCATATCATTATTTTTACGAGGGGACGTTTCTCGATCTTTTGCAAAAATATGATAATGTTGCTATTTTACGAACCTTCTCCAAGCTCTTTTCCATTGCCGCTTGCAGATTGGGCGTGATTATCGGTTCAAAAGAGATTATACACTACACGAAAAACGCAAAGCTGACGTTTGATGTCAACTCGATCGCACTTCTTTTTGGAGAACGGCTTCTCGATCATCCGGAGGTGGAAGCAGAGCTTATACGGCAGGAAAAAGAAGGCAAGGCGTATGCTATGGAAGAGCTCAAAAAGCAGGGGTATTCCGTGCGGGATTGCAAGGGGAATTATATCTTTGTAGAACCGCGCAAGGATACGCACGATCTTGCCAAAGCTTTGGAAGACAGGCATAAGATCCTTGTCAAAACCTATGGAAATGGTCTTTTGCGCAAGTTCTTGCGAATTAGCGTAGGATCAAAGGAGGCGATGCAACGCTTTTTGGAAGCGTTTTTACCACTCGATGCATGAAAGGATAGAAGAAAGGAAACGCTGGACTACTTCTTTGTGTATCGGTATAATGGATAAAAGCCGGGCAGATGATTGTGACATTTTCGCATGGAAAGCATTGTCGATGAAGACGATGCGTCACGATGGAGAAGCCGGTGAAGAGATGAGAGCGGCAAACTGCCGCCGGAATAAGGGGGATGCATATGCCAGCGATTATCATGGCAGCCGGAGTCGGCAGCCGTATCAGCCGTCATGTCGATAAGCCGAAGTGCCTGCTTGAGATTGAGGGAAAGTCGATTCTGCGGAGAACAGTCGAGATGCTTGCGCACAATGGCGTGCAGTCGATCGTTGTGACGGGGTATCAGCATGCGCTGATTGAGGAGAACCTGAAAGGCGTTGATGTGACGCTGCTCAACAATCCATTCTTCCGTGTAACGAACAGTCTTGGCTCTCTTTGGTTTGCGCGGGACTACATTCGCGACGATGAGGAACTCTATCTGATGAATGCTGATGTGTTCTGGCAGCAGGATATTTTTGACATTCTAAAAGAGGAGGAGAGGGATGTTCTTCTCCTCGCGGATTCCTCCATTGCGCGGCTCGAGGGCGGCGATTATTTCTTCGGTGTCGCTGATAACAAGATTGTGAAATACGGCAAGGAGCTTGCACGGGAAATCCGTACCCATGAGTATGTGGGCGTCGGTCGCATCCACCCCGCCTTTCTCCCACCCTTCCGCAAGATGCTTCATACATTGATGGAGGCGGAACAGTACACTTCATGGTGGGAGGATGTACTTTACCAGCTGAGCACAGATTACGATGTCTTTGTGCGCGATGTGGCGGGGCATTTCTGGGCAGAGGTCGACTACATCGAGGACTATGAGCGGATTATGGCGTATATTTACGAGCGGAATGCAAAGGCGGCAGCGAAGTGAGGCTATTTACCATCGCGATGACGGAGGAAGTGCGCGTGGCACGGGAGAGGGCGATCGCGTACTGCTTCCCTAATCTATAAATCTATTGTAATAGGAAGCAAACCGGACGTAGAGTGGTGCTCTTTTGTACCACCAACGCAAAGAACCGTCGCACGTATAAGCGTGCGACGGTTCTTTGCGTTGGTGGCCAAACGGACATGGTAAATCCATCGGTTCAACTGTGGGCAGATAAAATATTTGTTACGAATCGTGTAGAAGAGCACGATATTTCTGTCGTTTTGAGGCAGAAATCTGAAGGGCATCCATTGCTTTTTCGGCAGAGAGATTCATGTTTTTCATGAGGGTTTTGAGGTTTTGCAGGGTCGCGAGCTCCATACCCTCATCGCGTGATGCGTGCATTGCACTGATATAGTCGCGTACAGCTTTCTCGCGCTGCTCGTACTGCCACCGCTCAATGTCGTCCTGCATGAAGATATGTTCTGCGTCCAATGCTTCACGGATTGCCGTTTCGCTCATTGCCAGTTCCTCCATTTCTTCATCGTTTAATTTGTTGGAAAAATATGCCATCCACTTTTCGAGCCGTTTTAATTCCTTGATGGATTTTACTTCGAACTTCGGAACTTCGATAAAGTGAATTTCGATGTCCTCTGTGAGGCGGTGTCCACTTTGGAGATCGTACAGTCCGTACATCGTATGTGGTTTCGGCTGTGGCAAGAGTATAAAATTGAGCAGATTGATGGTAATAGCACGGTTCAACCTCACATAATCTTCGCCCCTGTGAATCGACTGGTACATCTTTGCCCAATAATATAATGTGCGCTTTTCCATGTTGCGCCAGTTGACCAGCTGGACCTCGATATTGATGCGACTTCCATCATTTGCAACTCCATAGAGGTCGAGCCGTGACAACTTGTCTTCTTCGAACTCCGGCTCCAAGTCGCGATCAATGAAGGTGATGTCCCTAAGTTCCTCCATATCGTTAAGGTCAAGTACTGCATTGAGAAAATTCAGCGTGATGCGTTTGCGCTCCTCACGTCCAAAGATGAATTTGAACAGATAGTCGTTTAGTGGATTGCAGTTTCGTCGCTTCATATGCGTACACTCCTTTTCATCATTATATGATAGTAGATGCAAAAAGGGAAGGGCTTGTCCTGCTTACATGCAAAAAGCCGCCCACATGGGCGGCTCATATTTCAAATTGGTGGAGATGAGGAGAATCGAACTCCTGTCCGAAGATAATACTACATGGAT
>ERZ773063.1385-NODE-1385-length-14365-cov-9.447449_pt1 | contig 14365 bp, 17 predicted proteins | sample MGYA00580625_ERZ773063 | MGnify/ENA primary metagenome ERZ773063 (study PRJEB29015, sample SAMEA2738022) | human oral metagenome | biome: human oral; feature: human-associated habitat; material: dental | place: China | collected 2042 ...
CTCAGAAGGATGGGAGAAAGGTACGTTCACGTGACGAACTTCCGTTGACGTTGGGGCCCGCCGCCCGCCCGACCCGCATGCGTCTTCCAACCCCGGCGGCCCCGCTGCCTTCGCCCTCCGCGCGGGTTGCAGGCCACGTCGGTCGGGCCGTCGTCACTTGGCGCCGGTGACCACCAGGCCCTCGGCGCGCAGGAGGTCGTAGGCCCCGGTGATGGATGGTGGCCGGGGCGACGGCGAAGGCCGACGCGAGGGCGCGCACGGAGACGAGGCGGCCGCCGGGGCGCGGCTCGAATCGGGCGGATGCCCTCAACGACGCCGTTGCGGATCTGCTGGTAGATCGGGACGGGAGAGCAGGGGTCGTGATGTCCGTATGTCCATGACGGTGCGCTCCCCTCCGCATCTCCGCCGTCCCTGTATGGGCGGATAGCGGCACAGATGGGATGGCGGTGCGGGTGCCGCGGGGCGCCTCAGCCCTCCAGACCGAGCAGGCGGCGGGAGTAGACGGCCTGGCCGGAGTGCTGGGCGGCGTCGTCGATGATCGAGGCCAGGCGCGAGCCACGGGTGACCGGCGGCTGCCAGGAGCGGTCGATGATCTCGGCGAGCGCCGCCGGCTTCAGACTGGTCAGGTAGTCGCGGATGAGCGCGTAGGCGGCGTCGAGGTAGTCGGTGAGGACGGCAAGGCTGCTCACGCGCACTAGGGCGGCCTGCTTGGGCGTGTGGCGCCAGTCCTCGGTGTCGTCGGGCAGCGGCAGGGCGAAGCGCTCCCTGAAGCCGGCCGAGGTCCACAGCGGCTCGACGCCGGCAAGGGCCGAGACCTGCAGGTCGATCTCCCGGGCCGCGTGCCAGGCGAGCCAGGTCAGGGAGTCGATGCGCGGCGCCGTCTCCGGGGCGGGGCGCGTGTTGGCCTGCTCGAGGGTGACGCCGTCCAGGGCGCGGTCGAAGCGCTCGCGGGAGCGGTCCAGAGAGGCGGTCAGGAGGTCCGCGTAGGGGGCGGAGTCTGCGGGGCGGCCGGTGTTATCGCTCATGCCCTCACCGTATGCCGCCTGTGCTGGTGCGGGTAGGGCCCCGGCCGGGGCCGTGCGCGCGCACCGTCCGCGCCGCGAGGTCCCGCTCGATGCGGGCCACCAGGTCCCCGTCGGCCACCACCTGACTCAGATGCTCGGTCCCGTCATAGGAGTAGTCCAGTACCCGCCCCGTCCCGACGACACACCAGGCGTCCGGTCCCGTCTGGACTGCCGGGCGCGTCTTCGGGCAGCCTTTAAAGTCGTGTTTCGGGTTGCTTGTCTTGTTCTTCTGTGCTCTTTCTTTTGTGCTCCCGGTCGACCTCGTCCTGTGTCCTGTACCCGGGGCGGAGTGGGGTCGTTTCTGATCGTGTGTACCGGGCTCGACCTGGGAGGCAGTATCCCGATGGCCTTGATTCTTGCGGTGGTGGACCATCTGATAGGCCCTCTCGTTCCCTGAGGGTCGTGCCCGCCGACTTCTGCCCAGGCGCCCGCTCAGCACACCCCGGTCCTTCCCACCTGGAGGGCGGGTGAACAGCTGTTGAACGTGAGCGTAGTTGAGATGACGGACAAGTTCGAGAGAAGGATTCTCGGTGATGATAACCTGCCAATTAGGACGCGCGCGTACCGACTCTACCGGCCTTGGCCACGATCATGTTATCATCCAGGGCCATGCGGCAGGGCACGTGTTCGGCGAAGAAGGCAACGAGGGCCAGGGCTCTCACTTCAATGTCAGACCATCAAACGGCACCAGAAGCTGTGTTGTGCCGGGAGCGTTAGAGCGCTATGGACTTGGGGCTGGCCTGATGTCGGCAAACAGCATTACCTTTTCTGTGATTGGTGGCAGCGACCTGCTGTGCGATCTATATCAACCGGAGGGTCCGAGGCCTTCGGCTGCACTTGCCGATATCGCGATCTTGGACCTGGCTGCGGGTACGGTAGGGTTGCGCGTCTACGTACGGCAAATTCCGACATCCCTGCCAGAGTGGTGGGCCGCAGATGCGGATATGCTGGCCATAGCTTTGGAGTGCCGCGGTGCGGTAGAAGTGGATGTGCGCTTTGACTGCCCCGAGAGCGAGGGCTTGGCGGTGTGAGGGATACCTGACGGTCGCGTGAAGGCGACGCTTGTGCACCGAGATCATCGGATGAGCGTTGTCGCCCGAGAATGCGTGCTGGTCGAATTTAAGGCAATGCGGTGGGGAGGAGGATGTGCCTGATTATGATGTGGTACTTCCTGTGATCTGGTGGGCACGAGATCTTGGTCGAGCTAGCGGGCTGTTCGAGGTTTTCGGCCAGCGCCCAGCCTCGTTGGCGGACGCGCTGTGCGTGGAGGCGAGATTCGATCCGTTTCCAGGCCTTGTCTGGCTGTCGGTGAATCTGGCTGACGCTCCAAACCCGCCTCCTGCTCGTTGGAGGCGCCGAGGACATGACGCTTTGCAGTTACGACTTCAATTCACTGGATGCCGCAGTGTCAGGGTCCGTGGCCGACTGGAGGCAGGGGGCTGTCCAGTGGACATGCATTCTAGTGATGAGGGGATCCAGATTCGTCTGAAAGGCGATAGGTTAGATGCTGACTTTCTGGCTGACAGCGGGCTGATCAGCCGAATGGTGCCCTTCCGACGAAGTGAGGACTTTGGCTCGTTGGATTGAACGGCTCTTCTAATGGGGCTGGCCGTCTGCAACAACGTCGTATTACATGTTTGTGCGTGGCTCGCGTGCCGCGGTGGGCGATGAAGTAACTAGCGCGAAGTCGGTCCTGCTCGGGGACCTGCCTGGGGGTGATTATCTCGGTGCCGGTGCCGGTGCCGGTGCCGGTGCCGGTGCCGGTGCAGTGCCTGCCGATTATGTGCCGGGGCGCCTTCTCCAGGACCAGCACGGCAGGAGCGTGTCGTCGACGGCCAGCTGAGCCGTGAGCTCCAGGTCCTCCACCACCGACACGCTTGCACTCAGGGCCCGGGCGCGACGGGTGCCCAGACCGAGATGACGCGGGAGGCGGTAGGCTGGGAGACGCTGGCCATGGCCGCCGGGAGCGCCTGGGGTAGGTTGTAGCGCAAGGACATGAGGATCAGGCGCACGTACCGGTACATCCTCAGGGCACGCGAGCCGGCCAGCGGGGTCCCGATCCCGCTGTACCTGGCCGCCTTGCACATATCGAGGATGTTCTCGGGGACAGTGGCATGCTAGTGCCGTCCATGGCGGCCTGCTTCTTGAGGTGCTTCCTCCCGGCGTTTGAGATCCTCTCAAGAACAGGCGTGCCCCACGCCCAGCGACACGCACCCCTCAAATAGCCACTACGCCCCTGTGAATAAGTCCCATAGAATTGACGTGGTTTGCGGCGCGCAGCTTTTAGCTGCCGTCAAAATAAGGTGACGATATTGTCTGCAATAGCTGCGGTTTTCACGAAACGGAGGCCTTAAAATAATTTCGTCGGCCGGCAGGCTAGAGATGAAAATGGACGTAAATGGAGCGATCGTCGAGCTCTCCGAGATTTTACGCGCAATCCGAGGAAGGGAGGAGATGTCGTGGCTGATGGTCGACCTGTGGGCGATACAGGACCCGCACGCAACCTTTCCGGTCTCGGATATCGAGGATGAGATCGAAAGGTCTCCGCACGGGCTCGGGCTCACGTGGTCGGAACTCGAAAGTATTTCTGATCAGCTCGCGCAGTGCGTTGATTGCGAGTTGCTCGGGTTTGAGGGCGAAAAGCCGTGCAGCGAATCGCCTGACATCAAAATAGTAGCCTTTGACGGCATCCGATGGATTATTGATTTCAGGAGTGTCGATCGCGCGAGGCTCGAAGAACTAGAAAGACTTACTGCAGGCTGGAGTGCGGGTATTTTCGAAAAATATGACAGCTACGGAGACATTCCCTCAAGATTCGCCTCCCTTGTGACACCAGAGATTCTTGACGGAAAATGATTTGCAGATTCACTTCTTGGGACTTATTCTAGGGGGGTGTTTGCGTAGTGGTCGGATCGGGACGGAGGGGCATCCGGGGTGAGAATCTGTGCTTGGCGCCCGTTACCTCGCTGGTGGCCCTGGTTGGTCCGGGGCCCGGAAGTCCACTCTTTCTGCCACTGCCCGAGAAGCACCAGGCAACTCATCCTGCTGTACTCACTCGGTATTGGAATTGAGAGGCAATGCTATGACTGCATATGATGACCTAATTGACCGTTTGGCCGACAGGATAAATAGTCTCCCTCCTCGCAGGCAGGCCATTTTCTTTTGGTGTTCGGCTGAGGCGGTCGCCCTTTACTCGGACGTGCGCTCTCTCGACGCAGAGGAGCGGGAGGCGACGGGGCTGGCCTTGCGTGAGGCGAAGTACATTGTACTGAAATGGGGTGAAGAGCATGTGAAGGAAGTCGCAGAGTCAGTAAGGTCGCTTCTCGACAGGCCTCAGCCGGAATATAGCGTCTCGATTGAATGTGCATGGATGTGCCTGGACTGCGTTGCGCGCATCGCGTGCGACGATACGTATCGTCCAGGAGTGTCGGTAGAGAATGTTATTCGTCCGTCGATATCCTCGGTAAGTGAGGAGATGTTTGGGGCGTACCAGATCGGAAGCGGCCCGGACGAGGGGCGTCAGATCGCCTTGATTCTCGCCGATCCTGAAGTAAAAAAAGCCGTACGTTATTGCCGGCGGGCCATTGCGGCGCTCGAGTCAAATGAGCGGGATGGGCCGGTGATGGAAATGCTTAGGCAAGAAGCCCCAGCGCTCGTCCCCGCGAGAAGTATATAAATAGACACAGTCCGAGACGCGCCCGGCAGCCCAGTGGTCGACGGCCGGCTGCTGGAGGCGGTCGAGCCGTACGAGGTCATCCGCTATGGGACCTCGCGCCGTACAGCTGCATCTTCGATGGAGGCCGCCTGGTCGACCTGATCGACTCCGACACCGCGCGCCCGGGGCCAGCATCCGCGACGTCGCCTACGCGATCTACCGGTTCGCCCCGCTCACCGCCCCGGACGGTACGGTCGGCGTCGTCTCGCTGGCCGAGCAGGCTCGGCGGGCCCGACTTTCTGCGACCAGTGCGGTGAGGTGGACCGGGCCAGGGTGATCAAGGCACAGTGCCGGCGGCTGCTCGAACTGGTCGACTACATGCGGGCGGAGACGGCGAAGGGCGACACGGCCTTCCAGCGGCACCTCGATGGCGGCCACGACCCGGCATACCTGCGGCGTCGGCTACCTGCGCGCGAACGCGGTGGCATTCACCAGGGCGCTGACCACCCCGCCGGAGGCCGACACGTGGAACCGATTGAGATCCGGTCGCTCCGGCGCTTCTGCGGCGCCAACCAGGCCGTCCGGCGGGCGCCTGGACCGATCTCGGTGCGGAAGTGGACCGATCTCGAGCCGGAAGTGAACCGATCTCGGTGCGGAACTCGACCGATCTCGGCGCGGAGGTGAACCGATCTCGGTGCGGAATACGACCGATCTCGGCGAAGGGGGAGGGGAGCCGGGCCGCTCAGGCGAAGACGACGGTGCGCTGGCCGTTGAGCAGCACGCGGTGCTCGGCGTGCCAGCGCACCGCCTGGGCGAGCACGCGGCGCTCGACGTCCTGCCCCTTGGCGCGCAGGGAGGCGACCGTGTCCTCATGGGTGGCGCGGGTGACGTCCTGCTCGATGATCGGGCCCTCGTCCAGGTCCGCCGTCACATAGTGGGCCGTGGCGCCGATGAGCTTGACGCCGCGCTGGTGCGCCTGGCGGTAGGGGTTGGCGCCCTTGAAGCTCGGCAGGAAGGAGTGGTGGATGTTGATGACGGCCCCGTGCAGCCTCTCGCACAGGGCGGGGGACAGGATCTGCATGTAGCGGGCCAGGACCACCAGCTCGACGTCGAGGTCGCCCACCAGCCGCAGCAGCTCCGCCTCGGCCGCCTCCTTCGTGTCCCGCGTGACGGGCACGCAGGCGAAGGGCGCCCCGTAGAACTCCGCGACGGGCTGCAGGTCCTCGTGGTTGCCGACGACGCCGACGACGTCGATCGGCAGGCCCTGGCTGCGGGCCCGGAACAGGAGATCGGTGAGGCAGTGCCCCTCCCTGCTCACCATGATCAGGGTGCGCAGGGGCCGGCCGACCTCGTCGAGGCTCCAGGTCATCGTGTAGGTCTCAGCGAGTTCGGCGAGGTCCTTCTCCAGCTCCTCGCGGGGCACCGTGGTCATGGCCTGGACGCGCATGAAGAACAGGCCGGAGTCCTCGTCGCCGAACTGCTTCGACTCGGTGATGTTCCCGCCGCGGCGCGCCAGCGCCCCGGAGACGGCATGGACGATGCCGGGCCGGTCGGGGCAGGACAGCGACAGGACGAGGTGCGCGGGATCCGAGGCGGCCGGGAAGATCACCGACGGCGTGGCGGGTGTGCTCATGGCACGCAGCCTAGACGCCGTCCTCAAGCCGGATGCTGACCCCCGGAGCCCGGTGACCAGGAGTGGCCGGCACCACCCGCGGGCCCCGGCGTCCGGGCGCTTCGCCGAGCGCTCCGCCCGGTTCCCCGCCCGTAGCGCAGCGCTCCCGCCCCGCCGGTCAGGCACAGGCCGACGACGATCAGCCCGACTCCTCCGACGCCTCCCACGGCCGTCCTCCCGTAGGCCGGGTCGAGCATCTGGATCGCCACGGCGGTTGTGATGATGACCATGAGACCCACGGAGACCGCCTGGCCGGCCCGCTCTCGCCCGGACCTCCCGTGGAGCGCCGCGATGAGCGAGCTGCCCGCGAAGTAGAGCCCCACGAGCACGCTGAGGGCCTCGATCGTGTCGTCGAAGAGCCCCTCGGAGACGAACAGCAGGCCGGTCCAGGCCACTGACGCGACCGTGACCGCCGTCGTCGACCGGGACGCGCTCCTCAGCGTCCTCGCCCAGGCCGGGACCTCGCCGGCGTCGGCCATCGCCTCGATCCCGCGGGCCGTGGGGATGAGCGTGGAGCCCAGGCTCATGACCGCCGAGGAGACCACGGCGGCCCTGACGACCGGGTTGCCGGTCACGGGAGCCGGGTCGACGGCGCTGTAGGCCGTCCCGCCGACCACGCAGAAGGTCACCAGGGCGGCCATGGTCAGGGCCGTCACCCGCCGGGGCGCGCCCACCTCGGTCTGCTCGGTCAGCGCGAAGATCGCGTCGAAGCCCCAGTAGGCGAAGACGGCGAGCAGGACCGCGCGGAACCAGTCCAGGGGCGACCCGGTCACCGGCGCGAGGCGGACAGCGCCCCCTGCCACGAGCGCGACGCACACGACCGTCGCGCCGGTCCCGGCGATCACCGCCAGGTACTGCAGCACCGCCATGACGTGCAGCCCGTACAGGTCGATGACAGTGGCGACGGCGGTGAGCACCGCCGCCAGGGCCGCCTTCACCGGCGTCGGGGCGGACCGGGCCAGGAGGTCGGCGGCCACGTAGGCCATGCCCGAGGTGGCGATAACGCCTGTGGAGGCCAGGCAGAACCCGGCGAACCACCCGGTGCGGGGCAGGCGCCGCCGCACCCAGGTGTAGACGCTGCCCTTGTCGGGGTCGCGCCGGTCGTTGGCGCTCATGCCCCGGGCCACGAGGGCCGCGGGCACGGCCGCCAGGACGTAGACGACGGCGGTGCCCGAGCCGACCAGCGCGGCGATCAGCGGCGCGGTGACCATGATCGAGTACCACGGCGCGGTGGCGGACAGGGCCAGGGCGGTGCCCTGGGGGACGCTCAGAGGCGACTGGGGCCTCAGGGGCGGTGCGGGCGACGACGGCGGTGCGGGGTCCAGCGGGGCTCCTCAGGTGCGGATCCGGTTGGGCACGAAGCGGCAGTAGTAGTCCGTGACGGGGCCGTCGGACTCGCGGATGCCCAGGCCGTAGCACTCCTCGCCCACCATCCAGGTCCCCAGCACCGGGCGGTTGTGCGGGTGGTCGGAGCCGGGGAAGTCGGGCAGCCGGCAGAACTTCTGGATGACGTAGCCCTCGACGCCCCAGCCCCCGGGCTGGACGATGTGCCTGCCCTCGCCGTGCAGCTCGATGTTCGCGCCCTCGCGGGCGTGCAGCGGCTTGATGACGTACTCGGACATGCCCATGGTGTCGTGCCTGGCGCGCGCGTCGTCGGGGTACATGTAGGTGGGGATGAGGTTGGCGTGGTTCGGGTAGAGGTGCCACAGCGCCGCGGACAGCGCCTTGGTGGACAGGAACATCGTCCAGGCGGGCTGGAACCAGTAGTCCGGCCTGAGGGCGGAGATGGCCGGTCCGAACTCCTCGAACATCATCTCCTCCCACGGGTAGAGCTTGAAGATCGCCTCCAGGTGGAGGTTGTCCCCGTCGGTGAAGCGCGCGTTGTCCCGGTCGAGGCCGATCCGCTTCATCTCCACCAGCTTGCCCGTCAGGCCCGCCTGCACGGCGGTGTCCATGATGTAGCCCGTGGTCATGAGGTCCTCGCCGGAGTCGTCGGCGTCGGTGTAGGCGAAGTGGTACATGTGGGGGCGGATGCCGTGGCGGCGGCCCAGGTGGTCGTCGATGCGTCTCCACTGGGCGATGAGCTCCTCGTGCAGCCCGTTCCACTGGTCGAAGTCCGTCAGCCCCGCCTTGAGGTGGACGTCCTCGTGCCAGTACCACTGGATGAGGGCGGCCTCGAGCAGGCCGGTGGGGGTGTCGGCGTTGTACTCCAGCATCCGCGGCGGGTTGCCGTCACTGCCGGAGTAGACGAGGTCGAAGCGCGAGTAGAAGGAGGGGTCGTCGCGCTCCAGGGAGGCCCTGGCGTACTCGATCGCCTCGGGCGGGATGCCCAGGTTGAAGGGTGAGCCGGGCTTGAGGGACTCCTCGGCGAGGAACCCCGCCGCGTCCCTCGCCATGAGGTGGAGGTTCTCGCTGGCCATCTCCAGGAGGTCCACCTCGGCCATGGTGAGCTCGTAGCAGGCGTGCTCGTTCCAGTAGCTGGTGGTGACGTCCGTGCGGGGATCGGTGGTGTCGCAGAAGACGAGGCCCTGGCGCGCGACGGTGTCCCGCCAGCCCTCGCGCGGGGTCATGGGGATGCGCAGCACCGTCAGGACCCCGACCCGTGCCCGGAGCCTGATCCGTGTCCGAAGCCCCCGTGGCTGGTGCCCGAGCCGCGCGAGTAGGAGCCGCCCGAGCGGCCCGAGGTGGTGACCTTGCTGCTCGACGGCGGCTTGGAGTCGCTGTAGCCGGAGGGCACCCTCTCGCCGACTCTCGGGGCGGTCACCGATCGGCCCCTCGAGATCTGCTGGTAGACCCAGTACGGGTGGGAGGAGGAGCCCGACGAGTCGGTGTCGTCGGAGCACTTCTCGTCGTCGACGCGCTGCCCCGTGGTGGGGTCCTTGCAGACCTTGACGTAGTCGGCGTCGGTATTGCCGCTCGTGGAGGAGCAACCGCTCAGCCCGCCCAGCCACAGCGCTGCGGCCGCCGCGGTCACGACGGAGACCACGACCCGCTGGCCTCGATTCCTCGCGTGCATCCTTCTCCCTCCCGCGCCTCACGATGCGCCGCGGCCGGGACGCCCCGACGCCGGCGGGCGCGGGTCCCAGCGTAGGAGGACGCCGCCGTCGTCGACAACGACAGCACTCCCCACGGCCCCGCGCCCTGATAGGCGGGGGCGCGGAGGCGGTAAGGAGCGCCGCCCCTTGAGAGCGGCCCCGTGCCCTGATCGGCGGGGGCGCCAGGGGCGCGGCGGCGCGATCTCGCAGCCCGAGCCCCTGACGCCGGCGACGACGGCCTGCGAGAATTGAGGCATGAGCTTCTTCTCCCGCCTGCGCGGCTCCAGATCGTCTCCCGCCTCCTCCGCCCCTGGCGCGTCGGCGGCTGCGGGTGCCGCCCGCCCCGACGAGGGCGCCGGCGCCCGCGTGCGCACGGTGCGCGTGCTCGTCTCGGGGCAGGTCCAGGGCGTCGGCTTCCGCTGGTACTGCACCGAGGAGGCGCAGAGGCTGGGCCTGGTAGGGCAGGTGAGCAACCTGGCCGACGGCGATGTCAAGGTCCTGGCCCAGGGGCCGGCCGATGCGGTCTCGCAGCTGGTCGCCTGGCTCTACCACGGGCCCCGGTGGGCGCGGGTCGACGACGTCCGCCTCACCGAGCTGCCGCCGGGCAGCCTGTCCGGGGACGGCTTCCAGCCGGGCAACTGAGTCCGGCGCAGGGCCGCCCGGGCCGGGCACGGCCGTGCGCTCAGCCCTGGCGGGCCTTGAGGCGGGGGTTCTTCTTGTTGATGACGTAGGTGTGGCCGCGGCGGCGCACGACCTTGCTGCCGGGCTGCCTGGCCAGTGAGCGGATGGAGGCGCGGACCTTCATGACGTCCTTTCTCGGGTGCGGATCTCGGGTGCGGGCAGGTGCAGGCGGGTGGGAGGGGCGGCGGGCCCGCGCCTCAGCGCCGGCGCCTGCCGTAGCGGCGCTCGAACTTCTCCACGCGCCCGGCGGTGTCCAGGATCCGGCCCCTGCCGGTCCAGAAGGGGTGCGAGGCGCTGGAGACGTCGACGTCGACGACGGGGTAGGTGCTGCCGTCCTCCCACTCGATGGTCTGGGCCGAGGTCATGGTGGAGCGGGTCAGGAAGGCGAAGCCCGCGCTCTTGTCGCGGAAGACGATGGGGTGGTAGTCGGGGTGGATTCCGGGGCGCATGGGTATCGTCTCACTCCTCACCAGGACGACTTCGAGATGCCGGGCAGCTCGCCGCGCAGCGCCATCTCGCGGAAGCGGACGCGCGAGACCCCGGCCTTGCGCAGGAAGCCGCGCGGGCGCCCGTCGACGCCGTCGCGGTTGCGCAGGCGGGTGGGGGACGCGTCGCGGGGCAGGGCGTGCAGGGCCGCCATGGCGGCCTGGCGCTCGGCGTCGGTCAGCGCCGGGTCCACGCCGGCCCTCTTCAGCTCGGCGCGGCGCTCGGCGTAGCGCGCCACGACCCGACGGCGGCGCTTGTCGGCCGCGATCTTGGACTTCTTGGCCATCAGCGGGACTCCTTGAACTCCACGTGCCGGCGCACCACCGGGTCGAACTTGCGCAGGACCAGGCGGTCGGGCGTGTTGCGGCGGCTCTTGCGGGTCACGTAGGTGTAGCCGGTGCCGGCGGTGGACACCATCTTGATAATGGGCCGCAGGTCCTTCGATCTGGCGGCCATCAGACCTTCTCCCCCCTGGCGCGCATCTGCGCCACGACGACGTCGATGCCCTTCCTGTCGATGATCTTGATGCCCCTGGCGCTCACGGTCAGGCGCACGGTGCGGCCCAGCGAGGGCACCCAGTAGCGCTTGCGCTGGAGGTTGGGCAGCCACCGGCGCTTGGTGCGGCGGTGGGAGTGGGAGATCGAGTGGCCGGTGATCGGCCGGGCTCCCGTGACTTGGCAATAGCGGCTCATGGGTCCACTATATGCAAATGATTCTCAGTACAGTCAATTGGGAGGTGCCGTGCACTGCCTCGCACTCGTCAGCGCCGTCGACCCGCTGCTGGTGGACCTGACCGCCCTCGCGCTCCACGGCGAGGAGGCCCTCGCCCTGACCGCCTCGCTCCACGATGACGGCGCCCCCGCCGCCGGCGGGCCGAGCGCCCCCGGCGCCGAGGACGGCTTCATCCGCCTGACCGCCGCGCACGTTCCGTTCGGGGGCGCCGAGGCGGCGCCCGTCCTCGATGTCGCGCGCACCACGGACTGCTGGACCTGCTCGCTGCGGGAGGTGCTGCTCGCCGTCGTCGAGGACCGGGCCCGCCTGGAGCCCGACGGCGCCACCGTCGTCCTGCTGCCGCCCGGCGTCGAGCTCATCCACCTCGCCCCGCGCCTGGCCGACGACCTCGCCCGGATCCCCGGCGCGGCGCTCGCGGGCCTGGCCCACGTCATCGACGTCGACACCGCCGCCCGCGACCTGCTCACGCACCAGGGGCTGCCAGGCTCCGTCGCCGCCGTCGAGGGCTGGTGCGCGGGCGAGCTGCACATGGTGGCCCTCGGCTACGCCGACGTCGTCGTCGCACTCGGGTGGGACCCGGTCGGCCGCGACCTGGTGGAGCACCTGCGACCCCACGACACCCTCCTGCTGCCCGGCCTGGACGCCCCGCTCCTGGGCGAGCTGCTCGCCCTGCGCCACGACGCCGGCACCGCCGTCGCCCGCGTCCACCCCGCCACGACCCGGGCCTGGGGCGGACCGGCCGAGCACGGCGTGCGCACCCTGGACCTGTCCAGCGAGATGCCCTTCCACCCCGGGCGGCTGCGCGAGCTGGTCGAGGACCTGGCCGGGCACGGCCTGCTGGCGCGCGGCTGCTTCTGGCTGCCGAGCCGACCCGGGCGCGTGTGCGCCTGGGAGGTCGCCGGGGGAGCGGTCAGCGTGGGGGACGCCGGGCTCTGGCCGGGCGAGTCGGACGGGCCCCGGTGCCACCTCGTGGTCACCGGCGTCACCGACGACGAGGAGTGCGAGCGCGTGCGCACCGCCTTTGCCGCGATCCTCATGCGCCCCGACGAGCTCGCCGATGCCCTCGCCCGGGTGGGCGCCCCCGACGGCCTGGAGGACTGGTTCGGTCAGGGCTGACCCGCTCCCGGGCCCGCGGGCGCTAAGATGAGCGGGCCGCCGCCACTGGCGAGAGGGTGGTCACCCGCCGGGGAGCGCCGGCCGGACTCCGCCCGTGCGCAGATCGAGGAGAACCATGACAGAGCCCCGCAAGCCCGCAGCCACCCTGAACGACCTGCCCCTGGCCGAGCTCGACCCGGACATCGCCGAGGTCCTCACCGGCGAGCTCACCCGCCAGCGCGACACCCTGGAGATGATCGCCTCGGAGAACTTCGTGCCCCGCGCCGTCCTCCAGGCCCAGGGCTCGGTGCTCACCAACAAGTACGCCGAGGGCTACCCGGGGCGGCGCTACTACGGCGGCTGCGAGGTCGTGGACGTGGCCGAGAACCTCGCCGTCGAGCGCGCCAGGAAGGTCTTCGGGGCCGAGTACGTCAACGTCCAGCCCCACTCCGGGGCCCAGGCCAACGCCGCCGTCCTCCATGCCCTGGCCGACGCCGGCGACACCATCCTGGGCCTGTCGCTCGCCCACGGAGGCCACCTCACCCACGGGATGAGGATCAACTTCTCGGGCAAGAACTACCACGCCACCGCCTACGGCGTGGACGAGACCACCATGCGCATCGAGATGGACCGGGTCCGCGAGGCCGCCCTGCGCGAGCGGCCCAGGGTCATTATCGCCGGCTGGTCCGCCTACCCCCGCCACCTCGACTTTGAGGCCTTCCGCTCCATCGCCGACGAGGTCGGCGCCGCCCTGTGGACCGACATGGCCCACTTCGCCGGGCTCGTCGCCGCCGGGCTGCACCCCTCCCCCCTGCCCGCCTCCGACGTCGTGTCCACCACCGTCCACAAGACCCTGGGCGGCCCCCGCTCCGGCATGCTCCTGTCCAACCGCGCCGAGCAGTGGGGCAGGAAGCTCAACTCCGCCGTCTTCCCCGGCCAGCAGGGCGGGCCCCTCATGCACGTCATCGCCGCCAAGGCCGTGGCCATGAAGATCGCCGGCACCGAGGAGTTCAAGGACCGCCAGGAGCGCACCGTGCGCGGCGCGTCCCTCCTGGCCGAGCGCCTGCTCGCCGACGACGTCGCCGCCGCCGGCATCAGGCTGGTCACCGGCGGCACCGACGTCCACCTGGTCCTGGTCGACCTGCGCGACTCCTCCCTGGACGGCCAGCAGGCCGAGGACCTCCTCCACGCCGCCGGCATCACCGTCAATCGCAACGCCGTCCCCTTCGACCCGCGCCCGGCGCGCGTGACCTCCGGACTGCGCATCGGCACGCCGGCCCTGGCCACCCGCGGCTTCGGCGACGCCGAGTTCACCGAGGTCGCCGACATCATCGCCGCCGCCCTGGTCGCCGGCGCCGCCGGGGCGGCCGACGAGGAGCTGCTGGCGGTCTTGCGCGGCCGGGTGCGCGCCCTGACCGACGCCTTCCCCCTCTACCCGGGGCTGGGCCGGTGAGGGCCCCCTGGAACGGGCCCGCGCAGGTCCTGGACGGGAAGGCCACCGCCGCCGCCATCAAGGCCGAACTGACCGGGCGGGTCGCGGCCCTGCGCGAGCGCGGCGCCGCCGTCGGCCTGGGCACCGTCCTGGTGGGGGAGGACCCCGGCAGCGTCAAGTACGTGGCCGGCAAGCACTCCGACTGCGCCGAAGTGGGCATCGAGTCCATCCGCGTCGACCTGCCCGCCACGGCGACGCAGGCCGAGGTCGAGGCCGCCGTCGACGCCCTCAACGCCGATGGGGCCTGCACCGGCTACATCGTCCAGCTGCCCCTGCCGCGCGGCATCGACGCCAACGCCGTCCTGGAGCGCATCGACCCGGACAAGGACGCCGACGGCCTGCACCCCACCAACCTGGGCCGCCTCGTCCTGCGCAGGTCCGGGCCCATCGACTCGCCCCTGCCGTGCACGCCCCGGGCCTGCATCGAGCTCATGACCCGCCACGGCATCGACC
>ERZ773063.1386-NODE-1386-length-14359-cov-2.946938_pt1 | contig 14359 bp, 17 predicted proteins | sample MGYA00580625_ERZ773063 | MGnify/ENA primary metagenome ERZ773063 (study PRJEB29015, sample SAMEA2738022) | human oral metagenome | biome: human oral; feature: human-associated habitat; material: dental | place: China | collected 2042 ...
TTTGAGAGCTTTGTAAATCATTTATAAAAGAAAAGAGAGGAGAATAAAAATGAAAACGGCGAAATTATGGGATATTATCCCAGCAAGAGAAGTTAATGAAAAGCTTGCTCAGGATAAATGTGAACTTGATTTGGGGTTTGCTTGTTTTGAAGAGCAGTATAGGGCTGTTGCAAACAACGTGCCAGATGATTACATAGTCATCGATTTTGGCTGTTATATGGCGGCTCAGGCTTATCTATTCAAGAACCACGAAGCCTATATTGGCGTTGATATGGTGGATTACCTTGAGAGATTTGCTACTAAAAACACTACTCATTATGTAATGAGTATTCAGGAGTTCATCAAGAAAGAACTTCCTAAGTACAAGGGTAAGAAGGTATATGCTATCTGTAACTATGTTCCAGATGAAGATGCTAGAGACCTTGTTACAATGGCATGCGAAAACTTTATGGTATATTATCCAGGAGAGCTACTTCGCTGCAAGGGTATTAATGCCTATAGAATTATCGTAGATATTGCAAAGCTTGATGAATTCAACAAGGAAGATAACATTAGCTATTTAATGTTTCTTCTAAAAAATGCTATTGTGGAATATTGCATGGAAGAGTACGAACAAGGTCGTTTTAACTTTGATGATTGTTATAAGGATTTGAGTCATGTAGGGCTTGCCTACACGACCACTCCTGATGGCAAGCATGAAATTCAGTTCGAGCTGGATCTTGAAAAACTATCATGGAGACAGCTTGTAGACGGCGTTGTCGTTGATCATGATGAATTTGATCTTGGCGATAAGGTCTTTGCAATCAGAGACCTAACCGATCTTGTCAAATACGCAGAATTTAATTCTATGGTTAGCGTTGATGAAGATTGTCTAAAGAAGGCGTTTAACATGGGAATTGATGAAAATGGTAATTTCTATGAATTAGATTAAGGTATATTTATAATGATTGGAGCATGCGTTTAGCATGCTTCTGTTTTTAAAAAGGAGAAAATAAAAATGAACAAATATTTGATTAAAAACATTGATGTTGATATTAATCTTGAATGTGATGATGACATTTATTATCCAACTGAGGTTATTAAAAATACGTACATTGATGCGGATTCGCCCAAGCAGGCGTTTTTAGAATTTGTAAAAAAGCTTGAGGATGATTATGATGGTTACGGACTCTATGATGCACGTTATGATTTGGTCTGGCCAATTGCCGACTTTGATACATTGGAAGAGATTGGATATGGCATCAATCTTTATTGCACGTGGTACGACTATCGCATTTATGATGAGCCTGTAAAGTTAAGTGCTGTTGTAGAACAAGTTAAAGGAGAAGAAGTGAAAAAGTATTTAATAGAAAGTACGTTTATTAATTTAGATATAGCTATTAAATATTGCGAGTTTGATATTATTCCAAGTCGCTGCATTGAAGCTAGATCGGAAGAAGAAGCTTTGTTGGTTTTCATCGAAAATCTTGAGAGAGATGAGGAGCTTGGATATTATGATATTAAACATGAAACTTTGAGGCTTCTGCCTTGTTTAGAGACAACTAGTTATATGGTTGATGGTGCTTGTACATGGGTAGATGCTGATTGCTACACTCATGATGATGGGCCTGTCGAATTAACATTTACTGTCACAGAGGTTCATGACATGACACCAGAGGAGCTTTAAAAGGAGAATCGTGATGTTTAAAGAGATAATTGAAAGTAAAAAAGTTACTTCTATTAGTGCAGTACTGTGTGATTATTTCAGCAGAAAGGCTGAAAAGTGCATAACATATAGAAAAACAGCAGAGAGATTTCAAGTAGATGATTTTGATGTAATCATTTATGGGAATAAGTGGTATATAGAAAGTAATGTATACCGTATACGTATTCCTAGAAGCGTATTTAATCATATTGATATGCTTCTAAAGAAAGATGGCTGCACATATCTATATGACTAAAGGAGAGAAGTATGAATAAAAATGAATTATTGCAACTTTATAAAAAGATTTGCAGAAGATCTTCTGATCCAGAAGTTTACGCAAACACAAATCTATGGAAAGAAAATTCTGCTGATGCTGATTACGTTTACAGCATGATAAGGATTTCTGATATGATTGATATTCTAAAAGAGCGTATTGGAAACAAAGACGAAAGTCTAGCTGTTATCGAGGGGTTTGAAAGACATCTGGAGAGTTTTGAATCCCAATTCGCTGAAAAAGAACAAAGCGAAAAGTTTGAAGAAATTAAAAGAAAATATCTTTAAGCTGATTTAATGAAGTTTGTAAATCAATAGGGGCGTAAGCCTCTATTTTTTTATTCTACTATTTGGGAAAATTCGGTGAATATGATATAATAAAGAAAGATAGAAAGGAGAATTATGAAAGAATACAATAAATTGAGGGGTGGATATTATACTCCTCATGAGATTTCTGAATTTATTACAAGCTGGGCTATTTCTGATACATCCGAGTCTGTTTTAGAGCCTAGTTGTGGTGATGGTAGCTTTGTTAAGGCTTTGGTTGACCACTATAAGAAACTCGGTGCTACAGATAAACAAATTAAAAACAGTGTGCTTGGAATTGAACAAGATAAAATTGAAGCTGAAAAGGCTTCTCGATATGGTGCGACAATAATGCACGATGATTTCTTTGATTATTATCAAAATAGTATTGATGGACGCACTAAATTTGATATCATAATTGGTAATCCACCATATATACGCTGTAAGGATTTTAAAGAAAAGCAGCGTAAGATTGCTTTTGATTTAATGGGGAAACATGGTTTTAAGCCTAATCGGTTAACAAATATATGGATTCCGTTTTTAATTCTTTCTTGCGAAGCCTTAAAACCAAACGGTCGTATTGGAATGGTTGTTCCTGCGGAGTTATTTTATGTAGATTATGCTGCTGAAACAAGAGAGTTCCTTAATACTTTCTTTGATAGGTTAACCATTATCACATTTAAGAAATTGGTTTTTGATGACATACAACAAGAGGTTCTCCTTTTGCTTGGTGAGAGAAGCTGCGAGGAACGTGGTGTTCGCCTCGTAGAATTTTATGGCCTTAATGATTTGGCTGCACGAGGAATGGAGTCTTTAGATAAGGCTGAGCTGATTGAGCCTTGTAATCAATGGATGGAATATTATTTAACCAATGAAGAAATTGATTTACTTAAACGCCTTGATAATGATTCTAGGATCTCTAATTCAAGCGAATTATTTGAAGTGAATGTTGGCCTTGTGAGTGGTAGAAATGAGTTCTTTATTATAAACAAAAGCATGGTAAGGGGATTAGGTCTCGAAAAGAGCGTCGCCCCTATCATTAGTCAATCCAAGCAAGTAAAGGGTATTAATCTAACAGATGAGGATTATAGAAATCTGGTCGAACTAGAGAAAAACGTGTTTTTCTTTGCTCCTGAAAATAAAAATTTTGATGATTTGCTTGATGAGGAAAAATCTTATATTCGGCTAGGTGAAAAGAAGGGTTTTAATACAAACTATAAGTGCCGTATAAGACCAAGATGGTATTATGTTCCACAGAGCTGGCATGCTGAGGCTTTCATGCTATGTAATGCACATCTATACCCTAGAATGATTTTGAACAAAAGAGGAATGCTTGTTACTAATAATCTCCACAAAATAAGATTTTCAGAGGAGATTGATGGTTCGCTGGTTACAGCAGCCTTTCTTAATACCTATACCCTAGCTATTAGTGAGCTTACTGGAAGAGGTTATAGTAGCGGCTTGTTGGAGTTGACACCAGAGGCTATAAGACAGCTTCGTATTCCTATGCGACTAACAGAGCGATTAGACTTCCAAAAGATTGATGATTGGCAGCGAAAGGGAGAAATTGATAAAATCTTAGAGCATACTGACTATGTTCTACTTCGTGAAGGGCTTGGTTTAACTGATAATGAAATTAATATGCTCCACGATATATGGGATAAACTGCGAAATAGAAGGCTCTCTCGCAACAAAAAATAGGAGCTTTGCTCTTATTTTTTTATTTTGAAAAAGTTTTTAAAAGGTATTGCATATAGTAAATAGCTATGCTATAATTACTTTAGATTGAGATGCTGGTGCAGATGTTGACAAGCTGCCAGCAGCCCTCGCACGGACAGAGAAGCAAGGATACTTGTAATCGTTCCCGTTGAGAAATCTGGATGCTGTAAAAGGCAAAGCGAGTAGGCGTACGATCGTTTCGAGAAGTTAAAAGCTAGTAAAGCGTGGTCGGAACAATAGACGCTCCTGTGGAGAATAACCTATCAGACAGCTCTTTGGCAAGGGTGTGAAAAACTTGATAGGAAAGCCAAACAATCCGATTTGTAGTGAAAGAGTGAAAACTCTCTATAACACGCTATACTGAACAAGTAGCCCAATCTACATGTAAAACAAGAAATTTTTCTTATGTTCCCTTTTGAACTAAAAAGTTTTCCGAAAGCGGGTGAAAGTTGGAGGTTCCAAGCCTCTTGTCTCTATGGGTGATAGCGTTTGAGCTATTATCGGGATTGACTGCATTAAGGTCGCTACTTACTGCACGGGTCAATGTCGGGCGTGGCCGAAGATAACGAGTCGAAATGATGTAGGGTGAACAAAAGCCCCTCGATCTTTTAAAAGTACGCCGAAAGGCGTATTTTTTTTATTGCGTTTATTCAAAATGTGTTTTATAATAACAATATATTTAAAGTTTGATTTGGTAGTCACAGATTTAGAAGTATGTTTTTATAGTTGAAATACAGGGCGTAGCCCGTTTATATAAATTAACGGCAAACCGAGAAGTTTGTTTTTTTAGTTTTCAGATATACCGCATGGTATATCTTTTTATATATAAGATTATCGTTATTAAAACAAAAGGAGAAATAAAAATGGATAAGTTAAATAAGAGAATAAGAGAATTTGCAGAAGAAAATGGCCTATATATCATGGGTCATTACAATAGAGATCAGTATGCAAAAAAGCATGCTGATAGAGAGGTAGCATACTACAGCGTTTTCACCGAGACGGGCATTACCGAGACGGATATTTTCCTAGGAAAAGTCCAGCCAAATTGTTCTTATGAACATTTTTTGGAAAAGATAGCATTAAAGGCTATCTCGGAGGCAGGACGCCTCTCCACTCTAACAAATGAGCTGGAGGAAGAAAGGCATCTTATAGAGCTTACTGCGGACGCTTTAGCAGATAAGCTTAAGGAAATCAAAGGAGAATAAAAAAATGAAAAAGAAAACAGTACGAGCAGCGTTTCTCGGCATAGCTAACGACTACGGTCATCTGTTATACCAAGAGGTCGAAGGAGAACAGAGATATATTCTCTCTATGGAGGATGGTCTTTATTTCTCTTACGGAAATGATTGGATGGATGATAAATATGATCCATCCACTAGAATGGACCAAGTCCTAGTAGTAAATGGCTACGAGGATTATGACTTTGCGGAAAGTGGGTGGATGTAATGTCCTTCCCAAGCAGAGAAAAGGTCGAAGAATTAAGAAGCAGGTTTGCTAAGGGTTCAAAAATCCGCTGTATTCGCATGGTTGACGAACCAAGGATGACTGGAGCGGATGGAATCATTGACCACGTTGATGATGCTGGTCAAGTTCATGTAAATTGGGGTGGTGGCTCGTCTCTGGCGCTTAATCCAGAGATTGATGATTATTACCTATATTAAAGGAGATTAAAATGAAAAACATGCTAAAAAAAATGAGTGAAAGATCGCTCAAGATGGTAAGAAATATCATGATTATGCTGTGCGTTGCTATGGTAATGACGGCTCTATCTATTTATGATGGACCTGTCCTAGCGGTTATCGCCATACTGTGCACAGTTGGCGGTTTTTGCTGGATTACAGCAGCGGTGGATTATGAGATTCATCAGGAATTGGAAAGAAGAAAGTAATAAAGGAGAATGAAAATGAAAAAGAATTTTGGCCTTTGCGAAGGCAGACACGAAATCCCTGTAGACCAGTATATTTTCGGTACTGTTATCGAAGATCCTACTGATACAGAGGGTTTAGCAGTAAAGGCTGCTAACGTTTTTGCTTCAAACGATATTGAAGCTGGTGACGAAATAGGGATATATGTAACTGGTTTAACGGTTGCTCTAATTGCGGCTATTGTTGCAGCAAAGGAGATCGGAGCATCTGTGACTCTTTATCATTTCGATAGAGAGACTGGCTCGTATTTTCCTCAGTCAGTATAAAAAAGCCCATCTGGGCTTTTTTTGTTTTAAAGGTGTTGGAATAATTAAAGTAATATGATATAATATAGTTGTTAAAGGGTGTAATACCCTGCCGAAGAACCTCGCCTGTGAGTGCTAATAGGCGTTAAGGTAGGCACATGGGATAAGCGGTCAATCCCTTATTGAAGGTGAAAAACGGTAAGCACACCGCAACCCCTTCTGGCCGCAGATAATGGGAGATTAGCTCAGTTGGTAGAGCAGCTGGCTGTTAACCAGCTTGTCATAGGTTCAAGTCCTATATCTCCCGCCAATATGGTCTATTAGTATAATGGATATCATGTCCGACTGTCTATCGGAAGACGGGGGTTCGATTCCCCCATAGACCGCCAATTTGGTGCTATGGTGAAAAGGTTATCACATAAGGTTTTCATCCTTAAGTTTGTGGTTCGAGTCCACATAGCATCACCAATATACGAGTGTAAGTTAACGGCAGACTGCAAGACTCCAAATCTTGGAATAGGGGTTCGATTCCTCTCGCTCGTGCCAAGCGCTTAATCTTAGGTTTTTACCTATCCCCTTGACTAGTGGGTTCTATATAATCCGTTAGCTCAGTTGGTAGAATTACACGATATAGGATAAATTATGAAATGTGAATATTGTGAAAAAGAACATGATGGTTCTTATGGTAGTGGTAGATTTTGCTCTCCCAAATGTGCTAGAACGTTCTCGACCAGCAAAAATAAGGAAGAAATTAATCGCAAACGAAGCGACTCAATAAAGAAAAAATATGATTATGTAAATTATAAAGGTAAATCAATTACCGTTAATGAATATAATAAAATCATTAAAAGCTATGAAGAAAGAATAAAAAGAAGAAATCAACTTGCGGTTGAGATAGAATTAGAGAAATCGCCTTATAGTGAATTTGATACAGCATATAATAATTCAGGTTCAAAAAAGGATTGTTATTATCTTACAAAACATGATGATAACAATAAAATAATTAAAAGAGCAATAGTGCCTAAGTATCGATATGCAGTAGAATTTTATTTGGGTAGAAGATTATTATTCAATGAAGTGGTACATCATGTAGACAATAATCATTTTAATAATTGTATAGAAAACTTAATGATATTAGACAGAAAGTTGCATAATCAACTACATAAAGGATGCATTACAATAGATGAAATTATAGCTAAAAAGTTATATATTGGTTACTGGGGTTCAAATCTTAGGTAGCCCACCAATATCAGGATGTAGCTCAGTTTGGTAGAGTGCCTCATCTGGAGTGAGAATGCCGTAGGTTCAAATCCTGCCATCCTGACCAATTATTAATAGGGTCGCTTCGGCGGCTCTATTCTTATAAGAAAGGAGAGAAAAATGGTTAAAGTAAAGACTAATGACAAGGGATATATCGTTGTAACTGATAACGATAAGCCAGTAAAGAAGGATGATGCAATCAAGGTTATTGGGAATATCCTAGATAACTGCGTTGATCAGAAAGAAAGAGATTTTCTTGGTGATTGCCTCGTTAAAATCAACAACGGACAGTATTACGAGGGTGAAGTCTAATGAAAAAAGCAAGAAGTCTCCAACCTCTATAGGTGGTGGGATAAATTGCGTTAAACACAACGTCTTGTTGGTTTTTACATTCTATAGAATTACCGTAGATATTATTAAACAATATATACAGCCACAGGGAGATAAAGATGGCAAATAAAGCAATTAAGTACAGAGTCTATCCTACAACTGAACAAAAAATTATGTTTGCTAAGACCTTTGGCTGTTGCCGTAAGGTCTACAACCTCATGCTTTCTGATAAGATCGCTTACTATAAAGCTACAGGCAAAAGCATTCAGACTACACCTGCTCAGTATAAAGATGAATATCCATATCTTAGAGAGGTAGATAGCCTTGCGCTTGCTAATGTACAACTTAATCTTCAAGCTGCTTCCCACAATGCTTTTAGTAAATCTCGCAAAAAGAATAATGGATTCCCTAAGTTCAAGTCCACAAAGCATAGTCGCAGGTCTTATACAACAAACTATAAGAAAGGCGCAGTAGTTATTTTGGATAAACGCTATATCAAACTTCCTAAAGTGGGTAAGGTGAAAGCTGTTATCCATCGTATTCCCAATGATAATTGGGTTATCAAATCTGCTACGGTGTCACAAAGTTCTGATAGGAAGTTTTACGTTTCTGTTCTCTTTGAGTACGAGAGTGATATTAACTACCAAGCAGATCTTAATAACGCTATCGGGCTTGATTATGCATCCAACGGTCTTTTTGTTGACAGCAATGGGAAAAAAGGAACAAATCACAAGTTTTATCGTGAAGCTCAGAAGAAATTAACTAAAGAACAACGAAAACTATCTCGAATGAAAGGCTCTAAAAAGGGCGAGCCTAAATCTAATAACTATATTAAGCAGCTTCACAAAGTGAATAAGATTCATAGGCATATAGCAAATCAGAGAAACGATAATCTACACAAAATATCTACTGAGATAGCCAATCAGTATGACGTTGTGTGTGTCGAGTCCTTAAATATGCGTTCTATAGCAAATCGTGGTTTTGGTAACGGCAAAGCTACTTATGATAACGGATATGGCATGTTTCTTAACATGCTCGAATATAAACTATCCGATAGAGGCAAATACCTTGTCAAAATAGATAAATTTTATCCATCATCACAGCTTTGTAGTTGCTGTGGCAACAAGAAAAAACTGACACTTGCTGACAGAATCTATAAATGTGATTGTGGACTTACTTTAGACCGTGATCAAAACGCTGCAATCAATATCCTAAACGAAGGATTACGTCTACTTAATGAAGTAGCATAAATAAAATATTTAGTAGGGATGGAATAGCCCGAAGTTACGCTTGTGGACATTGTGTAAGACGTTGAGTCATCCTTTAGGACAGCTTAGCGCAGTAGTGGTTGAAGCAAGAAGTTCAGACTTCTATAAATCGGAATAGTTCACGTATTACACTTTGGAAGAGTTAGGCGATCCAAGCAAAATAAATAAAAAGGGATATTTCAGGAATCTGCCTCCTATTGAAAGAGGGGTAGAACTTCTAAAGACAGTAGCAGAATATGTAGATGTCGGAATATGCAGTGCAGTCCTGCCCGAAAAGGTTAATCCATATGCTAGAGAAGAAAAGCTTGATTGGCTGAAAGAGTATATTGGGAGAGACTATATAACTTCGATTATCTTCACTCCGTGCGTTGGAGAAAAGGCTAAGTTCATTCCGACATTTTCAAAATCTGATGTCCTTATTGATGATCAGCTTGATAATGTACTTGATTGGAAGAAAAAAGGCGGGAAGGCGTTTCTTTTTAGTGCAGATAAGGTAATCCCAGATGTTAGTACCGCCAATAGGCTTCACGCTGGCATGTCGGTAGAACAAATGGTAGCTATACTAAAAATGTTTGCTTGACGAAAGTAATTTTAAAGGGTAAAATAACGTCATAGGGATTTAGGTTTACCGAATTCACGCTTGTGGAGATCATGATAGGATGCATGAAATAGCGTTTGAGAGCCTTGTAAATCAACCCGCTGGCTTAGCCTTCGTGGGTTCGAAAACCAAGCAATAAGTAATCTCATGGTCGTTGAAACAAGAAGCTCGTTTTAGAGCAACCTTCTCCTTTTATAGAGCGTAATGCTCGGTAATAACATGCATTTTGAGAGCCGAAAATGGCTCTCATTTTTGTTTGTTCTATTGGAAAAAATAGACTAATATGCTATAATTAGTATAGGGGGTAAGTTATATGTTTACACACTTACATTTACATTCATATTACTCAATACAAGATGGTCTTTCTAGCATTAAAGATATTGTATCTAAAGTAAAAGAGCTTGGCCAAACTTCTTGTGCGTTGACTGACCACGGAAATATGTTCGGAGTCGTTAAGTTCTATAAGGAGTGCAAGGCTAACGGCATCAAGCCAATCATAGGCTCTGAGGTATATGTAGCAGAAAGAACAATGCATGATAAAACAAGTGATGATAGAAGAAGCTATCATCTTATTTTACTTGCTAAAAATATAACTGGTTATAAAAACCTAATGGAAATTGTTTCAGATGCTTACACAGAGGGATTTTACTATAAGCCAAGAACAGACATAGAGCAGCTTAAAAGACATAGTGAGGGTCTTATATGCCTTAGTGCGTGCCTTGCTGGTAGAGTGCCAAGACTTCTACTTGATGAGAAGTATGAAGAGGCTAAGGCAGAGGCTACCAAGATGAGTAATATCTTTGAGGATTATTACCTTGAGGTTCAGAATCACGGACAGGACGAAGATAAAATAGTCATAGAGGGTATTAAAAGAATATCAGAGGAAACTGGTATTCCTATGGTTGCAACTAATGATGCTCATTATGTAAATAAGGATGATTGGAAGGCTCATGAGGCGCATATATGTATTGGCCGAGGACAGAGGCTTGCCGATCCAGCTCATTTTACTTACCCAACTCATGAGTTTTACATTAAATCAGAAGATGAAATGAGGGAACTTCTTCCTAAAGAGGCTTGTGATAACACAAATAAAATAGCTGATCTCTGTGATTTTGAAATGGAGTTTCATAACTACCATATCCCTAAATTTCCGATTCCTGATGGTTTTGATAGTGAGGAATCATACTTCGAGCATTTATGTTATGAGGGATTTAATAGACTTTATGGAGATAATAAAGGTCTTAAAGAAAAGCTTGATTTTGAGATTAATACAATCAAGGAAATGGGATATGTGGGCTATTTTTTGATTGTACAGGACTATATAAATTATGCTAAAGCTAATGGTATTCCCGTAGGACCAGGTAGAGGATCTGCTGCTGGAAGTATTGTTTCATACTGCCTAGGTATAACAGACCTTGAGCCAACCAAATACGACCTTATCTTTGAGAGATTCTTAAATCCAGAACGTATTAGCATGCCTGATATAGACGTGGACTTTGACCCTACAAGGAGAAAAGAAGTTATTGACTATGTGGCTAACAAGTACGGACAGGAAGCCGTATGCCAGATATGTACATTTGGCACAATGCAGGCCAAGGCTGCGGTTAAAGATGTGGCTAGAATCATGGATATGGACTATAGAGAGGCCAATGCGTTATCTAAAATGATTCCAGAGAAGATGTCTTTAAAAGAGGCTCTTGAATATAGTGATGAGTTAAAGCTTAAATACGATCATGATCTAATTACCCAAAAGGTAATAGATATGGCAATTAAACTGGAAAATGTTCCAAAGAGCGTTGGAACTCATGCAGCGGGAGTAGTTATATCTAGTGAGGCAGTTAAACACTTCATCCCAATCATGGCATCAAAAGATGGTGTGGCTACAATGCATGATATGAATGAGGTTGAAGAACAGGGTGTTCTTAAGATGGACTTCCTAGGGCTTAGAAACCTTACTGTTATTAATGATACGGTTAAACTTGTAAAAGAAAACAAGGGCATTGATATTGATATTAATAATATACCTCTTGATGACTCTGATGTTTATAATATGATTGCTAAGGGTAAGACTGTCGGAGTGTTTCAGCTTGAATCTAAGGGTATTAGAGATGCGCTAAAGAAGATGCAGCCAGCTTGCTTTGAAGATATAATTGCGGGTATTTCGCTTTATAGACCAGGGCCAATGGAATACATTCCAGAATATGTGAAAAACAAGAAGAACCCAAGCAAAATTCAGTATAAAACGGAGGCTCTTAGACCTATTCTTGATGTTACATATGGAGTAATGGTTTACCAAGAACAAGTAATGAATATAGTAAGGTCGCTTGCTGGTTATTCTTTCGGTAGATCTGACCTTGTTAGACGCTATATGTCTAAAAAGAAGATGGATAAGATGCTTGAAGAAAAGGAGTATTTTATCAATGGAAAAACAGATGAAAATGGTAATGTCGAGATTAAAGGCTGCGTGAGAAATGGCATATCAAAGAAAGTAGCTTCTGAGATATTTGATCAGATGACTAGCTTCGCCGAATATGCTTTTAACAAATCCCATGCTGCTGTTTATGCTTTAATAACTTATCAGACGGCGTATCTTAAATATCATTACCCAGCCGAGTTTATGGCCGCACAAATGACTAGTGCGTATGATGATTACGACAAGCTTGCTGTTTTCATTGATGATATAAAAAAGCTAAAAACGCCAAGTGGAGAAAAGGTTAAGTTAATTCCTCCCACCATAGAAAAGAGTAAAGGCGACTTCTCTTGTGATGATAACAGTATTATATACGGGCTTGATGCAATCAGGAACGTAGGAAAGTCTGTAAGCAGAGATATAGAGGCTCATGGAAACGATTATGAAGATATATATGACTTCTTCCTTTCTTTATCAAAAGAGAGTTTAAACAAGAAGAATATAGAGGGGCTGATTTTTGCAGGAGCTATCCCGTTCTATAATGCTAATACGCTTTTAGAGAATTATGAGAACCTCGTTAAATACGCAAAGGTTAGAAATGCTAATACTGGCCAAACTTCTATATTTGATCTCATAGGTGACGATATAAAGCCAGAAATTAAGAAGTTTCCTAACTACAAGAAGGATGATCTTCTTGCTATGGAAAAAGAGGCTCTTGGCGTTTATCTATCTGGCCATCCTTTAAAGAAGCATAAATCTCTTATTGATGAATTTGTTAATATGACAGGAGAAGAGCTTGCTGTGACAACAAGGAAAGATGATGTTGTTATGGTGGGAATCTTAACCGCAATCAAGACTATATATACAAAGAAGGGTGAAAAAATGGCCTTTCTTACGCTGGAAGATGAAACATCTACTTATGAGGGAGTAATATTTCCTAAGTCAATGATGTCTTGTGAAAATCTGCTTTATGATAATAATATAGTTGCTTTAAAGGGAGAAATAGACGAAGAAGGCTCTCTTGTTATACAAAATATTGTGCCAATAGAAGATATTGAGTTTTTGTCATCTGCGAAAACGAGGAATTATAATATTCTCAAGATTAGGTGTTCAAGATACGAAGCTGATGAGGTAGAGAACATTATTAGGTCCTTTAAGGGTAATATCCCTGTATTATGGTATGATGTTAAGTCGGGTAAGCAGTTTTGGCTTCGCACAAAAGCTAGGTATGATGGACTTCTTCAAATAAAGGCAAGGAATGTCATAGGAAAAGATAATATTAAGTGGGATATGATTTAGCCGTATATTTACGGCTATTTTTCATGCAAAGGTATTGGAAAAAGGTATTAAATATGTTATAATAGATTAGAGGAGAGAGTTATGAGAATCAATACTAATTTAAAGTTTTTAAGAGAAAAGAATAAGGTTTCAAGAAAAGCTCTTGCGGAAGCCGCAGGTGTTTCTGATATTACGGTATATAACTGGGAGGTAGGCAAGACAGAACCTACTCTAACAGCTCTTGTTGCTATATCTGATTACTTTGGTATTAAGATTGATGCTCTCGTAACAGAAAATCTCGCAAACAAGAAATCGTTCGCTCCAAGAAGAAAAGCTCTAGCACCGATTCCAGAGGTTGTTGGCAATCATCTCCTTCGTGTAGATGTATGCCCATGCTGTAAAGAGCCTCTAGCTGGAGATGCAGGAGAGAGATTTTGTAGATACTGCGGGCAGGAATTTAAGAGGAGTATGTAAATGAAAACAAATAGAATTGAGATGGAAACACTAACTAGTAAGTATTCGCTTGAAATTAAGCATAGATATGAGAGGTTGGACTTCTGCTTTAAAATTACCAATGATAGACTCTACATCTATCTGATTGGTGATGACTATGTGTATGATCGAGCTTCGACTAAGAGGCTGGAAGGCAGCATAAAAGAGGTTGTTGATGGTAAATTCGAGCCAACTGACAAGTCGCTTGATGAGATCTTCGCAGAGGGTATAGTAAACACTAGGTTAGTGTAACCAGAGGGGCTATAAGCCCCTTTTTATTATGCCCGAAATCGTGCAAAATTTAGCCATAGCGGGGTTTTAATAACAAATAGGTATATTGGTATAGCTAGGCGAATTTAGGCTTGCATTTCCCAATCAGATGCTCTATAATAACTGGTGATTAAACATTTAAAACTTGCTTTGTTTTTAGGCCCTCAAAAGGGGTCTTTTTTTACGCCCCTGTATTTTCGCAGACAAGTATTTTCTTCTACCAATTTTCGCAGATGAATATTTTAGAGCCTGAAAGATTTGCCGTTTTGTGAATTTCTCATCTGCGAAAATCACTTGTGCG
>ERZ773063.1387-NODE-1387-length-14351-cov-5.248461_pt1 | contig 14351 bp, 10 predicted proteins | sample MGYA00580625_ERZ773063 | MGnify/ENA primary metagenome ERZ773063 (study PRJEB29015, sample SAMEA2738022) | human oral metagenome | biome: human oral; feature: human-associated habitat; material: dental | place: China | collected 2042 ...
CCTCTATGTTCCATCTGATCTGATACACTTCAAAGGCTTTTACGAAAGACATCGTAGTATCCGTGGTGAGCAGGACGTTCCATGCGGAGTTCCTACCATACTTGATGAGGAAGATTCTAACAGGTATGTCTCCCAAGTTGCCGTTGAGCTGAATGTATCGACATTTATACTTACGGCAGTTCTTTCCCCGTTCGCGTTCATAGGTGGCAATGAGTTCCGCTGCATTTTTCTTCCTGCCTGATACGGTGTATCTCGTCTTCCCCATCTTTGCAAGTCCGACAAAGTGCATTGCACCTTTACCTATGCCCCTGACGCATGCCATAAGCTGCTCGCAAGTGAACCAACTGTCGGTAATCACATACTTCGCATGTAACCCCATCTTCCATCCACGGCGAAGCATGTCCATGGCGACTTCCATCTTGGACGTCTTGCACTCTTGAAAGCGCTCATAATCGGGGTTGTCATCATTCCTCTTGGTATTATATGCCTTTCTGCGTTGCTGCCTTGTCAGCCCGCAGTCGCCTTGCTTCCCCTTTTCTTGATGCAGTGAAAAATCAAAGGGTATGGTTGTCTTGCCGTCAAAGAAGGCACAAAGCAACAGTTTGTATCCCAATACGCACCTGCCTTTTACATGGTCGAAAATACGACTGATGCCCTCCATCCTCACACCACTCTTCTCAAGCACGGTGTCATCTATAATGAAACAGGTCGTGGCATCGGATTGAGGAGCTTCGCCATACTTACGCAATAGGCACATATAACGCAGGGCAAAGTGGTTCATCAAGCGTCTCCAATCCATCTGCGGGCGAATCATCATCCGATAGAAACAGTTCTTACCATGATTTGAAAGCTCATATATCTTACGTTTGCATATGCTGTGGATGCTCTCACCCAAGATGCGGAAGAGGCAAAGGGAGAGGATCAACTCCGAAGCGGAAACTCCGTCGTGTTTCTCCAATGACAGGCGAGACAGCAGGTGGCCGATGCCAAACTTGCCAAAAAGATGAAATAAATCATCACTCATTCGACTTTTAACACTCAAGAGTTTGGACAACTCGCTTATTTTCTCTATTTTTGCTTCCATAACAGTTTTGTTGTTTTGTCTTTAAAATCAGTTGTTTGGCGATTACTAATTTACAAAGAAAATTCGACAAATTGTTATTTTTCTATCTATTTATTTGGGTGGGAAACTTTAATTATGTAACTTTGGCGAAAATTACAACCTATAAACATTTAACACATAAGGACATGAAAAAAATTTTATTATTACTATCTGTTATTGCTTTCTTCTCTTGCAGTAACGAGGAAATCTACAATGAAAAAGAGAATGTGAGTCAAAAATTGTCCGAAGAAAATTTCAATGTCACACAAAGTGATATTGAGAAGGTTGTCGTTGATTATTTTTATTCGACACGGACAAGGGCAAAAGGAATTTCTTGCGAAATTGCAGAAATTGATACTATTAGTAACGATGCAAACAGTACAACCAGAGCAACAATTGACAGCCCACATAACTTGTTGTACATTGTGAGAATGTCAGACGGATCAACCGTGGTAGTAGGTGGCGACAAAAGAGCAGAGCCGGTTTATGCACATTTTAACAATCTCAATTTGAAAATAAATGAAAAGGGAGAATTCGTAGGTGATAGTATCCCTGAAATTATTGGTAATCTAATGGAAAATTATATAGTTGATGTAAAAAATAAAACAACAAATAATAACCAAGTAAACAGCTATTACAGTAATAGGCAACAATTAAATACCCGAGCTGGAGATTCCAAAGAAGAAGAAGAAGAAGTCCTTCCCAAATTAGCCTATAGATTTACAGATGCTTATAATTACAATAGGAACCATAATATTTATAATACTTTTTCTTCGCAAGATATAAGACCTTGGACTATTCATGCTCTTTGTATTGCAATACCTGATGGAAAAGAAATTAGAAGTTTTGACAAATATCAACTAAAGGCTTCATGGAAACAAGCAAAGAAATTAGATGTTACACAATTAAAGGGAGATATGTATACAGATTTCGTTGAGATGTGTAATAGAATACCACAAATAAAATGGGTGGAGAACACTGAAGTATCAGGATTTATAGCCTTTGAAGCTGTAAAAAACTTCTTTTCGGGTGCAGATGGAATCCCAAGTCTTTCTTATGATACTGATTGGTTTAATATGCTTAATAACTTAAGATTAGAAACAGGCATTTCATATATATATGGATATCGTGATAGAAAACATCCTACTTTTTTTAGACACACTTCATATTATAATTTTAGTTTCTTTTTAGCTGATGGATACAAAAAAATCAAAGGAGATTATTATATTCATGTAGTAGGTCCTATTGGTAATTATGGAATTGTATCTGGTTATGTATTGGATTTTAACAGAAAAAATGCAGGTCGCTTTGAACATACTCATTGGACAGAATGGTATGGAGCCCCATATAAGACAAATACACTTAATATTCACACGACTAAATATTTACCGCAATGATGATTAAAAGATTTCTGCTATTTATAGCTGTAATTTTTATGGTTTCCTGCTCTAACGAAGATAGGAATAAAATACCAGGCATTACCCCAAATAAGATAGAACTATCCACTGCACATCCAGAAGGCTTTTTCCAGTTTATGGAAGGTGATTATGCGATGTATGAGTTTAGGATTGATTATGGGAAGAATGACACTGAAGTATCAAAAAGAATAACCAAAGAGATTTTATCAAAGGAACAGACTGTCGTAGAACTTTCTGATGGGAATAAAGCCACAATTTATTGTAAAAATGGCATACTCCAGAAAATAGAATTTGACTTTATGACAATAAGCAAGGTACAGACAGGAAAATATAAAGTCCAATTGAACAAAAATAGTATCCAGCAAGTACCTGTAGCAATTTTCTTTGGATTTAGTGCTCCTGATGGAATGTCCACTATTGGAATAACTTTTAAATAGCAAAAGATATGAAAAAAATATTTTTATTTTTATCCTTAGCACTTCTTGTTTCATGCAATCAAGAAGAGCTTCCTCAAAAACAGACAACTCCGATTGTTAAAGAAAATAGTTTTAAGGTCGGGAAAAATGATATAGAAAAAGTAGTTAATGGCTATTTACAAGCGGGTAATACAAGATCTACAAATAATGCTTGTATGATTGTTGGTATTGACTCTATTAATGCGCAAGATAATACCACAAGAGGAATACCGAAAGAGAGTAATCCACAGAACTTACTGTATTTTGTCAAAATCTCAGATGGCTCTACTATCGTTATAGCAGGTGACAAGAGAGCAGAACCTATTTATGCGCATTTTAATAACATCGAGTTAAAGTTTCTTCATGGAAAGTTGATAGAGCAAGAAAAATTACCAGAATCTTTTCTTTTTATGCTCGGGACGGCAGCTACATCAGTTTACAACCGAATGACTCCGGATGCGCCCATAAATTGTCATTGGGACCAGCCTGAAACAAGAAGCTCAAAAAAATATGAGGAATCTGTGCCCCAAAAATGTAATGTAAGGTGGGGACAGGGTGATCCTTTCAATTTACAGTCACCTTCATCAAATGGGAAATATGCTTCTAATGGACGAGCAGCTGCGGGCTGTGTACCTATTGCAGTTGTCCAAGCATTGACAGTACTAAAGAATGATTTTGGTGTATTCAAAGGGTATGGATTAAAGACCTCTTGGAGCAAACTGAAGACAAAGGAGTATGGTTATTACTTTACTTCTCAAAGTGAAAAAGACGACATTTCAAATATTATAAAAAGAATAGCAGAAAATATTGGTACATCATACGATAAGGACGGCTCTGCGGGGTCTGACACTAAAAAGGCTATGAAATTCTTAGGCGATTATTTAGGTGGAATGTTCAGCTATGATACTGATTGGAATAATATTAGTAACAATATGAAAAATAATTCATATGGACTTTCGTTCTTATCGGGCAAAAAGCGCAGTAATGGCTGGTTATGGAAAAAACTGGGAATTGATATGCCAAGTTCTGGACATTGTATGCTTTTGGATGGGTACAAAATAATAAATGGGCAGACCCTATACTATATAAATTTTGGCTGGAACGGAATTGCAAATGGCTATTATCTATATGATGATAAGATATGGAAAGAAGATTCTCCCAAGCAATATGACCTTATGATGAAAGTTTATAATTTCCATATAGATACGGATTATGATGATTTTTAAGTTGTAAAAATATTTATAACTATTCAGCGGTATTAACCTGTCTGTATTCTTTCCTCTGAAATCTGGCTCTTCCGTTAAATGCTTGGATGCTTTTCGTATTGCTTTAACGGAAGAAGCAAAGATACTTATTAAACAAAAATATACTAAGACCGTCAACTTTCTATTCTTTTATCATCCTCTGACACTGAAAACCTTTTCATTTTAAGACTTCGAAAATCTGTGGACAAGGATTTGAAAAATTATTACATAAATTCAAATGAGAAATCTGTAAATAACGGCAAAAGCATACACACGGAGCAGGTTTGTAACCATAAGGAAATCAATAGGTTATAAAGTAGAAAAGTGAAAGGTGCTTAATTGGACTTCAAAAGGGCGTTAGTTAGCCCTCAAAAGGGCATCTTTTACAAGTCAATTAGCCGTCTTTTAGAGCATAAAAGAGCATATATTGAATTTGAGTTGATTAAAAATAATTTACAAATATCGGTCAATAAGGGGATAAACTGCTTGTAGGCGGCGGATAGATATAGTATCAATTTGCATTTTATCTTGTAGCTTATCCCCAGTGAAAAACCATCTAATTTGGGATAGTCATACTAAGCAGATGTATAAGTCTTATACTATTTTCAATCTACACATTTAACGGAAGAACCAATTATTTTCATGAAAAGAAATTCAAGACAACAAATACAACTTCCGTAGGATAAGGCAGACAAAACCGAGTCTGATTATTTATAATACCTAAGAAGACTAAAAAACACTGGACAAAAGGGCAGTATATCCAAAGAATATCGTATCTTTGCAAACAGAAGTAACACCAAATTTTATATAAAGACTATGATTCTTTTCTTCAGAACTCAGTCCAAAAGCGTGATTGCCACAGAAGTCAATCATGCATTATCCGACGCGGAAATCAACGAACTTTGTTGGCTCTATGGCGATGCCACCTACTTGCAGAACGAAGAGACACTGCAGGGATTCTACGTGGGACCACGCCGTGAGATGATTACTCCTTGGAGTACGAATGCCGTCGAGATTACTCAAAACATGAGTCTTGACGGCATTTTGCGTATAGAGGAGTACTTCCCTGTAAGCAGCAAAGATGCTGATTACGACCCAATGTTGCAACGTATGTATGAGGGTTTGGACCAGACAATCTTCACTGTCAACCACGAGCCAGAGCCTATCAAGCGTGTGGAGGACTTAGAGAAGTTCAACGAAGAGGAAGGCTTAGCACTCTCACCTGAGGAGATGGAATATCTCCATAAGATTGAGAAGCAGAACGGCCGCCCACTCACCGACTCTGAAATCTTCGGTTTCGCACAGATTAACTCAGAGCATTGCCGCCATAAGATTTTCGGTGGTGAGTTCGTCATTGATGATAAGGTGATGGAGAGCAGTCTCTTCAGCCTCATCAAGAAGACTACAAAAGAGAATCCTGGTAAGATTCTTTCAGCCTATAAAGACAATGTAGCTTTCGCACAAGGTCCAGAGGTTGAGCAGTTTGCACCAGCAAACCAGAGCACATCTGACTTTTTCCGAGTAAAGCCTATCGAGAGTGTTATCTCTCTGAAAGCAGAGACCCACAACTTCCCAACTACCGTTGAGCCATTCAATGGCGCCGCAACAGGTACGGGTGGTGAGATTCGCGACCGTATGGGCGGTGGTGTTGGTTCATGGCCAATCGCAGGAACAGCAGTCTATATGACCGCTTACCCTCGTCTGACAGAAGATGACGGTACAACTCCAGCCTTACGTGATTGGGAAGACATCCTCCCTATTCGTCAGTGGCTCTATCAGACTCCAGAGCAGATTCTTATCAAGGCATCTAATGGTGCGAGCGATTTCGGTAATAAGTTTGGTCAGCCGCTGATTACTGGTTCACTACTCACATTTGAACATCAAGAGAATGGCGAGAAGTATGCTTACGACAAGGTGATTATGCTTGCAGGTGGCGTTGGTTATGGTACCAAGCGCGACTGTCTGAAGGGTGAACCACAGGCTGGCAACAAGGTAGTTGTCGTTGGTGGCGATAACTACCGTATCGGACTTGGTGGTGGTTCGGTATCATCAGTTGATACTGGTCGTTACTCAAATGGTATTGAGTTGAATGCCATACAGCGTGCTAACCCAGAGATGCAGAAACGTGCTTATAACCTCGTACGTGCATTGGTAGAAGAAGATAATAACCCAGTTGTTTCCATCCACGACCACGGCTCTGCAGGACACTTAAATTGTCTTAGTGAGTTAGTAGAAGAATGTGGCGGTAAGATTGATATGACACAATTACCAATCGGTGATAAGACACTGAGTGCCAAGGAAATCATTGCCAACGAGTCACAAGAGCGCATGGGCTTGCTCATCGACGAGAAACACCTCGACCACGTGAAGAAGATTGCTGAGCGTGAGCGTGCACCAATGTATGTTGTTGGTGAGACAACAGGTGACGCCCACTTCTCATTCGTACAGGGCGATGGTGTAAAACCATTCGACTTAGACGTAGCTCAGATGTTCGGTCATTCTCCAAAGACAATCATGAAAGATGAGACCGTTGAGCGCAAATATGAGAATGTATCTTATAGTATAGATAAGGTGGAGAAATACCTCCAGCGTGTGCTTCAGTTGGAAGCTGTGGCATGTAAGGACTGGTTGACAAACAAGGTTGACCGCTCCGTTACAGGTAAGGTAGCCCGTCAGCAGTGTCAAGGTGAGATTCAGTTGCCACTCTCTGACTGTGGTGTTGTAGCCTTAGACTATCGTGGTCATAAGGGTATTGCTACCGCACTCGGTCACGCACCACAAGCAGGACTCGCATCACCAGAGGCAGGCTCAGTTCTTTCAGTAGCCGAGTCATTGACCAACATCGTGTGGGCACCATTGGCAGACGGCATGGATAGCTTGAGTCTTTCAGCCAACTGGATGTGGCCTTGTCGCTCACAAAAGGGTGAAGACGCACGTCTTTACAGTGCGGTTAAGGCACTATCAGACTTCTGCTGCGCTATCGGTGTGAATGTTCCAACAGGTAAGGATTCACTTTCTCTGACCCAGCAGTATCCTAATGGCGATAAGATTATCTCTCTGGGAACCGTTATTGTAACCAGTGGTGGTGAAGTGAGCGATGTTCGTCAGGTCGTTTCTCCAGTACTTGTGAACGACAAGAACACACGCCTCTATCATATCGACTTCAGTTTTGACGAGCAGCGTCTTGGTGGTTCTACCTTTGCACAGAGTCTCGGAAAGATTGGCAGTGACGTTCCAATCGTGAAAGAACCACAGTACTTCTGCGACTGTTTCGATGCCGTACAGGAGATGATTCGCCGTGGATGGATACTCGCTGGACACGACATTTCAGCAGGTGGTTTGATTACAACATTGCTTGAGATGACCTTTGCCAACGCTAAGGGTGGTCTTAACATCAACCTCCACGACATCAAGGGCGACGACACCATCAAGAAGCTTTTTGCAGAGAATCCGGGTGTAGTTATTCAGGTTGCTGACGAACATAAGGAAGAAGTCAAAGAGTTCTTGACAGAGAACTGCATCGGCTTTGCTCGTATCGGTACACCAAGTCCTGACAAACGCACGCTCAGTATTACTGATGGTGATTGGAAAGCAGAGTTCGATATTGATGTAATGCGCGAAACATGGTATAAGACATCTTACCTTCTCGACCGCAAGCAGAGTATGAACGGCATGGCAAAGAAGCGTGTTCAGAACTATAAGAAGCAGCCAATTGAGATGAAGTTTAATGCTGACTTCACTGGTACTCTCCAACAGTATGGACTTGATGCAGACCGTTGGAAGACTTCAACACCTAACACCCATCACCAAACACCAAAGGCAGCTATCATTCGTGAGAAGGGAACCAATGGTGAGCGTGAGATGGCTTACGCACTCTATTTGGCAGGCTTTGAGGTGAAAGACGTCATGATGACCGACCTCATCACAGGCCGTGAGACCTTGGAAGAGGTAAATATGATTGTCTTCTGTGGTGGTTTCTCTAACTCTGACGTACTCGGTTCAGCAAAGGGATGGGCTGGTGCTTTCCTCTATAATCCAAAGGCAAAGCAGGCACTCGACCGCTTCTATGCACGTGAAGATACACTTTCATTGGGTATCTGTAACGGTTGTCAGTTGATGGTTGAGTTAAACCTCATCAACCCAGAGCACAAGCATCGTGCTCACCTCTGCCATAATACCAGCAAGAAGTTTGAGAGTTCATTCTTGAACTTGACTATCCCACGGAACGATAGTGTAATGTTCGGTTCACTGAGTGGTAACAAACTTGGTATCTGGGTGGCACACGGCGAGGGTCGTTTCTACCTACCAGAGGCTGAAGATAAGTATAATGTCATTGCTAAATACAACTACGCTGAATATCCAGGTAACCCTAATGGTTCAGACTATAACGTGGCAGGTATCTGCTCTGCTGACGGTCGTCACCTTGCAATGATGCCACACTTGGAGCGCGCTATCTTCCCTTGGCAGCAGGCTTACTATCCACGTGAGCGTCGTCAGGATGAGGTTACACCATGGATTGAGGCATTTGTAAATGCTCGCAAGTGGGTTGAAAGCAAACTGTAAAGTTTGCCCCTCCCCTATTGAAGGTGTAATTGATTAGCACACCTTTAATATATATAGACTACACAGGGAAACGCCCTCATCTGAGTTATATTACCGAATAGGTATATGTGAACAGATGGGGGCATTTGTACCTATCCAATATTCATCTCACCACAAAAATCCAGTCACAGTGTACAAACAAAACTATTCATCAACACCCAACACCCAACACTCAACACCCAACACTCAACACCCATCACCCAAAGGCTTCTACTGGGAAGCTTTCAAAACCTTCTTTAAGATTGGAGCCTTCACACTTGGCGGTGGCTATGCTATGATTTCAATTATCCAAAATGAAGTCGTAGTGAAGAGAAAGTGGATTCCAGAAGACCAGTTTGTTGACTTGATAGCTGTTGCACAAAGCTGTCCTGGTGTCCTTGCTGCAAACATCAGTGTGTTTGTAGGATATAAGATGCGAAAGGTACCGGGTGCACTCGTCACTTGTTTAGGTGCTATCCTCCCCTCTTTCCTCATCATTCTTGGCATAGCTCTCTTCTTCCATCAGTTTATGGACATCCCATGGGTAGCAGCAATGTTCCGTGGAATACGCCCTGCAGTGGTTGCCTTGATAGCTGTACCAACCTTCACATTGGCTAAGAGTGCTAAAATATCATTGGCAAACTGTTGGATTCCTATTGTTACTGCCATTGCCATTTGGCTGTTAGGGGTCAATCCTGTTTACGTCATTCTTGCTGCAGGCTTGGGTGGATTCCTTTATGGGAAGTTTATAAAACCAACGGAGTAAAACCTCCCCCAGCCCCTCCGAAGGAGGGGAGAGCCTAACGGGATAGGCTGGGGAGAGATTTTATTAGCCTTATTGGGCTAATAAGGCTAATATGGCTCATTGGGCTAATACAAAGCTAATAGCTCCCTTGATAATAAAAACAAATCGCCCTGACTGCTTAGTAGGGCACACTCTCGCACAATGCGAGGGCTGGGGAATGGTCATCCTCGGCAAATATTCATCGGATGCCTGACCACATCCGGCGCCTTTTCATAATCTTTCAGCAGTGTTAGCACTGAATTATGAGGAGGGAAAAGACCAATATTAATGGCAAATTTAGTAGCTATTGTGGGACGCCCAAACGTAGGTAAGTCCACACTTTTCAATCGATTAACTCAGACACGTCATGCGATTGTGAGCGATACTGCTGGTACAACACGCGACCGTCAGTATGGTAAGTGTCAGTGGAACGGACGCGAATTTTCTATTGTTGACACTGGTGGATGGGTTGTTAAATCAGACGATATTTTTGAAGATGCAATTCGCAAGCAGGTGCTTGTGGCAACGGAAGAAGCTGATCTCGTCCTCTTTGTTGTTGATACCGAGACGGGTATCACCGACTGGGATGAGGATGTAGCATTGATTCTTCGTCGCACTAAGCTCCCTGTACTCCTTGTTGCGAATAAGGTTGACAACAGCGGTGAGTATTATCAGGCAGCAGAGTTTTATAAACTCGGTTTGGGAGAGCCTATCTGTATTAGTGCTGCTACTGGTGGTGGAACAGGTGACTTGCTTGATATTCTGCTTGAGAATTTGAAGGATGTACCAGAGGAAGCAGTTGATCAGGATATCCCTCGTTTTGCTGTCGTAGGTCGTCCTAATGCTGGTAAGTCAAGTATTATCAATGCCTTCATTGGTGAGGATCGTAATATTGTGACCGAGATTGCTGGTACAACGCGCGATAGTATCTATACTCGCTATACGAAGTTTGGTTTTGATTTCTATCTTGTTGATACTGCCGGTATCCGTCGTAAGAACAAGGTGAGTGAAGACTTGGAGTTCTATAGCGTTATGCGTTCTATCCGAAGCATTGAGAACTCTGATGTTTGTATTCTGATGTTGGATGCAACACGTGGTATCGAGGCGCAGGATATGAATATCTTCCAGCTCATACAGCGTAATAATAAGAGTCTTGTTGTCGTTGTGAACAAGTGGGATTTGGTTGAAGATAAGACCCAAAAGGTTATTGATACCTTTGAGAATGCTATTCGTAAGCGTATGGCTCCGTTCGTTGACTTCCCAATCATCTTTGCTTCAGCACTAACAAAACAGCGTATTTTTAAGGTTTTGGAAACAGCGAAAGAGGTATATCAGAACCGCACAATGCATATTGGTACAACGAAGTTGAATGAGGTGATGCTTCCTATTATTGAGGCAACGCCACCACAGTCAGTGAAGGGTAAGTATATCAAGATTAAGTATTGCTCACAACTTCCAAACACACAGATTCCTTCTTTCGTGTTCTATGCGAACCTGCCACAGTATGTTAAGGAGCAGTATCGTCGTTTCTTGGAGAACAAGATACGTGAGAATTGGAACCTGCATGGCTGTCCAATTAATATATTCATTCGTCAGAAGTAGTCGTAGGAGGTGTTGCCTATGAAGAGAATAATGTTTCCTTTTCTTTTTGCTTTGCCATTTTTATTGATGGCTTGCAGTAAGAAAAAAGAGGTAGACCAAGGAGAGTTGGCTGGTCGTGCAGCCAAACTCTATTACGAACAACTATTGAAAGGTCAGTATGATGCCTTCTTAGGAGGTGAAAATCGTTCAGAGAAGTTGCCTGATAACTATCGAAAGCAACTCTTGACAAACCTCCGTCAGTTTATCGAGCAGCAGAAGAAAGAGCATGAAGGGATTGATTCTGTGTCATTGGCTTCATCTGTTTTCTCTGAAAAGGATAGTACAGCCAGTGCCTTTTTGTTGTTTCATTATGGCGACAAGACAACAGAGCAGGTTGTTGTACCAATGCTAAAGAAGCACGGAGTGTGGATGATGAGATAAGACATCGTTACTCATTATCTCTCTATTTACCCTCTTCAACTGTTGTGTTGGTGCTCCGCACATGTGGTGCTGATGCTTAGCACCAATGGTGCTAAGTACTGATAATATTACAATATGCTCTTGAAAAAAGTCCTCCCGCTTATTAGTTTTGTCTTAAAAAAAGGATAAAACTAATAAGCGGGAGGACTTTTCTATTAAGTAAGGTAGTGTTGGGGAATCCTATTATCGGCTTTTTCACACAACTTATAGTGAGAGGTAGCTATTTACAGCGTACCCTTATTCTCTATATCCTTCACCTTCTTAAAGAGGTCAGAAGCAAAGACGAGGTCGTTAAGTTTCTGGTTCTGTGATGTGATGACAGTCTCTTTGTCGCCTTGCCATTCTTTTCTACCATCTGCAATGAAAACGATATTCTCACCAATACCCAAGACGGAGTTCATATCATGGGTGTTGATGATGGTAGTCATATTGAATTCACGCGTGATACTTGTCAAAAGTTCGTCTATGACCAGTGATGTCTTAGGGTCAAGACCAGAATTTGGCTCATCGCAGAAAAGATATTTCGGATTCATAACGATGGCTCTTGCAATAGCAACACGCTTCTGCATACCACCCGAAATCTCACCAGGAAACTTCTGTTCAGCTCCTGTTAGGTTCACACGATCAAGACATTCCATAGCTCTTTTGTCACGTTCCTGAGCAGTCATGTCCGAAAACATGTCCAATGGGAAACGTACATTCTCCAGTACAGTGAGCGAGTCAAAGAGGGCAGCACCTTGGAAAATCATACCCATCTCACGACGCATGAGAATCTGGTCTTTCTTTGTCATGTTGACAAAGTTACGTCCGTCATAAAGTACTTCACCCTTGGTTGGGTCAAGCAGTCCTGTGAGCGAACGCATGAGAACGGTCTTACCAGCACCACTCTGTCCGATGATGAGGTTTGTTTTTCCGTCTTCAAAAACGATGTTTATATCCTTCAGCACTTCCTTGTCGCCGAATGATTTGAATAGATGTTTTACTTCAATCATAGAGCCTCCCCCGACCCCTCCGAAAGGAGGGGAGCCCAATCTGCTTACTTGTGGGGGAAGATGGGCTTATTAATTAGTTTGTATTAACTTTCAGGAGTTGATTTATTCTCTCTAATCTCCCCTCCTTTGGAGGGGTTGGGGGAGGTTTAACTCAACATCTGTGTGAGGAAAACGTCACTGAAGAGAATCAGTACGCTTGAGCAGACTACAGCATCTGTAGATGCTTTACCGACTTCAACACTTCCACCCTTCACCGTGTAGCCCATATAAGACGATACACTTGAAATGATAAAGGCAAAGAAGAATCCCTTGATGATACTCATCCACATAAACCACGAATTGAAATCATGTTGCAAGCCAGCAGTCAAATCTACTGGTGTGATGATATGTGCAAGGTAGGCTGTGGCATATGCTCCAATGATACCTGTTGCTGCAGAAAAGATAACAAGGAATGGCATGATTGTGATGAGTCCCATAATCTTTGGTAAGATGAGGTAGCTGGCAGAGTTGATACCCATAATCTCTAAGGCATCTATCTGCTGTGTCACACGCATGGTTCCTAACTCTGAAGCAATGTTTGACCCAACCTTACCTGATAGAATCAGACACATGATACTGCTGGAGAACTCCAAAAGCATAATCTCTCTCGTCACATAACCCGACACCCAATGTGGCATCCAAGGGCTCTGCACGTTAAGTTTAATCTGTATACATATAACTGCTCCAATGAAGAAAGAGATGAGTAATACGATACCGATTGAGTCAACACCCAACTGGGACATCTCTTTAACATATCGCTTTAGGAACATTCTCATTCGTTCAGGACGACTGAATGAGCGTCCCATTAATATAAGATAATTACCGAATGTTGTCAGCCATTTGAATAAAAGCATGTTCTTTCTATTTGATGTTCAAAATGCAAATTTAACCAAAATATCACAGAAAGAGAAAAGAAAGACATTATTTAATAGTCATGAAGGCTACTTTCGCTTTTTGTAAATAGTATCTTTGCCACTGTTGTATAGTTCTTTTAGGATTATATTTGTATCTTTGTGCGTGACAAACTATGAGTTGAAAGCTATGAAAAGTAATCCTGCAATATATGTGGAAGGGGTAGGTTGGCGTCGTGAGCGTGTGACGTCGCTGCTACGGAGGCTTAAAGGGCATGACTATCAAGGGCGGTGTATCTATATGATAACGCTTTGTACGGAAGGAAGGCAGCCACTGTTGGGTAGGCTTATGCGAAAGACTGCAGCTATAGCATCCGCCTACATAGAGCCAACAGAGCTGGGGAGTGAGGTCGAGCGTTGTTGGAGAGAGATTCCTAAGCATTATCCAGAGGTGAGTGTGCTTGCCTTTCAGGTTATGCCGGACCATATACACGGCATCCTCTTTGTGAGACATGAGATGGCTGTACACCTGGGGAAGGTTATTAATGGGTTCAAGGTAGGCTGTAATCGGGCGTATCGGCGGTTGGTGTTGGGGAGTTCTGAGGCAATGCCTCAGAAGCAAGGACAGGAGGAGAGAATAGGAAGGCAGAGGCTGGATGGATGCGGAGAAGGGGAGAAGCAGCGAGGTTGCAAGCACCCAGAACATGGCATGCTCTTTGCACCGGGCTATCATGACAGCGTGCTAACCCAAGTTTAACGGGCAAAATTTTTTTTCATAAATTTTCAGTATATTTTGAAGGCTTCTGATTTGCTAAGTGCTTAAT
>ERZ773063.1407-NODE-1407-length-14228-cov-11.696606_pt1 | contig 14228 bp, 13 predicted proteins | sample MGYA00580625_ERZ773063 | MGnify/ENA primary metagenome ERZ773063 (study PRJEB29015, sample SAMEA2738022) | human oral metagenome | biome: human oral; feature: human-associated habitat; material: dental | place: China | collected 2042 ...
TCCTGCCGAGCGCAGGAGCGCGCCCGCCGCAAATACGGTCAGCATGCTCCCGAACAGTGCGGACAAGACGATGATGCAGCCTAATTTTTTTCTGTTCATATTCTCTTTCGCTTAAATTATAGATATCCGAGCGGGTTCACAGGTTCGCCGTTGACGCGCACCTCGAAGTGGCAGTGCGGTCCCGTGGAGTTGCCCGTGGAGCCGCACTCGGCAATCAGCTCGCCCTGCGCGACGCTCTGCCCCGTACTCACGAGGAGTGCCTGACAGTGCCCATACAGCGTCGAGATGCCGCCGCCGTGGTTGATGATGACGGCGTTGCCATAGCCCGAGATCCAGCCCGCGTACTCGACCGTCCCCGCCTGTGCGGCGTAAATCGGCTCGCCGTAGTCGCCGCCGATGTCGATGCCACTATGGAAACTCTGCGAGCCCGTGATGGGGTGCGTGCGCCAGCCAAAATCCGAGGTAATCTCTCCCGCGAGCGGCCAGAGCATCGCGCCCGAACCCTGCACGGGCAGATTCCTGAGCCCGCTGCGCTGCAGCATCTGCGTGATGCGCTCGGATGCCGCGCGGGACTCGTCCTGCTTGCGGTCAATCGTCTCCTTGTCGTACTTCATCTGCTCGATGAGCGCCTGCTGCGCCTCGAGCTTGTCCTCCATCGCCAGACGCGCCTCACGCGCCTTCTTCTCCAGAGGCTCCTGCTGTGCGCGATCCTTTTCCAGAGCTTCCTTAAGCGCGAGCATCGCATTCCGCTGCGTCAGAACTTCATGGACGAGATCATAGTCCTGCTTGATGACGCGCTTCAGGAGATCCATGCGCGTCAGGAAATCCGAAAAATCCTTCGCACCGAAAAGCACATCCACATATGAGATCTGCCCATTGATGTAGATATCGCGCACGCGCCTCCCCAGCGCCTCGCTCTTGCGCGCGTAGTCCCGCTCGGCGACCTCGAGTTTCTCCTCGTTCTCCTCGAGGCGTTCGAGCGTCGCATTCAGCTCGGCGCGGCGCGCCTTGTGCTCGGCGATTGCCGCACTCGCCTCCTCGTCGAGAAGTCGCTTCTGCTCCGAGAGCGAGTCGATCTTGCCCGCGAGCTCATCGCTCTTCCGCCCCAGCTCCTCCACCTGCGCGTCATAGCTGTCACGCTCCTCCTCGAGCGTCGCCGCCGTTCCCTGCCCTGCAGCGAGGAAGGTCACGGCAAGCGCCGCCGCGAGCGTCCTTTTCATTTCTTGTTTCATATGACTGTTACACCTTCAGGAAACGCTTGAGCGACACCCATGCACCCGCCGCCCCGATTGCCATGCCGAGCAGTACAATGACAATGCTGACATAGGTCATGAACGGAGACTGCGGAATCAATGGGAAGAACGCCAGCGTATCGTAGACCTTGCTCGTCACACCCGCATAGAAACTGCGCAGGACGAACGCCGAGATCAGCCCGCCGATGCAGCCGAGCACAATGCCCTCCAAGACGAACGGCCAGCGGATGAACTCATCTGTCGCTCCGACGTATTTCATGATCGCAATCTCGCGCCGCCGCGCAAACACCGTCAGACGGATCGTATTCGCAATGATGAAGACCGTCGCCCCGCCGAGCAGGAGGATGAGCAGCACGCCGAAGATACGCACGAGGCGCGTGATGTCAAAGAGATGCTCCACCACATCCTGCCCATACTTCGCCGACTCCACGCCGTCCATGCGCTCGATTTGCTTTGCCGCCGTCTCCACCATGTCCGGCTGACGCACCGTCACCTCATAGGCATTGGGCAGAGGGTTCTTGTCGCCAAGCGCGTCCAGCAGATATTTCTGCTCCCCGAGGCGCTCCGATAGGCGTTCACGCGCCTCCTCACGACTGACGTATTGAACGGACTCGATCCCCTGCAGTGCGCGAATCTTTGCGCCCAGCTCCTCCTCCGCATCCTCCGTAAGATCATCCTTCATATAGACGCTGATCTGCACCTGCGACTCAAGCAGCGATGCCGCGCGGTTCATGTTCAGCGCGAGAATGAGGAAAACACCGAGGATAAAGAGCGAGACCGCAACCGTACCAACCGCCGCAAACGTCATCCAGTTGTTGCGGCGCAGGGAGCGAAAGACCTCCTGCACATAGTATTCTGCGGTTCTAATCTTCATATCCGTATCCTCCGCGCTGCTCGTCACGCACAATGTGTCCGCCCTCAATGGCAATGACACGACGCTGCATCGTGTCGACAATCCCCTTGTCATGTGTCGCCATGACAATCGTCGTCCCCGACTCATTGATGCGCTTAAAAATATCCATAATATCCCAGCTCGTCTCGGGGTCGAGATTCCCCGTCGGCTCATCCGCAATGAGAATCGCGGGGTCGTTTACAATGGCGCGTGCGATGGCCACGCGCTGCTGCTCGCCGCCCGAGAGTTGCGAGGGGAAATTGCGGTATTTATCGCGCAGCCCGACCACATCGAGCACGGCGTTCACACGCCGCTGGATCATCTGACGCGGCGCCTCGATGACGCGCATCGCAAACGCCACATTCTCATAGACCGTCTTGTCCGACAGCAGCCGGTAGTCCTGAAAGATCACACCGAGTCCGCGCCTAAGATACGGCACATCCTGCGCATCCATGTTGACAACATCGTGCCCGTTGACAAAGAGCTCGCCCTCCGTCGGCAGCTCCTCGCGAAGGAGCATCTTGATGAACGTGGATTTCCCCGCTCCGCTCACGCCGACGACGAAGATGAACTCGCCCTTGCCGATCTCGATGCTCACATGGTCGAGCGCAACTGCGCCGTTCTCATATATCTTGGAAACATTTTTCATCCGAATCATTGCTTCGTTCCTCTCCGCGCGGGAACTCCAAAGGACGGGAGTCCCGAAAAACCATCTTGTATTATACCACAAATCAAAAAAACTACAAAATGCTGCGTTGCCATTTTCTGTAACACATGGTATTCTTTTCGATAAAAATACTCTATTTCAAAAGGAAAATATCAATGTTCATTAAAAAAATCTTTTTTGTCCTGCTCGGACTTCTCAGCCTTGGACTCGGCATCCTCGGCGCATTTCTCCCCATCCTGCCGACCGTTCCGTTCGTCCTGCTCGCCGCCTTCTGCTTCGCGCGCAGCTCACGTCGACTCGAGCGTTGGCTGCGCACGACACGGATCTACCGTCAGACCATGCGCCTCATGCGGAATGGGCGGCGCGGTATGAGCGTCGGTCAGAAACTCCGCATCATGCTGCCCGTCACGACGCTCATGGGCATCTCGTTCCTCCTCACGGAACACCCGCACGCGCGCATCGCAATCGCCGTCATGTGGTTTCTGCACGTCATCTTCTTTGTCTTTCGCATTCCGACCCTTCGGAAAGAAACGTGACGCTGCGGGATTCCATTTGACAAAGCCGCTCGGATTCGCTAGAGTGTAACTGTCAACAGAAAGTACAAGGAGGTTTTTATGACAAACTGCAAAGAAATGAACTGGCACAGCACGCGGCTCGACCGCGTGATGAATATACGCGTCTACGGAAAGCCCACCGCCGCGCCGATCCTCGTCTTTCCGACGCAGGACGCGATGAGCGACAACTTCGAGAACTTCGGCATGATCAAGGCTCTGGCGGAGGATCTCAACAGCGGCCGCATTCAGCTCTTCTGCGTGGACACCGTCGACACGGAGACATGGTCGAACGTCTGGGGCGACAAAACGTGGCGCGCCCATCGGCAGGAACAGTACTACGCCTACATCATCGACGAGGTCGTCCCTTGCATCTATCGGGAGAACACGAGCGGACGGCTGCCCATCGCCGCAGGATGCAGCCTCGGCGGTCTGCACGCCGCGATTGTCTTCTTCCGACGCCCCGACCTTTTCGGAGGTGTCCTCGCGCTCTCCGGCGTCTACGATGCGAAATTCTTCACCGACGGCTGGATGAACGACGTACTCTACGACAACTCCCCGCTCGACTTCCTCGTGAACATGCCCTGCGATCACCCCTACATCGACCTCTACAATCAGCGGCGGATCGTCCTCTGCGTCGGACAGGGCCGCTGGGAGGAGGAGGGTCGCCGCACGACGGCGCTCATGGGCGACGTACTCTACAGCAAGGACATTCACGCATGGGTCGACTTCTGGGGCTACGATGTCGACCACGATTGGGACTGGTGGAAGAAGCAGTTCACCTACTTCCTCCCATTTGTCCTGCGCGAACAGGCGTAAAGAAGAGGTGCAATCATGAACTTTATCTTTGTCTCCCCGCAGTTTCCACGCGTCTACTGGAACTTCTGCGATCGTCTGAAGAAAAAGGGCGTCAACGTCCTTGGCATCGGCGACACGCCGTACGATCAGCTCCATCACGAGGTGCGCGAGTCGCTGACGGAGTATTATTTCGTCCCCTCGCTCGCCGACTACGATCAAATGCTGCGTGCCGTCGCATTCTTTACCTTCAAATACGGGCGCATCGACTGGATCGAGTCGAACAACGAGTTTTGGCTTGAGAGCGACGCACGTCTGCGCACGGATTTCAACATTCGTACGGGCTGGCAGAGCGGCGACATGGATCATATCAAGAACAAATCCGCGATGAAGCCCTTCTACAAAAAGGCGGGCATCCCGACGGCACGGCTCACAAAGGTCACGACGCTCGCCGCTGCCGAAGAGTTCCTCGCGGAGGTCGGCTATCCCGTCATCGTCAAACCCGACACGGGCGTCGGCGCAACGGACACCTACCGCATCGACAATGCCGACGAACTGCGCCATTTCTACGCATCGAAGCCGACCGTCCCCTACGTCATGGAGGAGTTCGTCACGGGCGACATCTGCTCCTACGATGCCATCGTCGACGCGGACTCCAACCCGATCTTTGAGTCCATGACCGTCTGGCCGCCGTCCGTCATGGACATCGTGCTCTATCAGCTCGACCTCTCCTACTACACGACAGACATCGTGCCCGATGCGCTCAAGAAGGCAGGGCGCGCCACACTCAAGGCATTTCATGTGCACAGCCGCTTCGTCCACCTCGAATTCTTCCGCCTGACAAAGGACAAGCCCGGGCTCGGCGCAGTCGGCGACTTCGTCGGACTCGAGGTGAATATGCGTCCTGCGGGCGGCTATACAACCGACATGATGAACTTCGCCCACTCCACCGATGTCTATGAAATCTGGGCGGATATGATTACGGCGAACCGCCGCCTCCTCCCCGACAGGAACGAGCATTGCTACTGCGCGTACGCAAGCCGCCGCGACTTCCACCGCTACGTCCACACACACGAGGAAATCCTCGACCGCTACGCGGGACAAATCGTCATGTGCGAGCGTATGCCCGAGATGATGTCGCCGCAGATGGGCAACCAGATGTATACCGCAAAGCTGAATGGGCGGGAAGAGACGGATGAATTCATCCGCTTCGTACAGGAACAGCAGAATTGACGGTATAAAAAAAGACTGCGTATGCAGTCTTTTTTTTGTCAGTGCGCGCCGCGCACAGTAGCTCTTTGTTCACCGCACGCCACGCACGATGAATCCATGCTCAAAGCATCGCCTTATAATGCCCCTGCTTTGCCTTTGGAATATCAAGCAAATCCATCGCCTTCTCTGCAGTCAGCTGAAGCTTATCCATCATCGTGCGAATCGAAGAAAGATATGCATGCTCTGTGCCGCGCTCCATACCGCGCTCCATACCGCGCTCCATACCGCGCTCCATCCCCTGCTCATACTCCTCACGCAGCAGCTGTTCCCACAACGCACTCATAGCAATCGCTCCTTCCTCATCGTTTTTAAACGCCCCTGTCCGTTCCGCGAGAACATCATAGCACATCTCCTCGGGCTTCACACAGTGAAAATCATGCATGAGGCGGCCAAGGGGTGTACTCATATCCGCAACCGAACTGTTGACATAGATGATATGCGCCCCATCGCCAAAGAGTTGTCCCGTTCCCTCAATCGTTCGGCGAATGAGGTAGAGCGGCTGTCCACCGCCAAGCACATCCGTTTCGGTAATAAAGATAACATAGGACTCCGGCAGCTGCTCATAGTCCGCACCCTCGGGCAGTCCATTTGCGTCCATGATTCCGCTGTGATAACGCGCCCTGCGCGGGGATGCCCCTTTTTTTGCGCGCTGAATCTCAATATTGAACTCCTGCCCGTCTGCAAATGCGTGAATATCAAGGCGCACATCATGCCCGCGGAGATTCTTCATTGTATCCTGCGTAACAACGCACGATGCGTGGAGATTCGGACGATCTAGGATGATCTGTAAGACCAAATCAACGCAGGGGAGACTGTCCTGAAACACCGCCGTCATAAAGACATCATCAAGCAGCGTTAGACTTTGAATAACTTCTCTGCAGCGTGCGCGCCGCTGTTCTTCCCTGTCATCCGCCATAAAAACCTCCTATCTTATTTTAACGTATTCCGTACAGACGTGCAAGACCGGTAAAAACGATCGACCTGCATCCATACGGCGCATCAATATGCGCCGGCATTTACCGCACACCGCGCACGGCAATCCAGTATTCTCCGTCCTTGAAATGGAGGGTGACCTCCGAGAAGCCCGCCGCACGGAAAAGTCGCTCGAACTCCTCCGGAGTCGGATTCGTCAGATCATAGCCCGCGACCTTCGCGCGGATGCCCTCGGGCAGATCGTCCCGCCCGTAGATCTCGGCGAGCAGGAGGAACGTACCGCCCTTTTTCACCACACGCGCGACTTCCTCCAGACTTTTCTCAGGCGACGGCCAGAAGTAAAAACTCTCCACCGTCACCACCGCATCGAAATGCGCGTCCGCGAACGGCAGAGCCTCGACCGAGCCATGCAGGATCTCCATGCGCCCGGCATCGACAAGAGCAGCGTTGAATGTGCGTGATGCCTCCACCGAAGTCTCCGCGTAGTCGATTCCTGTGAGATGCCCCTCCGTCACACGCTCCGCCATCCGTGCGAGCGTATTGCCGCCGCCGCAGCCGATGTCGAGCACCGTGTCCCCCGCATGGAGGTCGATGTGCGAGAGCCCCCAGTCCACGAGCCGCGCGTGGCTCTCGTTCATGCGTGCGAGCATCGCGCGCCCTGCCTCCCCCTCGGGACGGCGCGGATTCCCCTCCGCCGTCACGCGGTCTGTAGCACGCCAATCTGCATTTGCCATATTACTCTACCCCCATCGTCTGTTTGGAAAGGTCAAAGCCGAACTGCACGGGGTCGGCGGGATCCCAGATGCGCGTCTCCTCATTGTAGCGCACGGGCACGTAGAATGTCACTGTCCCCATGGGCTCAAGCGCACGATATGCCTCTGCCGTCGCCTCGACCGCCACCCTGCGCAGCTCCTCGGGGCTGCCGTTCAGCTTCATCCGCTGACGCATGAGTGCGGAGGCCTTCTCGCGTGCCGCAATCATATTGAACCGCGTCACCGTCACCTCGACCATGGCATGCTCCTTACCCTGCTCGGTCACCGCCGTCTCGACCGTCGCCGCACGCAGGGACTCCATATAGGCATCGCCGATCTCCGCCGCCTCCTCGGGGGAGAGCATTGCACCCGAGGTCTGGAGTGCATTCGCGAACGCCATCTTCATGTTGAACGATTCCGTCGGCGCGCCGTAGGAAATGAGCCGCTTCTGCGCCTCCTCATCCTGCCGCACAAACGCGTCGCAGTAGAGCTTGATGCTCTCTGCCGCATCCGCGCGCTCCATGCGTCCGAACGTAGCAACATAGAGCGCCGCGAGAATCGCCGCAACAAAAATCCCCACAAAGATCACGGGGAATCGAATCTTGGATGAAATCACCGTAGTATCACAGCTCCTTTATGTATCTGCCTGCACAAGTCGCTCATAGCGCTTCATCAGCTCCGCCACACATTCCGACTCTGAAAGCTTCGTCGAGAATCCATACGCCCGCATGACGGCGCGGTCATTTGCACGATGCGCCTCCAACAAATCTCTGTAAAGAAGCATTGCCTCCCCGTAGAGGTCTGCAAGTGTCGCATCGGGGTATTTCCTGCGTGCGGCGAGAATCGCCTCCGCCGCAATCTCGATTGCCGATTGCTGCTCCGACGTTGGATCGGGCCACGGAAACGTATTATATACCATCGTGCTAGAATAACGGTAATCACTTTTCAACCGCCCTGCCACAGCGCGCATCCACGCCATATGGACATTCGATGTCATAACGCCAAAATGATAGAGTGATGTGTTCTGCACAACAAAAAGCATATCGCCTGCAATAATATCCGCTGACAGATAATCCATCGGTACATAGCGGCGAGTTTCCGAGGATACTTTAGGAACAGCAATATAGCCCGTTTGACACTCTCGTATATCATCAAACAACATCGGCATATCGGCTTTCCTCTGCGTTGCCTTTTTTTTGCTTGCAAGACGAAAATCGCGCACCGCTTGAATCCGTTTCATCACCTGCGGGCATTTACTAACGTCAAGCGGATCTGCATCGACAAGCCACAGGCAGTACCGCGCTGTACGGTGGATGAAATCCCAGCCCATCATATAGGGACGGAAAAACGCCGCCGTCTGCGGCTCAGACCTCAGGAGTTCGTCATGCTCCTCGCGAGTAAGAATGAGATTCCCGTCATCGGTAGGCTGATTCCCACGCTGCATAATCGGTGTATGATTGGAAAGTGGTGTTTTTCGCGCCTCTACAAAAATCGTCGGTGAGGCTGTCAGATACGGGCTGATATTCTCAACTTCCCGCATCACGCCGTCATTGTATAGCCATTTCGTCGCCACAGTCGTTCCTGACCGAAAGCCGATGATGACGCAATGCACCGCCGCCTTGTCAAGAGACTCACTGTTCCATCGGAACGTCCGCCATGCAAAATCAATCTGCACGCCGAAACGCTCCACAAGCGGCTTCCATATCAGCGCGACTTGCTCGCCCTGCGTAATGGAGTTCGTCGAGACGAAGGCTGTGCGAATATTCGTCCCCACCATATACGCTGCCGCCTTGAAGTACCAGCAGGCAACATAGTCGATCTTGCCACTCGACGGGTAGGGCTTCCCTCCTGCATCCTGCCATATCGCCGCCATATCTTCCTTTTGCGCGGCTGTCTGATAGGTATATCCCACAAACGGCGGATTCCCCATCACGCGCACATTGTCCGTCGGCGGCAGCACCTCGCGCCAGTCCATGCGGAGCGCGTTGCCCTCATGAATGTTATCGTACGTCCGCAGCGGCAGGAAGTCAAGCGTCATGTGGACAATGCTCTCCGTCTCCTTCATCATCTGACTCTCGGCGATCCAGAGAGCCGTGCGCGCAACCGTCACGGCAAAGTCGTTGATCTCGATGCCGTAGAACTGCGCGATCGACACCTTGACGGGATTGTCAATCCCACCGAGAAAGACCTCCACCCCCGAGAGTTCGCGCAAGACCTCGTTCTCAAGACGACGCAGTGAGAGGTAGGTCTCCGTGAGGAAGTTGCCGCTGCCCGCCGCAGGATCGAAATACCGCCCCGCCGCGAGTTTCTCCTGAAAGTCGAGGAGTGCCTTGCGCCGCGCCTTCTCCGTCTTTTGCGCCTTGCACGCATCGAGCTCGTCGCGCAGTGCATCGAGAAAGAGCGGGTCGATGACCCTGTGGATGTTCTCGATGCTCGTGTAGTGCATGCCGCCCGCGCGGCGCGTCGCAGGGTTGAGCGTGGACTCAAAGACCGCACCGAAGATGGTTGGGCTGATCGCGCTCCAGTCAAAGCCTGCACTCGCATCGGCGAGCAGGATGTCCACGATCTCCTGCGTGAACTGCGGGATCTCGATGTCCATCTCCGCGAATAACCCACCGTTGACGTAGGGGAATGCCGCAAGCGCGTCGTGCAGATACGGGTCGCGCTCCTCTATGGGGGTGTCGAGTACGCGAAAGAGTTCGATGAGGGTACGGCGAAAGAGGGGGAGCGGCACGTCCCGCAGGTAGTCGTGGAACATCGCATGCCTGCCGAAGAGTCCTGCATCCTCGGCGTAGAGGGCAAAGACGAGACGGACGCAGAGGATGTTGAGACTCTGCTGGCTGTGGGGATTCGTCATATCGTGGTACTCTTTCGCGAGCGCATCATAGAGTTTGCCGACGAGCTCGCCCGCCTTGATGGAGACCTCCATCTCCCTTGCGATGTGTTCATCGCCCACATCGACGAGGAAGTTCAGGCGATACGCCTCGCGCGAGAGGTTTTCAAGCAGGATTTCCTGCGGCTCGGCGTTCGGCGTCTCCATGTCATAGACAAGAAATTGCGCGAAGTTCGAGCTGACGATCCAGCGCGGACGCGTAGAGTACGGGAGTGCCGCCGCATAGCGCCGCGCCTGCTCGATGGGCTTCAGCAGTGTTCCGTCGCTCTGGCGAATCGGCTCAGTGAGGCTCTTGCCGAGGCTCTTCTGCTCGATCATGACGTGCGTCGATGGGATCATCACGTCGATGAAGCTCGTATGGTCGAGCATGACCTGCTGCTCGAACACGAGCAGGTCGGCGGGATTCGGAGCGCCATACACGGTCTGCAAGAGCTCCATCCAAAACTTCTGGCTCTCGCCCTTCTCGTAGCCCCTGCCCTTCCATTTCGCCGCAAACGCCTTTGCCGCTTGCGCCTGTGCAGCACTTTCTATCATGCAAACGACATCCTCTCTGATTTCAACCTCTATCATATTCTATCGCACAAAGCGCCACACCATATTAGCGCATTTTGTCCGCTTTCCGCCCGCAAATCCTTCCCATCGCTTTGTCAGTGTTGGGTTTGTCTCCTCTAAAAAATCCCCCCATATAGAAAGGAGTTGCTGCCCCCTGTGCAGCAACTCCAACGTAATTGCAACCGTATAAACGCATGCCTCAAATCCCAAGTGCCGCAATCCACGAATTGATCGCCATTGGTGTCTCCCCCATATCGAAGCGGCGGCCTTCCTTCATCAATGCTCCCGGTGCGGAGGGGCGCAGATGCGCTGTCGTCTGCCCCATCGAGCTGCCGCCCGAGGTTGCAAACGGAATGATCGTCTTGCCCGCCAGATCATAGCTCTCGAGGAAGGTATTGATGATATGCGGTGCGACGTACCACCAGATCGGAAATCCGACGAAGATGACCGGATAGGGCGCGAGGTCAAGCGGCTCTCCTGCAATCTCGGGGCGGCTGTTCGGGTCACGCATCTCCACGCTCGATCGGCTGCTGTGATTGTTCCAGTTGAGATCGTCCTGCGTATACGGAACGGCAGGCACGATCTCATAGAGATCCCCGCCGATCACATCCGCAATCCTGTGCGAAATCTTCTCCGTACGTCGCGAAGGAGACGCGGAAAAATAGGCAATCAGGATTTTTCCGTACATACTATTTCCTCCATGCAAAATACTCCTGTGTGAAGCCCGGATTCTCCGGCTGAATGTCGGACTCAAACATGCGGTTCCATGGGAATGTCACAACAACGGTGTCAACCTCCGCAATCGGCGGGAGATTCTCCTCAATAAAACGGTTCATCATGCGCGTCGAACGCAGGGAGACCGCATCCATCTTCGATCCGAGGCTGCCGTAGAAGCCATCGCCACGCAGCCATGTGAGCTGCCGTGCGATGGTATTGCGGACATTCGCCTGGTACGCCCAGTCATCGAGATAGCGCGTTGTGAGCAGATGGTCGACCGAATCCCCGTCCATATGGCGGACGAGCATCCCCTCGCCAAGCGCAAAGCCGGAGCTGTTCGTCGCCGTGTTCCACCCCGCATACGCGTGGATCTTGTAGAGCAGACTCCGACGCTGCAGCTCCTCCATCAGCGCGTTGTCAGCCCCGTTGGCAAAGGCAATGTCGGCGATGGCGACGGGATAGCCCTTCGCCACATAATCCGAGACGACATCGGCAAAGTACGCCGTGCCCTCGCGCGGTGTCCCATCATTGAGCACAGCATTTGCTTCGTACGTGCGCCCGTCCGGATTCGTATTCACCGTGAGTACGACATCCGCCTTCTCGGGCGCGCGCACCATCATGCCCCCCGCTGCAAGAACCGCGTCGCTGACCGACGTGCTGATCTTCTCATCCGAGTACGCGGGCACCGTATCCGCTCCGCGCCCCCAGTTATAGCGTGCAAAGACGAAGGGGATCTCGTGTTTCTGCTCATTCACGGCACGCGTCAGCATGAGCAGGGCGATCTCGTCGATGCCCGCCATCGTCTGGAATCTGCTCTTGCCGAGATCGGCGCCCGCCTCCGTCAGGTGACGGCTCTCGAGATGCGTCTGTGAGAACGGCGCATTGTCATCACGCCCGAGGGTCAGATAGCGGAACGTATTGCGCTTGCGCAGGAGGTCGATCAGATACTCATTGACCACATAGTTCTTCTCGCGCCGCCCCATCCAGTCGTCAAGTGCCTCCTTCGGAATCAGGCGTCCGAGGAAGTCGTACTCCTTGCGCTCACGGCGCGTGAGTCCCTCGACCTCCTCCTTGTCACGGAGGACGGTGTAGCGGAAGATGTCCGCGCCGTAGCGGCGGTAGTACTCCGGCTCCTCATGCCCCGATGCTTCGCCCGTGCGCGGTGTCCGCATGATCGAGCCGAACACATAGAGCGGGATCTTCGGATGGGAGCGCTGCAGCCCCTCGAACCGCGCCGCGCGCGCGAGGATCTGATCGCGCGAATAGGAGTGCTTGCGCGAGCCGACGAGACTGCCGTAGATCATCGCATCCGAGGAGATGACCGCTGCCTTTACCCCCGGCTGTCCCAGATGCTCATCCAGCCATGTCCAGAGTTCGTCCGGGTGCCCCCAATCCTCACGGTTACCGAGGAGCTCCGTCGACGGAACAACGACTTCATAGCCGGCGCGCTGCACCACATCCGCCGTCTGCTTGCTTGAGATGGGGCGACTGTCATGCGGGACAAAGACAATCTTGTCCGTCACCGGCTCTTTCTTTGCCGCGTCGACCGACTGCGGCAGAAGGAGCATTGCCAACATGGAAAAACAAAGGATACGAATCAAACGAGCTCCTGTCAATGTGCCTCTTCCTCCCCTATGCTTCCCTCAGTACTTGATGAACGCTTCTCCTGTAACAGTGCCTCGAGCGCATCCCGCACATCGTCGGGCACGTTCAGCTTCGTATCAAACATGATGCCGCCCTCCTGCACCGACGCGCCCTCGATCTCGATCATATCCGTCAGGCGATGCCCGTGGAACTCGGTCTGCCCCAGTTTTGATGCGGCAAGCATCTCGCGAAAATCCACGTGGACTTTGTTGCCGTGAATCTCTACAGGCAGATTCTCGGACACATCGAAACGCCCCATCATGCGCTCCACCATCGACAGCGAGACGCGCGAGAACACCCATGACACAAACCCGTGGTCGGGGATATTCTTCTCCCGCACGCAGTAGACAGCATAGGACTTGTCGCCGTCGTGAACGAACTCCTCAATGGTTCCCGACAGCTCGACCTTCTTATACTTTTTCGTCGTTGTGCACAGGAGATCCAAACGTCCATTTGCGTGCGAGCGCATGACAATGCCGCGAATTGTCCCCCCCATCCCAAGATTCTTTGCAATCGCCTCATTCAGCACGGAGTCGCGTACGAAGAGATGCCCCTCGGCAATCTGCGCGAGCGTCTCGCGATCCCATGTATCGCGCAGCACCGTGAGCGCAGGGCTGTAGTCCCGCACTGCCTCGCGCACCGCGCTCCAATCAACATTTTTCACCTGCTCGATAACATTTGCAGGAATATCAATGACCATTAGCCGTTCGCCTTCTCCGCTTCTGCCTTCTTCTCACGCAGATCAAGCCAGAGGTTCTGCGTACGCTCGAAGAGTTTCACGTCGTTCTTGCGTACCTCCTGATCGCTCATGATCTGCGAGAGCATCTGTGTTGCCTTTTCATAGTCGCCCATGCGGTAGTACGCCGCCCCCGCGATGTAGAGCGCCATGCTGTCACTCATGCCGTGGATGGGATAGTGCTCCGTCATCACCGACTTCTCGTAAAGCTCGGCTGCGCAGCGCAACATCTCCGCCTCTTTTTCGTGCTCCTCCGTATCACGGTAGACCCACGCCATGCCCATGCAGTAGCCCGCCTTCTTTTGCAGCGGCCAGCCGACGCGCTCGACAAAGTATATGGCAAGCTTGTACGCACGGATCGCATCCTCGACGGTGCGCTCCTCCGTGTACGGGAGATTGATCTTGCGCCCCTCGAGGAGTTCCTGAATCTTCGCCTTGTCACGTGCGGAGAGCGGTTCCTCCGTGAACTGCTTCTCATCGGCGGCAAAGCCGCAATGCTCGCACAGCCAGATGCGGTAGCGATAGGGACATACACCTTCGTAATGGACACAAAAATCCTCATCCGTCCCCA
>ERZ773063.1409-NODE-1409-length-14224-cov-2.860682_pt1 | contig 14224 bp, 2 predicted proteins | sample MGYA00580625_ERZ773063 | MGnify/ENA primary metagenome ERZ773063 (study PRJEB29015, sample SAMEA2738022) | human oral metagenome | biome: human oral; feature: human-associated habitat; material: dental | place: China | collected 2042 ...
TGCGCTCAAAGAGCTCATCGTTATTGAAGCGGACGCGCTTAATGCGCATGACACGTTCAACTCGTTCTACCATTGCTGACACCTCCTTACATTCCAGAATGGATGTTATTTACGATCTCACCTTTAATATCGACATTTCGATGTAAACCTTAAACAGAAAAGGCATTTCGTCCATCCAAAGGAGTGATTCATCAAACACTGTAACGCTCCAGCAAGCCAACAATGACAAGATATCGCAAGAATAACACAGAGATTCTCACACAAAGACGAAATAGCAGTATAGAGGGCGAATTATGGTATTTTGTAGACAAGCTGTAAACAACAAAAAAGTAGAGTGACGCCACACGTTACGCTGTCCCTCTTGTCGTTTACGCCATTACCACTCCGCGACGTTATACATTACCGTCGCGCACAACATAAAGTCAAGTACCACAGCCGAGATGACAATCCCGATATAGGTCAGGATTTTACGCACGAACCCCTTTAACATGTCCTTGCTTGTGATATAGCCATCACGTATCGCCCCGCGGATTCCATACGCAGCCGCAAAAATCGTCGGCGTTGCAATCCCCTGTTCAATCAAACGCTTGCGCGAGAGGAACAGCCACTTCGTGAAGAGGTCAGCAAACACGAGGATACAGAACGCACCGAAAATCTGTGCGTGCTCCTCGTACGCAATAGACAGAGCGCAGGTAACAGACAGTTTGACACCCCATGCATCTTGCAATTTTTGAAGTACGTGTAACATAAAAACCTCCACTTCATATTACTCCTTTCCTGCATGGAAAGGGCGCACGTTCATAGGCGCACGCCTCCCCTTTTCTATCTTTCCCATATCTGCCCGATCTCTCCTTGTCCCATAAAAAACAGCCGCTTTCCCACAGCGGCTGTCATACTCACTCCTCATCATCAGTTACACTAAGCAGCGTCTCTCGCTTCACCTCCTTTTTGTGCTGCGACGATCTGTTTTTCCCATTGGTATTCGGGCGACCGTTCTTTGCGCGTTCCTTCGCCGTGCGCTCCTGCTGAATCTGTGCCTCCTTTACCTGCCTATCTTTGATGCCGAGCGCGTTCAGTGTGCGGCGGTTCGCATCGGACGGGTCGTCAATATAGGACTGTATCGCATCCTGTTTCGTGTGCTTGTCCTTCGTGCGCATCTCATAATCATAGTTCATGACAAATGCGTTTGTGCTCTCCTCCACGCTGCGGAATCCGAGCGCATGTGCAATCTTGTCATAGGCACTATCGTAGCGCGTGTTTACGCGGTGATGCGTTGTGCGGGACACTCCAACATACGCTTGCGCCATGTTGCCGAGCGCGGGTGACACGGCTTTGAGTGCCTCAATCGGATTGCCTTCATGCGCCTGATGCAGCATGTTGATTGCCGTCGCTGCCATCGGGCCTCCCAGCTGCTGAGCAACAACACCAGAGACACTATCGGGTTTTTGCCCGTAGAACTCGCCAGAGAACGCATTACTCATACCGATGCGCCCTGAGATGTCGAGCCCGAACGTCGGGGCAAGCACGCCGTAAAGTGCCGTCTCTGCGACGGATTTCTTCACCGGGTCTTTCCCCGCCCAGCGAAGAATCTCTGCCTTGATGTCACGTGCAATATCCTCATCGTCCCCCGTCGCAATGCCAAAGAGGAACGAGAAGAGCTGATTGAAGAGCTCGCCGAATGGGATGCTCCCGCCAATCCCACAGAAGAGGACATACGGGACAAGCATGCGTACTTTCTGCCCGCGTGTTCCGTTCTTCAGGATGTTATACATGAACTCAAACTGCATGATGGGGTACTTCTGGAACTGGAAGAGCTGCTGCGTGATAACAGAGCCCGCGCGAAGCATCCCCGGTGCGTTTGCTGCCGAGTAGTCAAAGTTCGCGTCGTCGTTAATCTGCTGCGCATAGGCGATTGCTTTTGCCGAAAGCTCGTCGCCGGGGGCTTTCTCCATCCCCTTCTTTTCCACCCCCTGATAGTATGCACCGAGCACAGCCGCCTTGCGCATGAGTGTATCGGCTTTTTGGAACGGTGTGAGCGTCCACTCGCCAAACTGCTTGGCTTTCTGGTACACAGTTCCTGCGCGTCCTCCGCGCCGCTGTGAGTAGCCGCCGTTATCCGCCGCAAGATTGATGTCTTCAAGAAGCCCAGAGGCCTCAATGATCTTCTCATCCAGTGCCGACGGATGCAGCGCGCGCAGCAATCCCTTTGCCGCATAGCCGTAGTCGTTCAGTGCCGCGCCTACGTTGATGAACTGCGAGAAGTTGACCGCTGCCGAAGCAAAGTTAAAGAGCCCCAGCTTTGTGATGGCGTTCCATGTCGAGAGCTCCCCGTTGACCGCAAGTGCGGCGCGGTCGCCGTAGCTATCTGCAATGCGCTTGCCGAGCCACGTTCCCTTGATGAGATCGTTGAGCCACACCTCAACGCCGCGCGGGTTGCCGTTCACGTCGTTAATGAGGTCTTTGCAATACCGCGCTGTCATGTTCTTTGTGTCGCTGTCAAACGCACCGAAGCACCGTTCATAGAAACTGATTGCGGCGGGCTTGAACTCTTCCATGGCGATATAGCGCGCGCTGCTGTTGAAGTAGTGTGCGAGTACCCACATGATGTTTTTGTCGAAGCCCTCTGCACCCTTGCGCTTCATCATGTTTCCAAAGAAACGGTGACGGGACTTAAGGGTTGCACCCGCACTTTCCCGCAAGAATGTCCGCGCATCCGCAAGTGACATCTGCGTGCTCTCTGTGAGCTTTTTCGCCATCTGCGCAAACTCCATATCGCCGACGACAACAGCGTTCCCCGCATCCATGTCAAACCCTTTCGGGCGAACGACATAGTTGCGGTCTTTGTTCTTCTCAGCAATGGTATTGCCGATCTTCACGGCTTCATTCAGCGTGCGCCCGCTGCCGACCGAGGTGTAACGTATCTCCTTTGACACGGGGTCTTTGTACTGCTCGTAAACCATCCACTCATGGAAAAAGTGTGGCATGTAGCCTGTGAGGTTGTTGATCGGCTTGATGCGCTCCACGTAGCCCACGTGATACATCCCCGCCCCGTATGCTTTCGCGTTCGCGGGAACGGCGCGTGTCACGTTGATGTTCTCATCCTTCTCCATGAGAGAGAGCTCCTCTGCACTCATGAGCTTGTTCTTTGTCTCGTATGTCTTTCCTCCTCTCCACGTCAATTCAATGTTTCCGTCCTGCGTCTGTGTCTTACTCAGCACATCCGACGGGCGAATCCAGTGACTCTGCATATAGCTTTCCACGTCCTCAGGACGCAGTACCTTTGAGCGCGTCTTGACCTGCATCCGCGTCTCGTTCAGAAGCTCGTACGCCTTCTTCAGTTCGCGGCGCACAAGCGTATAGGCACGCACGACATTATCGCTTGCACCCGCCGCCCGCAGCTCTGCGCTCGTGTACTCTTTGCCCGTCGCGTCTCCTGTCCAGAGGATCTCTGTGACCTTCTCCATGTCGGCGGGATTCTTTACGAGCTTCGCGAACTCCTTGAGCGACTTGGCAAAGTCGTTGCGCAGCTTCTCCTGCTTGTGCATGGCCTTACTTGCAAGGTCATAGAGCGCCTTGACGAACGGGTTGCGCTTTGCCACCTGCCGCACGCTCTTTGCATAGTCGGCATAGCCGACGTCATGCGTGTCGGGGTAGTAGGTAACAGTGATCTTCCCGTCCTTTTGCTTTTCCTCGGAGATGATGTTTTTCTTTTGAATCCATCGTTCCTCGATGCGGTGCTCAAGTTCTTTTGGCGTGATGGTAACCGTGCGGCTTATACGCCCTGGCAGTTCGACATTATCCGCAGGTGTAACGCCTACTAAGTTGCGAATACGGTCTTTGAGTAACTTGAAGTTGCCCTTAGGGCTTTCACCGTTCGTACGCGCAGAGAATTTGGGCATAGAAAAACCGTCCTGATTGTCAGAACGGTTTTCGTTGTTTAGAGAAGACCTGCGGCTTTCCTCGCCGCGATTGCCACGTCCGCCGCCTTCATCCAGTGATCGTGTGTGCTGTCCTCGTCTTCCCAGCTGGTCGGAGGGCGCTTTTTGTTCGGATCGTGCGGAGGATTCAATATTGCGCGGTGCACTTCCTCTGGTAACGTCACTGTCCCATGCTTCATAGGAATCTACCTCCTTTGTCACCTTCAGTTTATCATAGTTTTCCCTTGGCTTCAATCCCACCTTGCGTAAATAATCGGGGGGAACAAGCCGCCCCGTGTGGCGGAATCTCGCCTTGGTGCGTTCAATAGCTTTTTCGACGGGGAGGTCGACATAGATAAGATTTACTTCATAACCTGCATCTTTCAGCTTGTCGATTTTCTCCTGCAATTTCGGCATGGTTTTCCCAACGAGCGGGAGAACCATGTTGTCATAATTCGCCATTGCTCTTGAAAACACCGTCTCTGCAATATTTGCGCTCTCCTCATGTACCGCTCCAGCAAGAAGCCCGTTGCTAAACTCAGGAAGCATCTTCTTTGCTTCGTCGCTGTCGATAAGAAGTGCACCCTCACGTTCAACGAGCGGGTCAGAGAACGTGCTCTTACCAGAGGCGGGGACGCCGAGCACAAGCCATACCTTTCCTTCCTTCTTTGCCGCACCGTCGCCGTAGAGCTTGTCTGCAATCTCACGGCGGAGCTTCTGCCGCGCTGGCGTGTTGATCTGATCGGTCGTCCCGAATGTGTCAATGTACTCCTTAGAGAGGCGCTCTGCACGTGCGATGTTCTCCTCCATGGACTGAGCGTCGTCATACGTAAAGGGGTGCTCTGCAATCCATTTCATTGATTTATCGGTCTGCGAATATTTCACAGCCGGCAGAGGTTTCCCATCCCGCAGCGTGATTCGTGCTCCGTCGTTCGCGACACGGAATATCTGTTTCCCGTCTGCGTCGCGGATGGAGCCGACGAGGTTGCCGAATGCCCGCACCATTGCCCGCCGCTGGTCGTTTGTGAGTCCTCCTTTCGGTGTGAAGAAATGGTCGTGAAAGCGGCGCATAACATCATGCACCCACGCAACGAGACGTTCGACAATGCCCGTGTCACGCTTTCCCACATCACGCAGGAGCGGCACGCGGCGGCGCACATCGGGCAGAGCGTCTGCGATCATCTCTTCGATCACATCTGCATCACTCATGTGCTTCGCGCCGATCTCCTTGCGGTACGCGTCCAGCTGTTCTTTCGTGAAGCCTTCCGCGCCGCTGATCTCGTGAACGATGTCGTTGTAGAGGTCGGGGTTGTTTGCCTTCATCCAGTGCATGGCTTCATGCCAGAACGTCCACTGAGGCGTGATCTCACTGTCGACGTTGAGGAAGGTCACACCGGCAGAGTGGAATCCATGAAGAGACGGGTCGCCCTTGAAGAATACAACAGGCACACCCATCTCATGTCCCCAGTCACGCAGGACACGCTTACGCGGGCTAAGGCGATTCGGCGAAACAAGGGTGATGCCATCTAGCATCTTCTTGAGCTCCTCCTGCCGACGTGCGGAGAACTTCTCAAGAATCTTGATTGCCTTGTCGTCGAAGATAACATAGCACCGCCCGTCGCGCCGTCCTTCATACGTAATCCCCTTGATTCCATGCTTGTTCAAAAGTAAAGAAACATCTTTACGAGGAGTATTGCTGCCTTGATGTTTCAGCATACGACCAAGGTAATTGACAAGCGTTCCTCCTGTGTATTCAGCCACAGGGCCTTTCGTTAATGAAATGTTTTGCCCTGTGACTTCTCTAAGCACAGACCGAATACCATCCCGCACCTTTGCAGGCTGTGTTTTTATTGGTTTTTGCTCGTCAAGAAGGATATCGGCATCAGGGATTTCTACATGATATAATCTCCCGCCCGAAGTGTTTATATTGATTTTGCTCGGGTTCAGATTTTCAAGAAGTTCGAGCTCCTTTTTGGCTTCATTTTCGCTTTGCTTAAACTGTTCTAGTTTTTCCTCTAAGGCAGAAATGACTTCTCTAGGGCTAAGTTTTTGTCCTTTAGGAAGGCCAAGTGCATCTATGTCATATCTATCAAGTCTACTCATTCCTTTCATAGGGTCGCTGCGCACAGAGTCTAGAAGCTCTTTGTAGTAATTAAGAGTTTCATTGTTCTCTAAGAAGCGTCTTCTTGAAGCAATATGTTTTTTTACAAGCTCTTCGTTTGAATCGGTTGAATTTATCAACCGAAGCCGTTGAAACAATGACACCGCTTCTTGAAGCTCTGGCGAGAGATGCTGCTTCAACTCCCCACCATAAGTTATTGTTCCTTTTTGAGAGAGCCACTCTCGATAGTGCTCGGCGACTTCCCTGTTCTTGGCATAGTAAAGTCCCCAACCATGCGCTTGTGTGCCTTCACCAGTACCAATAGCATCAAGACTTGGGATATCATAATCATGTGGCGTTCCGTGCCACGCCTTAGAGAACTTGCGCGCTCCTGCGCTGAGCAGAGCCTTTGCGACTTGCAGGAACTCTTTTTCCTGCGATGCATCGGCGAACGTGACCTTCCCGTTCTCGCTCTTTGCACCGTATTCGAGTGCTGCTTTTTCAAGTGCGGGTTCAGTCTGGAAGAATAGACCAAGCGTCGGTTCTTGCTTGCCTTCTGCCTCCTCCTGTGCTACATCGGCGGGGTCGTTTTGGGCGTTGCTCTTTGGGCTTTGTGCATCTGGCATTGGTTCAGACGGCGTATTTTTATCTGTCACCTCCTGTGCATTATCCACAAACAAGCTCTCCTGCCCGCCTGTCTCGGCGTGTGTCTTTGCCTCCTCAAGCACATCCATGAGGGACGGGAGCTGTGTCTCAAAGAGATCGCTGTCCGTCGGGTTCTCCATCCCGTCAAGCGACTCTGCGATATGCGTGAAGTAGTTCCCGATGCGCTTTCCGCTGCGTTTGTTATCGTCTAAGAAGGAGAGAATCTCACGCATCTCTGCGCTGTCCTCGTGCTCTGAGAACAGTGCCTGTGCGCCGAGATAGTCCTTGACGCTATCGCCGCTTGCACGCAGCGTGTCTAGCTGTTTTACCGCATCGGCGATTGCGTCGCGCAGCTCCCTCATGTACGGTACGTCCTTCTTGACGGATAGACGCGCCATCATCGGGGCGGCGGCCATGAGGCCGTTCGACACGTTGCGTGTGTCGTCATCGGTGCTCTCTGCCATCTTTGCGACGATCTCATCGTCCCCATAGGCGGCGGCAAAGAGCGCACGCTTTACGCGCTGGATTCCGTCGGCGTTCACATGCCCGTCCTTATCCAGATAGGCGTTCAGCTCGCCTTGCCCGACAACCTTATGCAGAACACCCGCCACAAAGTCACGGTTCGCGGCGGTCGTCAAATCTCCCTTCTCATTCGGGACATACGTATCCATGACCGCATGCGTGAGTTTATCCGCGTCTGCCTGTGCATTCTCGCTCGCGCCCATGCGTGACCCGCCCGTTGTTGAGCCGATGATGTCATTCATGGTATCCGCCGAAATATCCCCCTGCACTTCACGTACAAGAACGGGTTTGTAAACGCGTTCCACAGCTTCACGAGAAAGCCCGAACGTCTCCGCGTTCTCCATGAGGTAGTCGCGATACGCCGCCGCGCGCTCTTTGTTGCGTGCCTGTGCGCGTGCAATCGCAATCGTGCGGCCGTTGCCGTTGAGGACAACGCCGTCGCTGCGGATGAGAGGTGCGCCCTGATTGAGATTGCGCCCCTCGCCCAGTTCTTCAGGGCACAGCGTGTTCGACATACGTTCCACCTGCTGGCGCATGACGACGCGTTCGCGGTCACGCGGTTGGAGAGCAGACGGATAGCCGGGATTGATTTCAAGCGCACTTGCATCATGCGACGCGATGAGGTCATCCGCAGACACAACACGGTACTGTACTGGGATGCTCTTTCCGCTGTCTGTGTATACCTCCGTTTCTTTTCCGCGTGGATAGGCAGAGAGATCGGAAGAGTCCTCGATGGAGATCATCCGTGCCATGACTTCTTCCACCTCAGGCGTTGCCTTACCGCCCGTCCCCGTGAACGCCTGATAGACGCGCTGGAGGAACGCACGGAACTTTGCAAAGACAGCGCGCAGCCCCTTGGTCGGTGCGTCACCCGTCTTGAGGTACATCTCAAAACTACGGGCGAATCGTTCGTGCTCCCACTGTCTCTTAAGGTTGTCTGCACGTCGTTCATTCCCCGCCGCAAGTGCCGCGCGGATTTTCTTGTCAAGCTCGGCAAAGGAACGGGCAAACGGTGTGCCTTTGTACTCTGCCGCCTGTCCTTCACGCCACGCTGCCCACTTCTTCACCGTGGCAAGGTCTTTCTCTGCCGTCGGCGACATAGGTGCGAGATGTTCAAGGTCAAGGAGGAAGAGATGCCCCATCTCGTGGAGGAACGTCGATTCATCCGCTGCCTCAAAGAGAGAGATGATGCGCTGCCCGTTCGGAATGTCCTGCGTCGTCCCCTTGATGATCTCGTTCATCTGCTGGTTGAACTTCTCAATGATGGAGATCGCCTTATCGTCGAAGATGACGTAACAACGGCCATCTCGGCGGCCGTAGTACGTGATGCCCTTGATACCGACCTCGTTCAGTGCGAGAGAGGCCGCTTTATCATTGCCAAGACGATCACTCAACGTCGTATAAATTTCGCGCCCACTCCTCACAAAAGGAAGAACTTCTTGTATCATCGGCCCAAGTTCTTTCATAGAGGATAGTTCCTGTATCGAGTTCAGTTGTTCCTGAACCCCATCTTCCTGTATCTGTATTGCGTTCTCATAAGAAACAATCGCTGCTTCAAGATATGGTCTCGACGCTTCAATATTGGCAAGTACATTGTGGCTGCTTTTGTCCAGCTGCGATGCATCCACATAGGGGATTTCGTCCAAGTCCCCAAAGAGTCTCGCGCGTTCACCTTCAGGCAGCGAGCGATCTAGAACATCATGGAGCATAGAAATATATTCTTTATATGCCTTGATTCTTTTATTTAGAATTTTTAGCATCTGTATACGCTGATACAATGCGGGATTTGTTTTATACAGCTTGCCAAGAGCAGACTCAGAAAATATCGCTTTTTCCAAGAATAGTTCCTTCAGCTTCTCCTGCACGAACTTCGGCTGCGCATCGAACGGCTTCTGTTCATCGAGGAGGACATCGTTGTCGGGGATTTCAACTTTGAAAAGTTTTCCTGGATTCTCTAAGCTGAATTTATCCAAATCGAGCAGTTCTACTTGATCAGAGTGTCTATCATCCATTTTAATGGAATCAAAAAGCATTTCTTGCACATTCTGCAAATTCTCAATTACACGAGCACTCGATGATGTTCTAATTTCTAACGCGGCAGAACTGTTTGGATCAAAGTTTTTTTCAAGCTCTTCCAACGATATATTTGGATTCTCTTTCAGAATTGCAATTGCTTTTTCAACATCTGCAAGCTCTTTTCTGTTTCTTTTCGCTGCTTTCTTTATTGTTTGAATTACTCTGCTAACACTTTTTTTTAGTGATTCTGTATCTTCAACCCCTTCTTTTTTTCTGTTTATCATACCTCCAATCAGATTATATGCGTCTTTTATATCGCCCTCTAATTCATGTTCATCTTTACCGTCATATAGCATTCGTGGCAAAACGAATCGTTTCAGCATCTCCTTATACCTCTCCGACACCCAACGCCGCTTTGCAAAATACAGTCCCCATCCGTGCACCTGTGTACCCTCGCCTGTGCCGATCGCAGAGAGCAGGAACTCCACAAAGTCATGCGGCGAGCCGTGCCATGCGGACTGATGATAGATGTTCACATCACCGTAATCGTACGCACCGTTATTCTTCGTCGCGGACTTTACCTGATACCGCTCACGCGCAACAAACCATGTTCCACCGTGGTTGCCGGGGACAATAACGCCGTCATGCGGTGAATCATAGAATGCTCCCGCCCGTTCACAGGCATCCTTTATCAGGTTCTCAAGTTGTTGCCGTGTTGTCTTTCCTGCCTCTACTCCAGAGAATGTTAGACTCTCCACGAGGAAATTAATCACGGCCGCGCGTTTCTCCTCGCCTTCGAGATGAGAGAAGACACTCCCCGCCGCCTTGTTTTCTTCATCATATTTATAGGCGCGGTAGACATCTGCGATCTCTTTCTTTGCCGCATCAATCTCCTCTTGTGATACACGCTCCCCTGCGAACAACGGATTGTAAATATATGCAAAGAGCGGCATTAGGTGCCAGTCGGGCTCCGTCATCGAATAACTCGTATCGTTCGGGTCGGACGTGAGATAGACACCGCTCCCGTACCATCCGCTTTTGGACGGTTTGAACGTATCGAACACCTCGCGCGTCGCATGATACACCACCAGCGGCTCGCCGTTCTCGTCAACTACCTTTGACGCATTCTCAGGGTCATTTTCCCAGTCGCCGAACCACGACTTGAACGCAGGCGTACGCACCGCAGCCCACTGATCTTCTGTGAGATTCGTCGGCTTGCCGTTCGGGGCTTTCATCCACTGTTCCGTGCCCTCATACTGCTTGCGAACAGCCTCCTTCTCTGCGGACGGTACATCCGTCGCGCTCTGCGCATACATCTTCCCGCCAGCATTTGCCGCCTGATGCAGGACGTTTGCGCCCGTCTTGTCTCCCTCTGTCTTAAGGGCAAACATATTGCGGTAGTAGTCCATTGCTGTGAAGGGCTTCCCGAGTGCCGTACGAATCTTGCGTGCAATAATATCCGCATGACGCGCAAGGAGGACTGCGCCGACCGAAGCTGCACGGGCGACCTTCTTGTTCGACGAACCTGCGAGCTTGTCGCGTACAAGGCGGTACACGTCTTTTGCATCTGCACTCAGCCCCTTTAGTGCCGTCTGCTCGTCCTCGTGAAGCGGATTCTCCTTGCTTTCTGCTTCCTCAGGTGATATAGTGGAGGCAGAAGGAACTTTGCTCTTCCCATGGGTGTTCGGGGATGCACCAACTCCACCATTTTTGTTGGTCTCCTCCAGAAGGGTGCCGTCGGTGGTAACGGCAGACGGATTAGCACTCCCGTCAAAGAGCAAAGTTCCATTTATTTTTGGACGATGCGGCATGGCAGAGACGATAATATAGCAGTTTTCGCCCGTCTGCTCAAGTTCAAGGTCAATCGGCATAAAACCCTTGCTCTCGTCACCCTTACAGTAGAGGACAAAACGATGCGGGCGTTTCTCCGTCTGCTGGCTATACACCTGATTGAAATTTTGAAGGATATGGTTGATGTAATCCATCACGCCATATCCTTTTTGTTTCATCTGGGCGGCATGCTCTTTAACTAAATGCACAAAACCGCCATCTTCTGTTCCTACGCGCAGACGAATCGGGGCAGACTTCACCTTACCGCCCGTTGCATCCTCAATCTCCTGTGGAATCTCCCCGAAGTTCCTGCTTCCGTTCGGCTTAATAATAAATTCTTTCGGGTCTGCTTTGGAAACAGGTCTGCCCGATTCCGTCCGATAGCCGGGAGGAAGCTCGTTTTCCGCCTGTTTTTGGGCAGACTCCCCCCTTACTGCTTTAGAGCCGTTTTGAGCGCGTTCGCCACGCTGTGCAAGCATTCTATCGTCTGCCTGTGTTTCCGTGCTCTGTGCGCCGCCCTGCGCGGTCTGAGGGGCGTTCCCTGCGCGTTCGTTCTCCCACTTCCTGATCTTCTCGTCGGCATAGAGGATTGCTTTCTTGTAGCCAATCGAAAGATCGTCACGCAGTCCCTTGGAGATAGGAATGTTGTTCGCCACCATGAACCGACCGAGCGCATGAGCAAGGTCACGCCGTCCCGTCGTGCTATCAGGCAGACGCTCTGGGACAAGGGGGCGTACGCCAACCACGGGGATAGGTGCGCTTGCGTTCTGCACGGGCGGTGCGGCGACGACATTTTCTTGCGGCGCGTATGGCGTAACCGTCGGGGCGTTCTCCTGAGGAGCAGGTGTAACGTTCTGCGCGTTTCGGCTTCCGTGCTCCATGAGTGTGTTGTAGAACTGTGCAACGCCGGGCTGTCCTGCGTTCGCCGCGATCTGCGCCGCCGTCGCCCAGTCCTGCCGATCACGCGCCTGTACGTAGGCAGGAATGGAAAGAAGCGGCTGCTCCCACTGTTGGACTTTCCCGAGGATGTCAGAGAGTTCCTCGCGGGAGACAGGGAGGTTCTTCACCGTCTCCTCTACGGGGGAAGAAAACGTCTGCGGGGCTGCATTCTCTACGACGGTATCACCGACAATGTTATTTGTCGGGGCAGTCTGCATCGGAATCTGCGGGGTCTGCACCGCACCCTGCATCGGCGTTTCCGCCTGCATCTGAGGATTCTGCATGCCCGCGTTCCGCTGTGCTACCGCGTTATTGATACGAGCCTGTGCGGCTTCATACCGCTGTTTCTGTACGGCCTCAAGTGCCTGCTTTGTCGCTTCAATCTGCTGCTGGTTCTCGATTGCCGCCCGCGTCTGCTGCTGTTTCTGTGCCCCTGCAAGCTGATGTACCATGCGTGCGACGCCCTCAGGGTCTTTGTCAACGATGCCCGCAATGTCCTTTGTGTCGATGAGTTTCTGCCACTCGTTGTAGGATTCCGCCTCTGCGGTCTTATCGACACTGCCGAGCGGCATGTCACGGATTGCCTCTGCCGCCGAGAGAATCGCCGCGCTCTGTTCTGGTGTCGGCTGTCCACCGTGCACAAGGTTGTTAAGTGCTTTCTGTGTCGCCGCTATATCCTTTTCGTCAAAGACGAGCCCCGTGAAGTCCATCTGCGGCGCAGAGATAGGACGCGCAGAGGAACCACTGAACGACGCGCCCGACTTGATGATCTTCGTCGGGTGCCAGTCTCCCATCTGGTTATAGTCACTCTCATGGACAACCAGATTACGGCTGGACGAGTTGCCGATATAGCCGCCCTTGCCATCATAGAGCACCACATGACGCTGTGGGTCGCTTTTGTCTCCGTAGACAATCACGTCGCCTTCTTCAAGCTGATTCGGGTCAAAGGCAATGACATTATCCCCCGCATCTTCAACAAGACGGTCGACACCAACAACACCATTTTTGAGCTCCTGCGCGAGGAACGCCGAGGAGTTTGCACCGATCTTTGTGACCGCCTCAACGCAGCCTTCCGTGCCGTTGTCCATTGTAACACCGATAAAAGGTGCGGCATCATCCGCAAGGATGCGCACCTGCACAGGGACATCCCCCGACGCGCCGAGGTCATAGCCCTCAATTTTCCCGCTGAGAGCTGCGCGCACACCACGCCCACCCACGAATGTGCCGAAAAGTCCCTGCGATGCAATGTCGTACGGGAGTTCATAGCCAAACGCTTTTTTCATCCGCCCGTAAATCTCATCGTCGCTATAGCCCTGTTCGCGCAAGTATTGTGCGACCTCGCCTGTATTCGACGCTGCGTCTATAACGCCTGTCGGTGCCCAGCTCGTAAAGTCGCCGAGGGCTTCCCGTCCTGCACCGCCGGCTAACGTACGCTCCTCTCCGCCGACAAGTGCCTTAACGCGTGGAGCAAAAAGGCCAGCCGCCCGATTCAGCCCGACTTTGCCAAGCCCGCTATTCAGCAACTGCGAGACCTTCGCCGCTACGCCAATCTCCGGCATCACAGCACTCATGGCAAAGAACGGAATTTGACTGCCGAACAAATTCCCGACATCCGCAGCAAAACCACGTGCATAAATCCAGTACTTTGGGTTCGTTGCACGGTCAAACAGCCCCTGCTCCTCGTACTCCTTTAGTAGTCCTGAATGTCCGTGAATCCCTCGGCTCGAAATATGGAATAGCAGAATACCGTGACCGACGCGATAAACACGTAATATGTGCTACAACGACGCGATAAAGCCGTGCGAGTGAATCCAATGGACGCTCACACACGAACTTGGACATATCACATGGGGCCATCTGAGGGAGTTTCCCGAAACGGGAACAAAACACCCTGCCCTTAAAAAATCAAGCTACAGAATCCTTGAAGCTGAAGCGAATGTGTTTGCCCGTGAGTTATTAGCCCCATCGACGGTATTTATCTACATCGCAGAAACATACAATGTTCGTGAGGCGTTATGCTTTTATACGATTGCGCGGTCGATTTTTAGGCTAAGTCAAGAAGCATCCTACTACATCGCCACAGATTTAGCTGGTAACTATGCGGTATATGCAAGGGGCGCACGTTATTTAGGCGGTATTCCTGTTGCTGAGATGTATGAAACCTACTTACGCGAGCACCATTTCAAATTGTTGGCGGATATGTATTTCTTTTCATCCTGGTTGGAGAACTATCGGTACGAGTTTGAGCTTTTGT
>ERZ773063.1411-NODE-1411-length-14209-cov-8.312279_pt1 | contig 14209 bp, 15 predicted proteins | sample MGYA00580625_ERZ773063 | MGnify/ENA primary metagenome ERZ773063 (study PRJEB29015, sample SAMEA2738022) | human oral metagenome | biome: human oral; feature: human-associated habitat; material: dental | place: China | collected 2042 ...
CCGAGCCGTCGGGGGCCGGGTCCCCGTCGCGGATCTCGGCGGCCTCGATCGTGCCATCGGCGTCGAAGTCGCGGCCCTTGACCAGGTGGAGCACGTGCTTCTTGGACTCGTTGGCGCCGGTGACCCAGCTGGTGCCGTCCACGATGCGAGGGTCGAGCAGATAGCGCACGGAGCCGGTGGGGCGCTCGATGCCGTTCTCATCGGTCTCGACGCGACGCAGGGGCGAGTTGGGTCCGATGGCGGTGGGGCCGATGTATCCGCGCACGAGCTCGGGGTGGCCGGCGAAGTCCTCGTCAGCCGCCATCTCGACCTCGGCCGGGGCGACGGCGGCCTCGAGACGCTTCATGTCGACCTCGCGGTCCCCGGGCAGGCCGATGACGAGCAGCTCCTTGGAGCCGTCCGGATGGGTCAGGACGACCACGACGTTCTTGAGCGCGTCGGCGGCGGTCCACGCCCGGCCGTCGGGGCGGGGGTAGCGCTCGTTGCACAGCGCCACGAGGGTCTCGATGGTGGGGGTGTCGGGGGTGTCGACCACGCGCGCGGGCGGCTCGGCGCTCGCGTCCACGGGCTCGGGGGGGAGGGTGACGACGGCCTCGGCGTTGGCGGCGTAGCCGCCGGCCGAGCGCACGAAGGTGTCCTCGCCGATCTCGCAGGGGTGGAGGAACTCCTCGGAGTGGGACCCGCCCATGGCGCCGGCCACGGCGTTGACCGGGACGTAGTCCAGGCCCAGGCGGGTGAAGATCCGCTCGTAGGCGTCGCGGTGCAGGCGGTAGGAGGCCTCCAGGCCGGCGTCGTCCATGTCGAAGGAGTAGGAGTCCTTCATGACGAACTCGCGACCGCGGATGAGGCCGGCGCGCGGGCGGGCCTCGTCGCGGTACTTGGTCTGGATCTGGTAGATGATCGCGGGCAGGTCCTTGTAGGAGGAGTACATGTCCTTGACCAGGAGGGTGAACATCTCCTCGTGGGTGGGGGCCAGGAGGTAGTCGTTGTCCCTGCGGTCGGTCAGGGTGAACAGGGTGGGGCCGTACTGCTGCCAGCGTCCGCTCGCCTTGTAGGGGTCGGCGGACAGCAGCGCGGGGAAGTGGACCTCCTGGGCGCCGACGGCGTCCATCTCCTCGCGCACGATCCCCTCGATCTTGCGCAGGGTGCGCAGGCCCAGCGGCAGCCAGGTGTAGATGCCGGGGGCGGCGCGCCGGATGTAGCAGGCGCGCACGAGGAGCCTGTGGCCGGCGACCTCGGCGTCGGCCGGATCCTCGCGCAGGGTGCGGATGAAGGAGGTGGAGAGTCGGTGCAGCACGGGCACATGGTACGTGCTGCGCATGCGCCTGACAGCCGCGTGCGCGGCGGCCGGGCCCGTGGTCGGGCCGCACCGCGTGGCCTCAGCCGTCACTGGGCTATGGTCCGGCGCGGACGCGATGCGAAACTGGTGCATCATATGTTGATGCGCTAATCTAGCATCATGCGCACCACGGTTGATCTTCCTCCGGCGCTCCACCACCGGATCTCCCGGGCCGCCGCAGCGCACGGAGTATCGCTGTCGGCCATGATCAGCGAGTTGACCGCCCTGGGACTCGAGCAGTCCGGGGCCGAGGAGGAGATCGGCACGAGCCCCGTCACCGGTCTTCCCCAGCTGCGTGCGGGACGGCCCGTCACCGCCGAGGAGATCAATGACTTCCTCGCGGAGAGCGAATGAGCATCCACCTGGTCGACGCCAATGTCCTCATCGCCCTGCTCGTCCCCGACCACCAGCACCACGGTGCGGCGGAGTCCTGGATGGACGGGCTGGAGGACGCGGACCTGATCGCCTCGGATCCGGCGGTGGAGGGTGCGCTCACCCGGTACGCGGTGCGGATCGGGCACTCCGCCGCCCAGGTGCAGCGCACGCTGCGCCGGGTGCACGAGATCGCCCGATGGCGGTTCTGGCCCGATGACCTTCCCTATGCGGACTCCGACCTGAGCACGGTGCGCGGGCACCGGCAGGTCACCGGTTCCTATCTCGCCTCCCTGGCCCGCCATCACGGCGGCCGCCTGGTCACCTTCGACCGGGCCCTGGCAGCCCGGTTCCCCGACGTCGTCGATCTGATCGGGTCAGGACATCCCGGGAAGTAGGGATGGGGAGGGCTGGTCATTCATGGCCTGCCGCCGACCGCACCCAGGGCGCCTCACGGCGAAGGCCGGAGGGGCAGGGACTTCGGCCAGCTGCAGGAGCCTCGGTCGGGCGCAGGGGTCGTGCGCCCCGATGCGGGACTCCCGCCACCCGCCTGAGGCACGGAACCCCTGCTTCAGGCCGAGCCCCCGGTCAGCAGCCGCCTGGGCCTGAAGCCCCAGGACGATGGCGACAATCCCGAAGATTATCCCGCAGCACAGGAGGCTGACCACACCCAGGCCCAGCGCCCAGTTCCCGAGGTAGTTCTTCTCGTCGCTCGGATAATACCGATCCGAGCGATAGCCCCCGGGATAGCGCACTGGAACCCCATCATACCCTCCATCAGGAACCAGAGGATGGAACAACCCATCGCCGGCGCAGCCTCGTCGAGGCTTGCCCACAGAAATCTTTCCGCCTCGTGCCTGCGCGTCTCAGACCCCGTTGTTGCTGGGCAGTGAATAGCGGCCACCGCCATGAAGGCGCCATCACGCCAGGCACCCGGACCACGACCGTGCGTGAGCGCGAGGTGGCGGTCCTGGCGGCGCAGGGCCTGGTCAACAGCGAGATCGCGGACCGCCTGGGGACCGGGGCGGCCACGGTCAAGACCCATGTCTCGGCACTGCCGGAGAAGTTCCAGGTCAGGAACCGGGCGCAGCTCGCAGTAGCTGCGGCAGACCGGCTGACGGCCCCTCTGAACCGGGTCCCGTCCGTCGTCGGGCTCGTATCGGACTCATCGCGCTCTGCTGGTACATCCCTGCCGCAGCACCGGGCGACAGGTGACCGACGCCTGATTGCAGAGCCGGAAGCGAGCCATTTAACCTGACCCGGATCATCACAGCCCACTGGGCCGCAACCAAGGAAGCGTATGGACAGGCACTCCCCCGCCCACGAGGGCCACGGCCGCACCTGGGCAAAGGCCATCCTCCTGGGTGAGCACTCCGTCGTCTACGGGCACCCCGCCGTGGCCATGCCGCTGCACGACCTTCAGATGCGGGCAACCGCCGCACCGGTGACCGGGCCCTCGATGCTGCGCAGCCTGGACTACTCCGGTCCCATGGACGCCAGCGGGCCGGGCTTCGCCTGCGTCGTGCGCGCCTTCGAGGCGGCCCGCGAGCTCTCGGGCTGCCTGAAGCAGCCCTTTGAGGTGACCACCAGAAGCGACTTCCCCCATGAGCGCGGGTTGGGGTCGTCGGCAGCTGCTGCGGGCGCCGTCATCCGCGCCGTCCTGGACGCCTGCGGGCGTGCGGCCTCCACGGATGAGCTGTTCGCCCTGACTCAGATGGCCGAGCAGGTCGCCCACGGCAGGCCCTCCGGGCTGGATGCCGCGGCCACCTGCTCCCCCTGCCCCATCCGCTTCCAAGGCGGCCGGATGCAGCCGCTCACCCAGCGCATCCAGGACGCCCGCCTCGTCATCGCCGACTCCGGCGTCCACGGCAGCACCCGCGAGGCCGTCGGAGGCCTGCGCGAGCGCTACGAGGAGGATCCCGACGGCGTCGGCCCGCTCATCGCCGCTCTCGGCGGGCTCGCGCAGGTCGGCATCGCGGCGCTGGACGACGGCGACGCGCAGGCCCTGGGATCGGCGATGGACCGTGCCCATGAGGTGCTGGCGCAGCTGGAGCTGAGCCTGCCGGTCCTGGACCGGCTCACGGCAGCCGCCCGCGACGCCGGGGCCCTCGGCGCCAAGCTCACCGGCGGCGGGCTCGGCGGGTGCGTGATCGCGCTCGCCGACGGCGAGGAGGCGGCAGGCCGCATCCGCGGCGCCTTGGAGGGTGCGGGAGCGCCGGCCGCATGGATCTACCAGATGCGCACCAGTGAGGTGAGTCAGTGACGTCCCCGCAATCCCCGGCAATGCCGTCGAGGCCCGCAGCATCCACCGCGACGGCGAGCGCGAACACGAACATCGCGCTCATCAAGTACTGGGGAAAGGCGGACGAGTCGCTGATGATCCCCACCACCTCGAGCCTGTCCCTGACCCTCGATGGCACCTGGACCACCACCACGGTCTCCTTCGACGGAGGCTCGGGCGACGCTGACGCGGTGAGGATCAACGGCTCCGCCCCCAACGGGACGGTGCTGGCCCGGGTGACCCGCTTCCTCGACCTCGTGCGTGAGCGCTCCGGCATCGCGCAGCGGGCGAGCGTGGACTCCACCAGCACGGTGCCGTTGGCGGCCGGCCTGGCCAGCTCCGCGGCCGGCTTCGCGGCGCTGGCCGCGGCGGCCTCGCGGGCAGCTGGCATGGACCTGGACGGCCGCGCCCTGTCCCGGCTCGCCCGACGCGGCTCTGGCTCGGCGGCGCGCTCCGTGTTCGGCGGGCTGGTGCTGTGGAACGCCGGGGGTGACGACGCCGCCTCCTACGCCGAGCCCGTCAGGGGCGCCATCAGGGGCGCCATCGAGGGCGCCGCCGAGGAGACCGCTGGGAGCGGCCTGGACCCGGCCATGGTCGTCGTCGTGCTCTCCGACGGACGCAAGACGATCTCCAGCACGCAGGCCATGCGCCGGACCATGGCCGCCTCGCCGCTCTACCCCGCCTGGGTGGAGGCGAGCCGCGGGGACCTGCGCGCCGCCCTGGAGGCGGTTCGCTCAGGGGACCTTGCGCGCCTGGGCGAGGTGGCCGAGGCCAACGCCCTGGGCATGCACGCCTCGATGATGGCCGCGCGCCCCGCGATCATGTACTGGCTGCCGCGGACGGTCGAGGTGCTGCACACGATCCGCGCGATGCGCCAGGACGGCCTGCCCGCCTGGGCCACCATTGATGCCGGTCCGAACGTGAAGGTCCTGACCCGGGGCAGCAGCGCCGAGCAGGTCGCGACCGCGCTGCGCGAGAGCGTCCCCGGCGCAGCGGTGTCGGTCAGGCGCCCCGGCGCCGGTGTGCGATTCGAGGAGTCCTCCCGGTGATCTCGCAGAGCGCCCCCGGGAAGCTGTATATCGCCGGAGAGTACGCCGTCGTCGAGCCCGGGCACCAGGCGGTGCTGGTGACCGTCGACCGCTTCATCACGGTGCGGATCACGCAGGCCGAGGATGGCGGCTCCGCCGACCCCACCGGTCATATCAGCTCCACCCTGTACGAGGCGCAGTCCCTGACCTGGTACCGGCGCCCCGAGGACGGCGTGGTGATGGTCGACAAGCAGTTCGACGACTACGTGGTCTCCGCGATCCGCATGGTGGAGCAGATGGTGCGCGAGGCCGGGGGCCCGCTGCGCTACTTCGACCTGGACGTCTCCAGCGAGCTCGACGACGGCTGCGGGCGCAAGCTCGGCCTGGGCTCCTCCTCGGCGGTCACCGTCGCCACGGTGCGCGCCGTGGCCAGGTTCTACGGCCTGGTCCTGGATGACATGGCCGTCTACAAGCTGGCGCTGCTGGCCACGGATGCCGTCCAGCCCATCGGCTCCGGGGGCGATATCGCGGCCAGCTCCTTCACCGGATGGGTCGCCTACACCTCCCCCGACCGCGCGTGGCTGCACCAGGTGAGCGGGGCCCCGGGCACGGGCAATAGCCCAGGGGGGTCAGCGGGGCTGAGCGAGCTGGTGCGGATGGACTGGCCGCTGCTCAGCATCCGGCGCCTGCCCGCCCCAGGCCTGCGCCTGAGCGTGGGATGGACCGGCAGCCCCGCCTCCACCCCGCGGCTGGTGGCCGACGTCCAGGCCCACACGCGCGGGGCGCAGGACGCCGCCTACACCGCGTTCCTCCGGGAGAGCGAGGCCTGCCTGAGCGCCCTGACCCTGGCCCTCCGAGAGGACAACGGCGGCGAGATCGGGCTGCGGATCCAGGAGGGGCGCCGTCTCCTGTCGGGTCTGAGCCGCACCAGCGGGATCACCATCGAGACCCCGCAGCTGCGCCGCCTGGTGGAGATCGCCCAGGAGCACGGGGCAGTGGCCAAGAGCTCGGGTGCCGGCGGCGGAGACTGCGGCATCGCGCTGTGCCCGCCCGGGACCGATGTGGCCGCCATGCACGCGGCCTGGGAGTCGGCGGGTATCCAGCCTCTGGACTTGCGCGTCCACTCCCACAGCGGAGACGACTCATGAGCAGCACGGGCATGAGCGCGGCAGGGTCCGCCGAGAAGCAAGGCCGCGCCTCGCGCAAGGACGAGCATCTGGACCTGGCCGTGCGCCTTCATGGCACGGACCGGCCCAACGCCTTCGACGACGTCTCCTTCATGCACCACGGCCTGCCTGGAACGTCCGCCGACTCGACCGACATCAGCACGAGCGTGTGCGGCGCACGCTGGCCGGTCCCCTTTTACGTCAACGCGATGACCGGGGGCACGAGCGCCACTGCGGCGATCAACACGGACCTGGCGCGCGCTGCCGCCGACGCGGGCGTCGCGATCGCCTGCGGCTCCCAGCACATCGCCCTTCGGGAGCCCGAGCGCGCCGACGGCTTTAAGGTCATCCGCCGCGAGGCGCCGGACGCCTTCGTACTGGCGAACGTGGGCCCCACGGTGTCCCCGGACCTGGCGCTGCGGGCCGTGGAGATGATCGGAGCCAACGCCCTGCAGGTGCACGTGAATGCCGCCCAGGAGCTGGTCATGCCCGAGGGCGACCGGGACTTCCGGGACTGGGAGGAGCGCATCGCCTCCATCACCGCTGCCGTGCCCGTACCGGTGATCGTCAAGGAGGTCGGCTTCGGGCTCTCACGACGCACCACCGAGGCGCTGGCGCGCACCGGCGTCGCCGCGGTCGACGTGGCCGGGGCCGGGGGCACGGACTTCATCGCCATTGAGAACGAGCGGCGTGTCGGCCGGGAGTACTCCTACCTGACCGGCTGGGGGCAGTCGGCGGTGCTGTGCCTCCTGGAGTCACTGAGCGGCCGTCTGGACGGCCGAGAGCCCGTCGGGCTGCCGGTGCTGGCCTCCGGGGGCGTGCGCCACCCGCTCGACGTCGTGCGAGCGCTCGCCCTGGGGGCCCGCGCCGTCGGCGTCTCGGGGCACTTCCTGCGCACGCTGGTCGACCACGGCACGAGCGGGCTGCGGCGCGAGCTGGACACGTGGACCGACCACGTGCGCACCCTCATGACCCTGCTGGGCGCGCCCGACGTCGAGCAGCTGCGCCGCACGGACGTGCTGGTCACAGGAGACACGGCGGACAAGGCGCGCCTGCTGGGCGTGGACCTGGGCCGGCTCGCCCGCCGCTCGGTGCGCTAGGCCCGGGACGCGGTGCGGGGTGAGGGTGCTCCTGCGCCCTCCCGCGTGCGCCCTCCTCTCGTCGATCGGTCAGGCTCCGGCCTGAGACACCCGGCGGGCGCTGGCCTGACGCCCGCCGGGTTCCTATCTCGACGACGGGGGGCTGCGGCTCAGGCCGGGGCGGCCAGCGTCGCCAGCGCCTTGACGATGCCGGGTGCGGCGTACAGCGTCATGAACTGCACGCCGTAGTTGACCCCCAGGCGGTTGAGCGCCCCGCACAGCACGCCGATGAGCAGCACCCCGAAGATATTCGGAATACCCGCGTCGATGTAGGCCAGCAGCAGGACGAAGGCCACGAACAGCGCCAGGACCGCCTCGTGCGGAATGCGCCGCATGACAAAGTAGGTGATCTGTGAGGACCAGCGCACGGCGATGACATAGGTGATGACGACGGCGATCAGCGCGCCCAAGGTGACGGCCGCGATGAAGCCGGGCATCTGCAGCTGGTGGTGCAGGTTGTTCTGGTGGTCCAGGTCGTAGACGGGTGGCGCCTCGAACAGCGGCATCGCGGGCCCGGCGGACACGCCCGAGACGGGGAAGCCCAGCGCGACCAGCGGAATGATGACACCGGCCAGGTAGGTCGAGTGCGTCAGCGCGCTCATGACGGTGACGGCGCGCTGCGAGCGGCGCACCCGGTCCTCCTTCTGGCGCGACGCCGAGGCCTCCCCCAGCAGGAAGGTCAGGCCCACGGGGCTGAGCATGAACAGGGGCGTGGAGAGCGCCGCCATGGCGGCGCTCCACCATCCCTCGGACCGGGTGATCAGGCGGCTCGGCACCAGCCTGTGGGTCTCGAACCCGGAGCGCAGGAGCGCGGTCCTCGTGCGTCCTCCGTGGGGCAGGGCCGCACGGCGCCCGGGGTTGAGCAGCTCGAGCAGGGTGACGAGCATGGGGCCCACCGTGATCCCCAGGAAGAAGGAGATGCTCACCTTCTTGTCATCGGTGATGATGTGGGTCGTGCGGTAGAGCGCGGGCAGGGCCTCGAACATGAGAGCCATCGGTACAACCGACACCAGCGCGAGGATCCGGTTCTTCCCGAGCAGCGCCAGGAGCACCACGCAGGCCGCCAGGATCAGGGGGGTCTGGGCCTTGATCGGCTCGGCGAAGCGTCCGAGCAGCCCCGCCAGGGCGAAGCTCAGGGGGATGGAGATCACGGTGCCGATGGTGGAGCCGACCGCCATCTTGCGGATCGTGTCCGAGGCCAGGCCCTTTCCTCGCAGGAACACGGAGTGATCCATCAGCGGGGCTGACATCACCCCGCCGGGCAGCCCGACCAGCGCCGTGGGTATGCCGTTCATGAGGTTGAGCGTGACGACCGCCGAGACGAAGAAGGAGAGCACCACCTGCGGCGGGGCGCCGGAGAGCACCAGGGCCAGGGTGACGGGAGCGAGCACACTCGTCTCGTCGGTGCCCGGGATGAAGCCGATGAAGGTGTACAGGACGACGGCTCCGAGCACCGCCGTCAGCATCATGAGAATAAGCGCGGGAGTCACCTGGCACCGCCCTCACCGGACTCGGCGTCGTCCTTCTTGCTGGCCTCGTCGACAATATCGACCTCGCGCTTGGGAGTCACAAGGAAGCAGTTCACAATAAAGCCGACGACAGAGGCCCCCAGCCCCCAGAAAAGTGTTTGCCCGCCAATTCTCGAGGAAATCATGACCGCTGCGACGGCGCATGCCACCGCCACCAGCAAGCAGATCACAAGGTCCTTGGGCGAGACGAGGTCATTCCAGACCTCAATATTCTGACGCTCCGTGCCCTCGGAGCCGGCTTCGGGAATATCGCGCACGGTCGGCGATGCTATGCGAGTTCCCCTCCACGCACTATATGCTGTTCGCCATGGGCCCGCCGGCGCCCGGAGGCGGGGCGGCGCGTCACGCCGTCGTCGAGCGCCTCAGCTCCCCGTCCGCACCGGAAGAAAGGCGAGCTCCGCCCCCAGGGGATGAAGCACACCGAGAGCGCCGAGGTGCTATCCATCATGCCGCGGTCGTCGACGACCAGCGCGATACGCCCCGGCACGCGGATCCAGCCGATTGTCAGCAGGCCGAATAAAGGAGCGCCCAGGATCCCCAGAAGCAGGGAGATGACGTGGGTGTATCACGCCCCTGGACGAGGGCGTAGACGCAGCCGGCGGTGAGGGCCAGGCCGACAAGCGCACGCCGGACGACGCCCCGCCTGCGCCCGTTGATGACTAACGGCTCCATGAGTCAGCCCTCAAACGGGCGGCCGGTCACCAGGGCTCCTCCAAGGCGGCGCCCCGATCGGGTTCCGGCGGGAGGAGCCCGGCCCGCCGGGCCTCGGCGAGCACCTGCTCGCGGCTCTTGGTCATCACGACGCGGTCGACGACGGAGCCCGGGGCCGGGCCCGAGGCCGTCGGCAGGTCGGGGCGACGCAGGGCGCGCTGGTACGCCAGGAGCCGGGCGGTCTCCACGGCGTCGAGGTCGAGGACGCCCGTGCCAATGGCGCCGGGAGGCAGGCCGGCGCGGCCCAGGCGCCGATTCACCCAGCAGATCACACGGCCGATCCCCCGGAGCCGCCCCTCGGGCCATCGGGGATCGGCGTAGCGCACGATGACAAACTGCCCGCTGGTACCGCTGCCGGGAATGAAGGCCAGTGCCTGCTCCCAGGGGATGAAGCCCACGGAGCCGAGAGTCGTACGGACGACAAGGCCGTCGTCGCCGATCACCAGGGCGGGGCCTCGGCTCAGGCGGACGATCCCGGCAATGACGACCACCGCGAGAAGGAGCAGAGCCGCGCACAGCGCACCCAGAGCCAGGGTGATCACCGCTGAGACCGGGTTCGAGAGGTCGTAGAAGAGCCAGAGGTACACGCCGCCGAAGGCACTGACCAGGATCATGGCGGCGGCCGCCCGGCAGAGCCTCCACGGCCTGTGCCGGATGACGAGCGCTTCCACGTCCCCATGCTGCCACGCGGTCGCCCGCAGCAGGGCCCGATACGGCGAAGAGGACTGCTCCGGGCTTGCGGACGGGGCCGGCCGGTATAGAATGAATCCGCAAGTTTGTAGAACAAACTACTTTGTTATGGAGGAACTTATATGAGCGCCGACGCCCCCCTCGATCCGCGCGCCGCCCTCGAGACGATCAGCGAGCAGCAGGCCGTCCTCAGGCGGCGCACCCTCATCCGCTCCTCCCCTCTGCTGGCCGCCTGGGGCCTGGCCTGGCTCATCGGCTACGGCGCCGGGTGGCTCAGCATCCGCCCCGACTACACCATGCCGACGCCCGTGTGGGTGGTCTACTTCGGCTGCCTCGCCGCGGCCGGCGCCTACACCTGCACCTATATCGCCCGCCGAGCACGCTGGGTGCGCGGCTCCTCCAACCGGGCCGGCGTCCGCTACGGCACCGCCTGGGCGGGAGGCTTCGTCCTCGGCATGGCCGTCATGGGCCGGACCGGCGCCTTCCTCGCCTCCCTGGGGACGCCGGAGGCGGCGGAGGCGGGCATGATCCTGGGCAATGCCGTGCCCTGTCTCATTATCGGCACCCTCTTCGTGGCCTGCTCCGCCATCTGGGACGAGCCCGTCATGGCGTGGGTCGGCGGCTGGCTCCTCGCGGTCACCACCGTGGCCACCCTCGTCGGCGGGACCGGACTGTGGGCGATCATGTCCCTGGCGGGCGTCGGCGTCCTCATCGTCGCGGCCGTTGACGCGCTCCGCACCCGGGCCGCGGGGAGGGCGGTGCGATGAGCGCCGATACCGCCCCGCTCGACCCGGTCATCCACGCCCAGGCCAGGCTCCGCATTATGGCGACCCTGGCGGCTCTTCCCCAGGGCGACGAGATGGTCTTCCCCCGACTGCGCGAGCTGCTCGGCATGACGGCCGGGAACCTGTCCACCCACCTGAGCAGGCTGGAGCAGGCCGGGTACGTGTCCCAGTCCAAGGCCTTCGCGGGGCGCACCCCTGCCACCTACCTCGCACTGACCTCCAGGGGGCGCGCGGCCTTCGAGGAGTACACCCGTGCGCTGCGGGCCATGCTCGAGGCCGCCGGGCAGTGAGCCCGGGGCGGGCGCCGCGGTCCCTCCCCCCTCGCCGAGATCGGTCGAGTTCCGCGCCGAGATCGGTCGAGTTCCGCACCGAGATCGGTCCGGTTCCGGCTCGAGATCGGTCCGGTTCCGGCTCGAGATCGGTCCGGTTCCGCGTCGAGATCGGTTCATCGAGGCACTCTTGCGCGGTCGTACCCTTCTCCGCAGGAGTGCGGGATGAGGCGGGCGGCGGCGCGTCCGACGTCGACTTCGGTCTGCAACGTGAACGTGCTCTTCTCCCGTCCTACTGAGCTCTACCCGCAGTAGGACGGGAGAAGAGCACATTGGCGCTGCAAAGGTACGTCCACGTTCCGCCCTCCAGGCGAGCACCCGGACGCTGCACCCGCTCGCCCCAGGAGGCCGGCGCCCCGCGCGCATCTCGAGGCCGCGCGGGATGACCACTTTTCAGGGCGCAGCAGCACCCGGCGAGTGCCAGGCCGGTATCAGACCGGCGCCTCGGACCGATCTCGACGCGGAACTCGACCGATCTCGGTGAGAGGGGAGGGACTGCGGCGCCGGGCGGAGGACGCCTCGCCCACTGCCCCGGAGCCAGTCATCTAGAGCAGGATGGTCGCGAACGTCCCGGCCCGTTCAAAACCCAGCCGGGCGTACAGGCGCAGGGCGGCGGCGTTGAAGTCGTTGACGTACAGGCTCACGACGCCGTCCGCGCGCATGTGGTCCCGGCGCACGGCGTCGACGACGGCGGCCAGCGCGGCCGTGCCGATGCCCCGGCCGCGCAGGTCTTCGCGGGTCCACACCCCGGTCAGCTGGACGACCGTGCCCGTGGGGGCGTCCCACACCGCGCCGACGTCGGTCTTGAAGGCCACCCGCGCGGGTCCTCCCGGCCGCGCGGGCCGGCCCTCGCCGTCGTCCATGAGCACGTAGCTGCGACCGGTCGCGACCAGCCAGGCCACGTGCCGCGCGTAGGATCCCCCCGCGGTCGTGGGGTCGTAGCCGAGCTCGCCGGAGAACATAGCGACCGACGCGGGAAGCACCAGCTCCGTCTCGGTCGAGCTCGCGGCGTGCAGGCCCTCGACCGCCCCCCGCAGGGCGGGGCGGCGGCTGAGGACCGCCTCGGTCAGCCCGCCGGCGGGCGTCGGCGCCAGGAGCACCGGCTGTACCCACCGCTCCTCACGCGCGCGCAGGCCGTCGGACGCCAGCGGCCCCCAGACCGCCTCGACATCCGGCGCCGGCCCCGTCAGCGAGCCGTGACGGACCAGGCGCAGCCGCGCGTGATCCGCCACAGCCCGCGCCCCGGCCGCCCCGACGCCGTCGTGCCCGAGCCCGGGGCGCGCTGCCAGGCCGAAGGGCATGAGCGAGCCGGTCACCCACGCTCCGGCCGCGGGCCTGCCCGGACGGCCCAGGACCACGACGTCGCCGTTGCCCCACCGGTCCCACCGGCACAGCTGGTGGGCCAGGGCCACGGCTCCGACGGGGTCGAGGGCGCACAGACGCAGCAGCCCGTCACGCTGGTGCGGGCCGATGGCGCTCAGGCGGTGGCCGAAGAAGCTCACGGTGGCATCGCAGCGGGCCGGCGGACCCCGGTAGCGGCATCAGGCACTGGTGACGACGCTGGGCGACGTCCCCGCCAGGGCGGCCTCGCCGAGCTCGGCGCGCATCTGGTCGGCCATTGTCTGGGCGTGCTCGAGGAGGGTCTCGACGACCCGGCTCTCCGGGACGGTCTCGACGACCTTGCCGCGCACGAAGATCTGTCCCTTGCCGTTGCCGGAGGCGCAGCCGAGGTCAGCCTCCCGGGCCTCGCCGGGGCCGTTGACCACGCAGCCCATGACGGCCACCCGCAGGGGGGCGGTGATCTGCTTGAGCCCGCTCTCGACCTCCTCGGCGAGCGTCCACACATCCACCTGGGCGCGCCCGCACGAGGGGCACGAGACGATCTCGAGCCTGCGCTCGCGCAGCCCCATGAACTCCAGCAGCTTGGTGCCGACCTTGACCTCCTCCACCGGCGGGGCGGACAGGGAGACCCGGATCGTGTCGCCGATGCCCTGGGCGAGCAGCGTGCCGAAGGCGGCGCAGGACTTGATGGTGCCCTGGAAGGCGGGGCCGGCCTCGGTCACCCCCAGGTGCAGGGGCCAGTCGCCCCTCTCGGACAGCAGCTGGTAGGCCTGGACCATGGTGACCACGTCGTGGTGCTTGACGGAGATCTTGAAGTCGTGGAAGCCGCACTCCTCGAACAGGCTCGCCTCCCAGGTCGCGGACTCCACGAGGGCCTCCGGCGTGGCCCTGCCGTACTTCTTGAGCAGGCGCCGGTCCAGGGAGCCCGCGTTGACGCCGATGCGCAGGGAGACGCCGTGGTCGGAGGCGGCCCTGCAGATCTCGGCGACCTGGTCGTCGAACTTGCGGATGTTGCCCGGGTTGACGCGCACGGCGCCGCAGCCGGCCTCAATGGCCTGGAAGACGTACTTCGGCTTGAAGTGGATGTCCGCGATCACGGGGATGCGGGACTGCTTGGCGATGACGGGCAGCGCGTCGGCGTCCTTGTCGGTGGGGCAGGCCACGCGCACGATGTCGCAGCCGGAGGCCGTCAGCTCGGCGATCTGCTGGAGGGTGGCGCCGATGTCGTGGGTCTTGGTCGTGGTCATCGACTGGACCGTGATGGGGGCGTCTCCCCCGACGTGAAGATCCCCCACCCTGATCTTGCGGGTCGGCCGGCGAGGCGCCAGGACGGGTCTTTCCTCGCGGACGGTAGGGATACCAAGGGCGATGGCGTCAGTCACGCGCTCAAGTATGGACCCGATGACAGCCCGTCATCCACACGGGAAGGCGCCCTGTGGCACAGGTCCCGCGGGCGTGGGCGCCGTGGGCGCCGCCCCGGCGCCCTTGCCCTGCGGGGC
>ERZ773063.1416-NODE-1416-length-14191-cov-6.387521_pt1 | contig 14191 bp, 21 predicted proteins | sample MGYA00580625_ERZ773063 | MGnify/ENA primary metagenome ERZ773063 (study PRJEB29015, sample SAMEA2738022) | human oral metagenome | biome: human oral; feature: human-associated habitat; material: dental | place: China | collected 2042 ...
CCGCACATTTTCTTTTTTCCGAAGTAGAACGGCTTTCCAAAATCTTCCCTTGGCATATACTCAACCAACCTTCCGAACAAGGTCAAGGTTCTCCTAAGAAATCAGCTTGTTTTTAAACAAAATGGTCTTTAATTTGTACATCGTTTTTCTTATAACGATTAACCTTCTCTAACCAATCCACCTCATCTGACGGACTCTTTTGGCGATCTCTTTTGTTCTTCCACAAATTCGCCACCATAAGAATCGAAACAAAAAAACAAAGTGAAATCAGAGCGTTAATTTGAACCTCTGGAGATATGACACCACTCCCCGGAACATAAAGAATGATGATTAAACACACGCCAATAGTAAGAACAAAACCTGCGAGAAACCAAGCAATTTCGGTGTCATTTCGTTCCATTTTCAACATCCTTTCTTTTTAACAAAGCATCTTCAAAACATAATAGCACAAGAAAAATAATCACAAATCAAAAAACAAAAGCCTCTCACGAATAAAGAGTCTTTTGTTTTCTACAAAAATTTTTAATCAGTTTTCATAAAACTCAACCAGCTCAAACCGATACACCTGCTCCACCTCTGGATATTTCTCCCTGTCCACCTCAGACAAAAACATGTTGAGGGGACGCACATAGTATCCGAACTCTCCATAGAGAGCTCGATAGCAAACGTAGAGCTCTTTCGTTTCAGTGTGGCTTGCTACAGCGAGAATTTCGTAGAGTTTTCCTTTAAAATGTTTCCAAATTTCTCCAGAGCGAGGATGATTACGGTTGATAACGTTTTCCATATTAAAATTCCTTTCGTTTTAAAAAATTATTTTGTTGATTTTGTTAGAAAATCAGGAGATATTGAATTCATCATCTTTGTGAATTTGATAATATTCCGTAACAAAAGCTCGCAAAACTATTCCAATGCAGGTTCTTAAATCGTCTAGCGTCCATTCCAACGCATCGCCAGATTCAACAACAGATTCTAGTTGAAAAATACAAGCCATGATTAAGTCTGCAACAACAACGTTGTCATTATTGATCGGACGGTAGAGGAAGTCATGCGCTTCGTTTCCAATGACGTTGGAGAGAAGAACTGTAGAATGTGAGATTATCTTTTCGCGTGCCTCTAAGACGTTATCTAGTGTAGGTGAGGAAGTGTTGCTCATAGAGGAAATCCTTTCTTTTAGTCGATTGAGATAAAGATATTTTAACAAAGAAGTCATTATTGAAAATGGAGTTTTTGTTGATAATAAGCCAAAAGGAAATGTCTTTGGTTGAAAAGTTAAATATGTGAGTTAAAATTAAGGCATGATAATCGCACAGAGATTCGTGTGGTTAGTTGGATTTCCCATCTATAGAATTGATAGATGGGATTGAGTATAGGAGGAAATATCATGAACTCAAAGTTTATTTCTTTTGCCGAGCAGATTCGCAATCTCGGAGGCTCCGCCTTTATCGTTGGTGGAGCGGTTCGCGACCTCATTATGGGTTGCGCTTCGCATGACCATGACATCATGGTCTGCGGGATTGAGGTTTCTGCTTTCAAGAAGACCTTCCCTGCGGCGAAGATGACGGGGAACGCATTCCCTGTATTCCGCCTCAACATCGAAGGAGAGGAGGTGGAGATTGCGTTCGCTCGCAAGGAGGAAAAGGTCGCAGAAGGTCATTCTGGATTCAAGATGATCTTTTCTTCTGATGTGACATTCGAGGAGGACATGGTTCGTAGAGATACGACCATGAATGCTCTCGGAATGAACATCATTACGGGCGAAGTTGTTGACCTCTTTGGTGGCGAGCGCGATATTCTGAGTGGAGTAATACGTGCGGTTTCTGAGCACTTCGTCGAGGACTCCGTACGCGTGCTTCGTGCGGCACGTCAAGCCGCTCAGTTTAGCTTCTCCGTTGACGCAGAGACGATTGAACTGATGCGTAGTTGCCGTGAGGAGCTTTCCGTTGAACCGAAGGAACGTATCTTCGTCGAGATGGTGAAGGCTCTCGCAACGGAACGTCCGTCTGTGTTTTTCCGCGTTCTGCGGGAGTGTGATTGCTTGTCAGTCGCATTTCCTGAGATCGCGCGGCTCATTGGGCAGACACAGCCCGTTGAGTTTCATCCTGAAGGAGATGCTTTCGAGCACTCCATGCAGGTGCTCGATGAGGTTGCGGCAATGACTGACGATGTTGTTGTTCGGTTCGCCGCGCTCTACCACGACATCGGGAAGGGTCTTACACCAGTCGAACTTCTGCCCAAGCATCACAGGCACGACAAGACTGGCGTAGGGGTCATCGAAAATCTCCCCTCCTGTTTCGGCAGGAGGAATAAGGAGGTAGCGTCGTTTGTTGCAGAACAGCATATGCGAGTCCACACACTGAAGAAGTGTGGTGCGATTCGCGATGTACTGCACGCCATGCGTCGCCGTGGAATTACGGCAGAGATGGTTAATCCAATCCTCGTAGCCGACCACGGTTCTCATCCCGCGTGGATGAACGACGACGTGATTTCTTCGGTATTCACAAAGGTAGCCATTCCTTCCGATACGCCGAAGAATCATATTGGTTCGTTTGTCCGCGAGGAGCAGATTCGTCGTGTGCGGTCGGCGATTCAGAACGGATGACCGCACATCAAGGCATCAACTACGGTTGGTGTCTTTTTCTTTTAAGAAAAAGACACCACGGAACGCTTTCAACTTAAAGTACCAGTGTGTAGGAAGACCTATTTTAGACGGTTCGCTAGAGGATAACAGATGGACAAAACTACCTAATGGATTGATTATTCAATAGTGTTCTATTGGTGTGGGGTGGGGAGAAACAAGGCGAGTTAATTTCTCGACTCCATTTAAGAAAAAGCATTTTGTTTGGTTTGTGAATGATAATTCTAATTCATTAGACGGTCAAAATGATTCTTTGATATATGATATGACGACAACAGGTGTCACCAAGATCGCGGCAGGAAGCCACCGCCTTTAAGTGTGGGGAGGAATGCCGCCATTAAGTCTTTCTTTTTTGAATTTTTCCAAAGAGTTCTAGATAAACTCGTTGAAAAATGATATAATTTTCATGACGAGAGAACTGTTTTAGACGTTCGTCAAAGGCACTCGTCAGTCGATTCGATCTAGCCGAACCGAACAGATTTTCGATAGCGACGTAGGCATGGCCTGCGCCGTTGGGGAGCCGTCATACCCCCTCGATATTCTGCCTACGAAGGGAGAATCTTCGTTGATTTACCAACAGGATTCGCTTGAACCTCGCACCGCTCAGAAGCGTACGGATGGGACAAGCCCTCGTCTTTAGACGTGGGGTATGTGACAATATACAATGGTGCATCTAGGCGGAACAATCAATATGTTATTATAGGAATATAAAAAACACCCCAACAACCTAAACAGGCAGTTGGGGTGTTTTGTTATAAGTGTATCAGAACGGAATATCGTCATCGGGAATATCAGGAATCTGATTGCTCTGAGCATGGGACTGTGAACCACCTTCAAAGCTCTGATTTCCACCACCAGAATTAGTCATACCAGAGCTCGACGAGGAACTCGCCGCCTCATTCTCTGCCTTCGAGCCAAGCAGGTAGAAGTTACTGACGAGAACATCGGTCGTGTAAACACGCTGTCCATCCTTCTCATAACTACCAGTCGAAATACGCCCATTCACCTCTGCGAGGGCACCCTTCTTTGCATACTGACCGATAATCTCCGCCGTCTTATCCCAAGCCTGACACGAGATAAAGTCTGCTGTCTGAACGCCCTCCTGCTTATCCTTCGGAACATGCCGATCAACAGCGAGAGTAAAGCGAACAAACGCCTTATTCGACTTGGTGTAGGAAAGGGCGGGATCCTTTGTGAGACGACCTACGAGTGCAACTGAATTCATGTGTAATTTCTCCTTTTTTCTTTTTGTTTATTTCTTTCGTTGTTTGTTTCAATCCGCGCACCAGTATAAAGTGCGATAGTTTTGAAGGGAGAAACAAGTTCAAGTTTCTCCCACGACAGTTTCATCAGCGACGACGATGACCGCTACGCTTTCGATGCTTCACCTCAGCACTAACCCGCCCGACCATTTCGTCACAACGACGATTCTTCTTGTTTCCATCCCGAGTCTTGCGAGCAAGTTCCTGTACTCCCTCACTCATATCTCGCGTAAGACGGCGCGTATCCTCGACAGCAGTAAGTGTCCCAAGGAGCGCATCAATCACATTATCTCCCTGAACAACATGAACCTGATGTGCAACAGGAGCGGAAGCTGTCTTTTTCTCCGCACGATTACTCTGATGAGTACCAGAAAGGCGATCATAAACCTGCTTCTTCACATCATCAAAGACAACTTGCTTTGCCTGAGCGCTTACCATCATCAGACGGAATGATTCTGCCTGACCTAGATGGGCATTCATCATTTTCTTGTAGTAGTTGATGTTTGCACGGTTCATGTTTGCCTTTGCACGAGCAAGAGCAAGATCTCGACCTTTTTCATACGAGAACTCATCACACTTTCGACAATAGGCGTGTCCAACGACAGTGTGGTGAGCGTTACGAATGATTGCCGTAACAACCCGCTTCTTTTCATCTACGATGATTTTTGTCATTTAGAAATGACCTCCTTAATTTATAAAATACTGATTTCATATTTAATTATACAACAAACTCAAACAAAATGTTGAAAAAGAAAAGAACTTAACAATTTTTCTACATTGCCATCACCTCATTGAGTTCAAAAATCCACTCAAAACAGCCTTAACCGCCTTCGCATCCAACATCTTTGCGAAACGCTCCTCCTCAGCCGTCATCCCGCCACTCTGCGACACACCATCTCCATCCCGTAAAGAAACGTGTTCAACGGAAGATTTCTCGCCGACCTTATCTTTTGGCATATCAGCGGAACCCTGTGACAAACTTTGAACAACCCTAGTAGGCTGAAAACTTTCCGCAGAGACGTGTCCAACGCCCTTAAAAATAAATAACCCGACAAACAGGCAATAAATTCCAACGAACATCGCTTCACCCAATCCCCCGGTATAAAAGAACCGAATCAAGTGAGCTCTTTGCGTAGGACGTATAATTGGAATCCGTCCACATATTGCATCCTCTGCAATGTGCATAAGACACCCAATTAAAAACCAGAGCCCTACATTACACACGATAGGAAGAAATTCTTTTGCCATATAGAACGGATGAGAACCACTTAATTCTACCTTCAATGAGAAAATAGATCTTGAAAATTCTGCTCCTGAGCCAAAGAGAGGAATCCCTATTGCCCCCATAAAGAGATAGAGTGCAATGAGAGGGATGGCATAGAAAGCCCAGAAGTGGCAATATGTCCTATGGAATGACTGCCAATTTACAAACGGAATACGGAATTCAATCCAGTCAGGGAATACAGAAGCCATTGTCGCAATGATTGTTGCAGGAATATTTCTCGTAACTGCATAAACGGTTACGGCTGTGACTGCTTGGTGGGATTTCCAAACCATTTTAGATTTCCTCTACTTCGTCGTCGTCGAATAAGTGCATAGAGATTGTGTCAGCGTCGTCGAGCTCAGGAATTCCTTCAAGAGCTTTCTGGAGGATGTAGCCGTTAATGGACATTTTCTCTGCTTTTGCAGCCCTCTTGATACGCGCCCACTCTGTGTTGGTTGCGGCTAGTGCAGTACGTATTTTTCGTTTATCTGCGAGTTTCTTACGTCCCTTTCTCTTTTCTATAGATGTATTGTTGGATGAATTCGTGTTGCTCATTTCATGTATCTTTCCGTTGAAGTCTGTTGATATACCAAAGGAAAGATGTCACCTCATTTCTTTTCTTAATTGGAGTTTTTGACTAATTGTAAATTTCTGCGTTCGGGGTACAACGTTCCACAAGATAACGTTGTGTTGGATGAATATGCACGTAGCACACACCTTTAAAGTCAGAGAAGACACGATTCAGTATATTACTCATTGTTAACCAATCCACCCGGTCAATCCCAGCACCAAAAAGGGGAATATCAAACATTCCTATATTCTCAGCAAGAAGAACACGTTTGAGTTCTTTGAGAGAGCGCTCGTAACTATCTGGCGAAACACGTTCAAATCCATCTTTCTTTACGACAAGAGAATAACTTACAAATATAGGGTTTCGGTGTTTAAAACGATAGATTTTCCCAACACTAATATCGTTCTTTTTGCGGAGAGCAGCAACGATGTGTGGGTGGTGTTGGTGAAACATCCCTGAGAATCCGTCAACGTCTAGGAGATCTACGGATATTGGATAAACAAGAGCGAGAGAGCGCATATTATTGATAAGCTCATCACACACAAGTATTGTTTTCACAATGCTTTTTCCTTTCTTAAAGAATCTATTTGGGTTCTTTTTCTTTTGTATTTTTATTATATAACAAAATTGAGTATGTGCTGAGATTTTTGAGAGTGATAAAAATATATTTTTATAGGAAGGATGTTTATAATTATTAATGAGTCGTCCGTGCATAGATGTACGGATAGTTGGTTTTGTTAGAAGGAGGTAGTTTCTATGAGAAGCTCAAAGGAGTTACTCGAACGCGGGATTTATTGGCTTGAAAGGATGCGGGCTGATGGGTTTCCGATTGCCTGTAACGTAACGGTCGAGGTGGAGAAGACTCAAAAGAGTTGCTTCGCCCACGTCCGTAAACGTCGCGGATCAAACAAATATGAGGTGTTCCTAACACCTGCTCTCTGTGATGTGGATGAAGATGTCATGGATAACACGATTATCCATGAGTTAATTCATACATGCCCAGAGTGTTGGTGTCACACGGGGATGTTCCGCGTGCACGGGATTAGGGCAACGAACTTGTATAAGTTGAAATATCCTATCGACACGAAAGGAGACGAATTCCAGTCACAACAGCTCAAAAAATCGAGAGCATACTTCGATAAGTCGAAGTTATTTCTCGTGAATGTTGTGAGTGGTGAAATTCTACAGTCGTTCAAATCGAGCGGCACAAGAATTCACAAGTTCGCCGCACGGGTGTTAAAGGCAAAACCAATAACCCCGCACTCCGACAAGTGGATGCTTGTCAAAGATTGTGGAAAGGTGCTACTAACACCCATGTTTGCTCCTTCGGTAACAGAGGAGAACAAGGAGAAGTTCAATGAGAAGTTCGCTTCTCTTGGACTTGCCTGTTATCCGATGTTGCCGATAATGCAGACGTTGACGGTATATCCGCGCAAACCGTCTGTGAGTGCGACAGCAAAGGTGAAGCCTCAGTCACATGAAGTGCGTGTGGCGGCGAAAGTTGTGAGCGAACCTGTCGTGGTTTACACAGGAACGACGCAGTTGAGCTTGTTCTGATCTTCTCTCACACAAAGAAAACACCCACTAGATTTTGTCTAGTAGGTGTTTTTCTTTTGTCTATTAAATGCACCCATTCATCTCACAAACAAATCGGCGAACAGCCATCCTCCGCATAGGAGACACAGCAATAAAAACAGAAAAGAAAAGAACGCACCACAAAGAAAAACTGAAACCATAAATGAGGACGACGGAAACAAACATGTCAAACGGTTCAAGATAACGCTGAATTATGTTATTTTCAATTAACCATGCGGCAAAATTATAGGCAAAATGTGTTGTCCAAAATCCACCACCGATCCAAAACAGAACAAACCAAAGTGTTCGTTTAAGTTCTTCGAAGTGTTTAAAATCGAGGCTAAACTTTCTTTTCCAGCTAGACACAGTTATCCCTTTCTTTCTTCTCCATCTTACTCCACTCATGCCACCCATTCATCAAGAATAAAATTGAGATAGCACCCGACACAAGAACGCCAAAACCAGCGACATCATTTAAGAGAGCAACAACAAACATATAAAAAAGAACAAGTTCTCCTTCGACTAAACGAAGTACCTGCCATCGCTTATAAGTCTTAACTGCGAATTCAAAATCCTTTTTCTCATGAATAACGCTTGAAAAGTAAGAAAAAGGGTCTTTTGCGACGACGCCTTCCGCGACAGTGTATTTGTCAGATAGACCAAGGAAAACACGAGAAAACTTAATTTCTGCGTAAATTGCGACATAATAAAACGGGAAGAAAATTATTGAGGAAATGTCTCCCCCCCAGAATCCATTTGCTCCCACAAAAATAGAGAATAGGAATAAAAATCCGATACAAAGATTTCTCTGCCAGATCATTTATATTCACCTCGTTTGTATTCATCCTCGACGAACTTCAACCACATCGTCTTCTCGTCAGCCGCCCAGTATTCGCTAACAGCATTGATGGCGTAGAGGACAAAAAGTAATCCGATAAAGAAAACGGGCTCGTTAATTTTATCTACAAAAATTGAACGCATAACTACAAAAACCATGTAAACGATAAAACTGAATTTCACAAGGCGGCGACTCTCACATACGCCAACGATGCTTTTATGACGAAAAACCGTTTCCTGCGACACCGCAGAACCTTCCTTTGGCTTATCGAAATTCCATCTTGTCTTCCACATTTTCGGGAAAGCGAGCACACTATATGCGATAACGAGAGCCCAAACTCCTACAAATAAGAATCCCACAAAAACAAGATCCACGGATAAGCCAAAGAGAAAGTATGTATGAGCCACGCACACTCCAACAAGAAGTAAAGCGGCACATGCTCTAGCGAACGGAAACTTCCACGCCCTCTCTGAGAAATCCATAATAATCAATCCTTTCCGACTATCTTTTTCTTTCTTTCCGACATCTCATCTATGTAATAAAGGAAGAACCGAAACTGTTGAATTTCCATCAAAACAAACACAACACCTACAAGCAAAATTCCACCAAATACATAAAACGTCCGCGCAGGAACATCATCCATAATTCCAAGGAACACGATAACAGAACTCCATGTAATCGCTTTAAGAAGATCTACTTTTACACCAAGAGACAGCCATTCTTTTTGGCTTAGGCTCGATTTGGAATCCTGAAGAAGTGTGAAATAGATGGAACTCGCAGCTCCCATCACAAAGAGAGGTGTTATCAAAACAACACTCCACCAAGTGAAAACCTCTGTATTATGACGAATTACCATCACTTGAAGGAGTGGAAAGAAGACGAAAAAACCGAACATAATTCGGTTTCCAGCTCCTTTTGCGAGTTCTTTGAGCGTTTCAATGGATTTTTCCATGCGTTCTGTAATGATTTTCTTGTTTTCCTCATCGAAGAACTTGTCATCAAGCACAATCACACCTTCTTTCTAATCCACTTTTCTATGTAATATTTTACAGGATTTTTCAAAAGCCATCCGGTAGAAATAATTCCGAGAATAAAAATAACAAAAAATATTCCTGCCACAAACAGATAACCACATTCGTACAGAACATAAGCGCAAAACCCGCTTCCGATAACCGTTATCCCAGCGGTAAAAAGAGTGTCGTATACATAAAACGAAAGCAACTTATCAACAAAATCCTGTGTTGCCTCAACCTCTCTACCCGCAAGTTTTGCGTTATGTGCTTGTAAACTTGTTTTTGCAAGAGCAAGAATCATTGCATTAAGATTCTTTTCCGCAGCCCCAGCAAACAGAACAATAATAGCCCCACCAATAAATACATCTTTATCTTGAATAATTACCCCACATATTGTTGGGATTAACATTATCCAAAACAAAATTGAGAATTTCTTTTTCCGAGCAAACATCCCTTCAAAAGTGAAGTTATAGGGGACTTTAACATCTTGTATCACGTTCTCAGACCGCATCTTTTCTTCTTCAACGAAATCCTTCATTTGGCACATTAGCAACGCAACCATTCCAGAAGCTCGAAGTTTGTCCATTTTTCATAAACAAACCGTATACCTTCTTCTTCCATCACATCACTCGTCTCAACAAGCTCCCATCCTTCAATTTGCGATAGGTCAGGAAAGAAACAGTCGCATTTAAGGTTGCTTAGAACACGAGTTACTTCTGCATTTGTACAGCACCCGATTAAATTCTCATAGGTCTTTGCCCCACCAGCAAGCCAAAGACTCCAGTTTTCGTCAACTTTGAAATACTTCAAAAACTCTTCTTCATTTAAAAAGATTGTTTTCCCTCGCGAGGAATTCGTCATTGGAACACCAACACCATAGTTAGGATTTGACGAGAGGACGATATTGAAGCGATTAGGAAGAGGGTGATTAGGGATAGACTCAAAAGTCTTTCGTCCCATCACGACACCATTTCCTTCCGTGAGTTCACGAAATCGGTTCATATCTTTTCTAAGGCGAATTGCAAGATCTCCATCCTTACCAATTCCCCAGTTTTGATCAACACATACGATTGCTTGCATAAATTAAATCTCCTTCATTGGAATTCCACGACTCCATTTTCCAATTAAGTCACCAACAAACATAATGAGCAAAACTCCGAGAACGAGTGGGAGAGGGTTTGTGAAGGTGTAGAAGTAGATTGCCACAGTATATAGACCAAAGGAAAAGATAATATGAAGTGTATTAACTACACACCTGAGTTCTGTCTGGTAGGCGATGGTAGGAGCGACGCAAATGAATAATATGGTTAGACTACCATTCAGAAACCACGCAAGATTTGTTTGCCAGTCAGGTTCAACTCCACCCATATATGAGACATAACCAACGCCAACAAAGGAGAGCATCCACACAAAGAGCAGGATTCTCCCGAAGATGTCTCTTACCACACAACTGAAAATATACTTGATGTCCGACAAGTTGCTCAACACCCCTTCCATTTGGTCAATCCTTCATCGTTGCAAAAATCGCATTTGCACGTTTTACTAGAGATGCTTTAATTGACTCAGGCTTATCACGGAAGCGATTCACAACGCCAAAAATAAGATCCGCATTCATCTTCTCAAATCGCCCCTTTTTCTCACTAATCATATCCAATGTCGAATAAGACGAGTTCTTCTCAAAGAGAAGGAGGAACAGAGGCGCAAGTCCCCTTCCAACAAATGTCGCATTCCCTGCACTCGCTGTTTTAAAGTTCCCCTTCTGTTTTGTCATAAGGTTGTTGAAGAACGTAGACGGATAGAGCTGGAACGCAGCAATATGAACACCACTATTACGGTGGACAATCACAAAGTCGATACGCGGTCCCTTTGGAACAATATAATCTTCTGTGGGTTCAACAACCGCGTACTGCTCCGAAAGCGTCATCTGAACATGTTTCTTAAATTTCTGCTCCACCATGAGACGAATCATGGGCTTACGAACAAAAGAAGCATAAACATGATTCCAAGACTTTACCTTGAGATCCTGTTCGTCCTTGATGTAATTTTTAATTCCATCTGCTTGAAGGAGTTTGTTGAAGAAAGCACGCCCATAGTCAGCGAGAACCTCTTTCCCAAAAGTGTTCTCAATATAGGTACGGAATTTCAGACATCCGTCCTCAAACGTCATTCCTTCAAGTTCATCACGGAACGCTGTCTTGAAGTCCGCGTATACTGCCATAATGTTGAACGGGAGAGGAACGTCCTTCGCATAAATCTTTGTGTAGGTTTCGAGAAGAGTTGCCCAATCAGGATAGGAGTTCCCATCTACGCGCATCGGCATAGGCGCAATTTCAGGCATTGCCCCTGCTGGTGTTGTTGCTTCAGTCTGTTTCTTCGTTGCCATTTTATTTGTTCTTCCTTTCTGGTAAAGAGGTTTTTCTGTATTTATTATATATCTTTTTCGTTGATTTTGTTTTTATTATATAACGAAATTCGTCTTTTATTTAGATTTTTTTTGATAAGCCAAGGGAAACCTTGGAGAAAATTTTCCTTTTAAAGACAAAAAGACCTGAGCACTATGCTTTGGTCTTTTTTTGGTTGATTATGTGGAGTGCGTGTGGCGAACAAACAAACCAGAGAAGAATCCCCACACCTGTTCGAGCACCATCACATTTGCCTTTACGACGTTGTTGACCACACCGCCTTTAAGTGTATCGTTGACTTCTGGGTCACTGAGAACGTCTTTTACGACATCGGTGGAGTCGGACTTGTCGGAGACTTGATCCTGATTTGATTTTGACTTTGCAGAAAGCTGGTTGATTGTAGATGCGAGCGCAATCCAATCTGCCGCGTCGTCCCACTGGGCATAGAAGGAGGTGTCTGGCTTATTGTTCGTTAGGTGGGTAATGTGGAGAGTGCCGTCAACTATCTCCTCTCCAAAACTTCCCTTTGGTATATCCAGAGAGACATTCATATTCTGGAGAGACTGATTTGAAATAAAGTTTGCCCATCCACCTTTAGAATCTGTTCCAACAAGCCAATAGTCAATAACACGAGGTTCTTTCTCTTTACTTATCGTACGAACAATCCAAAACGGCTTATCAGGATTCTTTCCTTGAACAAGGGCGACTGAGAAGGTGATGTCTTCTTTTGAGGAAGAGATGCAAGAAAATAAGATGTTATTATTCGTATCGACAAAGATCACGGCGTTACGAAACCGCTCGAAACGAATAGGTATGCCGTTCTCGATTGTAGCGGTTACACCTTGATGATGAATGGAATCGAACGAGAGCGCCGAGGATGTGGATGGAGAGAGTAGGATGGGTGTGGCGATTAACGCAGAAGCGAGGAGTAGGTGTTTAGTGGAGAGTGTGTGGGACATTAGTAATATTCCTTTCTAAAACAAAGAGATTGAATGAAAAATTGCTACCACTTCTTCCAAGTATCTAGCAATTCCGCAGGTGTACACGGAGGAGTCAGTTTGAAATCATCTAAAAGTTTCTTGACAATAGGAACTGTCATTTCGTCCACATAATCCACTCCGCCGTCCGCGATCTCGTAAGACACTCTGTTCATGACATCGAAGAATGGCTTGTTCGCAACCAACCACTCTTTGATGTGTTGTGTGCCACCACGTTTTAGACCGTGATAAGCCTTATAGCCGTATCCTTTCATAGCACTTTGAGGTGTCTTGTAACCATGTCCTCGGCAGTCATCAACAACTAATCCAGAAACCTCATCATAAACGACATAACGACCAGAAAATTTATAACCAATATCGTCACTTTTGACTACTTTAATTCCTTTTTGCAACACTTTAGAGCATCCTCTCTTATAAAACAGAAAACAAACTAATTTCATTTTCTTTATTTAGTGTTTTACATTTTATAGCAAAAGAGACGACTATTGCCGTCTCTAAAATTTACGTTGGTCCATGTGGCAGGATTCGAACCTGCGACATCTTGCTCCCAAAGCAAGCGCGCTACCAAACTGCGCTACACATGGATTTTGGAGCCCCATGTCGGAATCGAACCAACATTGGCGGTTTACAAAACCGCTGTACTAACCATTATACGAATGGGGCATGGAGCGGATAACGGGAATTGAACCCGTAAATCTAGCTTGGAAGGCTAGGGTTTTACCATTAAACTACATCCGCATTATGGTACGGGTGGACGGGATCGAACCGTCAAGGTGTTTTCACCGGGGGATTTTAAGTCCCCTGCATTTGCCAATTCTGCTACACCCGCATGGAGGACAAGGTGGGATTCGAACCCACGGACGCTTTCACGCCGACAGTTTTCAAGACTGTTGTCATAGACCGCTCGACCACTTGTCCGTTATGGCGGTGCGGATCAGATTCGAACTGATGGACGCTTTGACACGCCGACAGTTTAGCAAACTGCTGGTTTAGACCACTCACCCACCGCACCGAAAAGAAAAACCAAGAAAAATAATGGTACGCCCAACAGGATTCGAACCTGTAACCCACGGATTAGAAATCCGGTGCTCTTCCTTTGAGCTATGGGCGTATAATGGCAGAGGTGGCTGGATTCGAACCAGCGATGCGGGAGTCAAAGTCCCGTGGCTTGACCGCTTGCCGACACCCCTGTATGGTGGACCCACTTGGACTTGAACCAAGGACAAGCCGCTTATGAGGCGGGGGCTCTAACCAACTGAGCTATAGGTCCAATGGTGCGAACGAAGAGACTCGAACTCTTACGCCTTACGGCACTAGATCCTAAGTCTAGCGTGTATGCCAATTCCACCACGTTCGCATAATATTGGTACTGGGTGTGGGACTCGAACCCACACGCCCTCACAGGCATCGCGTTTTGAGCGCGACACGGCTGCCAATTACGTCAACCCAGTATTGGTGGATAGGGTTGGATTTGAACCAACGATGTTTCTTATGTCACGGATTTACAGTCCGCTGTCTTCACCACTCGACACACCTATCCACATTATTTATATTAACCACCTACAGATGGTTAGTATCATTTGGTGACGCGTGCGGGGGTCGAACCCGCGATCCCGGGATGAAAACCCGATGT
>ERZ773063.1419-NODE-1419-length-14177-cov-2.576052_pt1 | contig 14177 bp, 11 predicted proteins | sample MGYA00580625_ERZ773063 | MGnify/ENA primary metagenome ERZ773063 (study PRJEB29015, sample SAMEA2738022) | human oral metagenome | biome: human oral; feature: human-associated habitat; material: dental | place: China | collected 2042 ...
GAACATATCACCGTCTGTACCCATGCGACCAAAAAGAACGGGAGTAGTGCCGTCCTGTGACTGAACATTATCATTTTGGAGAATTACATCGTAATCTGTGCCTTTATAGGGCAGCTTAGACAACTCTGACGCACTTCCACCAATCCTAGCGATCAAAACGCTGTGCGCTTCATCTGTATAAATATCCTTAATTGTCAAAGTTGCATTTGACCTGCCAAAATTGATTTGGCTGCCAATAGCAGACGAGGAATTAGAAACGTCTGTGTTATAGTTAACACAACCTTTGATAGCAAACATCATTCCAAAAATAACTGTAAATACGCAGATACAAAAGGTGTAATACCACCTTTTGAAATCTGAATAAACCGCACTATTTTTAACTGTCCTCATTCATATTCCTAACGCTTGAAACGCTTATTATCAACATTAAGATTATACAATAAAACTCAAATCAATAAAGTTGTTGACGTTTCCTTCATCTCTGTGAATAAGCGTCTGGCAGCCACTACGCTGCTGCATTCTTGCAGCAAGGGTATCTGATAGTCGAGTATTCATACAATCTTCATACTTATTTACCTCATCTGCATTAAGTCTGCCGATAAAGGTATAGTCAACGTCTGTATCAAGATTTGAGTACATAGTTCCTTTGAGGTTGAAGATACTAGCTGTTTCATGTTGCTTAATCTCTGGGGAAGTAATTGTGTCAAAACACATTACTACACGAATACCCTTTTTGAAGTGTGCCTTGATAATATCTGTAGCCATCTCAATCGTGCGCTTATATAGCTTATCGCAACCATGTAATACGACTACATCACCATCCTCGCAGGTATAGAAGATGTAATCTAGCAGGTTGATAAATTGAGCCTGTTTAAGTGCATTATCGTTAATGGTAGAGAAGTTGTAATAAGTATTTGCTGCGCTTGTGTCTTTGACCGTTGTAGGACTTCCCAAAACACCCGTATAAGAGAACATTGCATTTTTAAGAATTGAGTGCAGAGTATCAATATCAGTTGCCTTCATCTCACGATTTCTAATCTCTGCGTTCTTTTCAAGATTCTTCAAAGACTGAAGTACGTTAGACATTTTAATGTAGCCAGTAGGATCAGTAATGTTAACGATACGAGTTAACTCTGGGTGAATTTCAGCATCCTGCGTCCAGTTGCCACTAGTTAGGTATGTATCATCTACCGCCTGCATAACAATAGACCTTTGAGGTTGAGTAAGCTGTAGATTGTTTAGTTGATCGAAAATATCTACAACCTTATTTACAAGTCTAGCGTGAATTTCACGAACATCCTCAATGTTTCCAAAGCCTTGAAGTGGGTTTACTGTGACCCTTGAAGCGTCTAGGTAAGCATAAGCACCCGTTGTATCAATAGGACGGGCATAAACGCCCTTAATCTGATAATCAAAGTCATTAAAAATAAGGTGTTTAGCCTTGTGACCTCGCATAATGATATTGTTTGCGCATACCTGTCCCACAAGCGAAGCTACCGGAATGCTTGAATTTGTTGCAGCGTTTACGTAACGACCCATACCATAATCACTAGGCATTGCAACCATAGCAATACGATTTGTATGTTTGTCAAAATCAAACATAGCGGTTGAGGAAGAAGTAACGCTTAGCGTGTCCTGCCCAATAGGAATACCCTCTGCATCAAAAATACCGTTTGATACGGAGAAGTTAATGCCTGCATAGTTGTCGCCAGTAGAGGTAAACAACTCAAAAGAAGGCTCAATACGTGCATAAAAACTTTCCATACGATCTTTTTGATCGGAAGGAATCTGTAGCCATTTTGCGCCATCGTTTTTCGGCTCTGTGGCAAGCGACCTATTCAAAATCTTAATCTGCTCTGAAAGAAGTTCCTCTGAATATGCAGAGAGCAGAAGTTCAATACTGAATACAACTACAGGGGTAGAGTTGCTTGCAAGCAAAGCATACGCAGCATAGTCCTCTTCTTCTGCACTTCTCATCTGAATACGTACAGGATCTTCTGCCTTTTTATCAGATTTGCTCTCGTCATCTTTCTTTTCGTTTTGGATAGCTTCTTGATTACCCTTAGAGTGAGAGGAAGTTAGTTTCTTCTTCTCATCACCGTTAATCACAATTTCACGAACAGAAAGTGTCATTTTTACTCCGCTTAGGAGTGAACCTGCAGGGTTAAAGTTGAGCATATCAACTGGGGATAGTTTTCTATTTGTACCTTGTGATACATACAAGTGCATAATTGCAATCTTTAGTCCATCACGAACAGAATAAGCTGGGGTAAACTCAATAGGGTTTGGAGAAGTTAAATTGTCACGGTGGAGTTTGATTGCATCGTCTTTCTTCCCATCGTGTAGCTTTTCATGGATATATGCAGGAAAATCGCCCAAAGTCAAAGTATCGCCGTTTACTAGCTTAATCTTTGTATTCAAAAAAGCAGGCGATTTCTTTTGTTTGTTATCTGCGGAGTCTGTTTTCTTAGACATATGCTTCCCTTTTAATTCTTAAACGGATCGGACAACACGCTCTCTACCTCTTTTTTAGAGTCAATAAGCATACTCTTTGAGTAAATGCCATAACCTTCAACAAACGCAGCGAACAAGTCCATAGACTCTCTTAGTAGTGCGGTTGAGGAGGAGCGAATGATTACATACTGTGTGTTAGTCGTGTCCGTTTCTTTTACACGGCTATTTAGATATTCCTTATAAATCTTTGCCATATACTCACGGAAAAGAGCATTATCAAAATCCTCGTCATTACTTTCTTTTGCACTCTTTACGACATTATTGAGCATCTTGATTTGACTTGATACGTCAACAGGCTCAATAAACATCAAAAACTGCTCTTGTGTATCAGATTTCTTAGCAATCATGTACTTTGCTCTAGCTACAGAAAGCTGATCCGCAACTCTAGGCAAGACTGCATGACCCAAGTGACCGCTTACTTTATACAATGCACCAAAATCGCCGTTTGAGAAACGAATAGCACCACCGTCATAAACTTTGTAAATGCCATAAGTTTTAAGACTTGTGTCGTTGCTTTTCAGCCTAATCTTTTCAAGAAAATTATTAAATGCAAGGTTGGCAGATACAGACAACACGGTTTTTGCATCATATGGAGCAATGTAGAAAAGAACAAGCACGGTTAAAGCGATTGTTACAAAGAGCAATGGTAAAAATACATATCCAGCCATTGCTGGGACTTGTGTAATCGGGAATAGGAAAAATGCCGTTACTACAAAAATCTCTAATCCGAGTCCAGTTAATAGTCTTGAAAGAGGAATCTTGTTATCCGTGAGAATCTTCTCCAAGAAAGGCACGGGAATTTTACGATGCTTTTCACTTTCAAGAATGTTAACCATAAAATTGTAGCTACGATTAAACTCATTTTCATGCTGCTCATCGGTTGTTTTGTTATTTACTGCCATTAGTCAATCTCATTATCTCTATTGTTGGCAACAGAGGAAAAGGCTTGATTAAAGCCATAGTTAATCGTTGCACCAACAACTTTCAAAATATCAATCAGTCTACCAAAGCACCAAAAAACAGAGCCTACCTCACCATGAAAGGTATTCTTAATTGAATCGTTTGCCTTCTGCTTAAAAGCACGCCACTTTTCGTAACGTGCTTCCTTTTTAATCTTTTCGAGTTCAAGATACTCTTCTTTAGTCATTTGTTACCTCGCTGGAAGTTTTATCGTCCTTCTTCTTTCCCTCAATTTTAACCTCTTTAATGCGCTTTACGCACATCTTGAAAATGAAAGAGAATAGACGAATGCCAACAAGCAGAGAACAAATTGTGACTGCGCTAATTACAGAAATGTAGGCAACAGTAAAAGCATCTGCGCTTGCAAAAATACCCTGCATACTCCAAACCTGTAGGCTAACAACAAAGAATCCGCAGACATAATCAAAAAGATTCTTACTAATCAAAGTGACAACAGTCAAACTTGCAAGAACAGAAAGAATGTACAGAATTGCACGAACTAGCTTAGTCTGCAGGTTTGTCTTGTTTGCACAAGCCTTCTTAGTATCGCTTGTCTGTCCTACAAAAGAAAAACGCTTTGCCATAATTTATCCTTCAATCCAGTCGGCTTGATCGTCATTGACCTTAATTGTACCATGAGCGTTATTATTTGCGTCAATAACCAAAGTCATCTTTACAATTTTTTTATATTTGTCGATAAACTCCGTGTAATTCTGCGCCCACGCCTGCTTAAACTGTGGGATAGCGTCATGTTGTATACATCCTCAGCATTTTCATGAATAGGATCGTAAGCAATCTTGCTACTTAGAACGATAGCTTCAATGTTATAAACCAAAGGATCGTCTGTTTTATAAGTAGTCGCACCACCGCAGAAAACAACTGGCATAGAACCAGCCTGCGTACCAGAAACAGGCTTATAAATAGCATCAATCTTGCCGTTAGAATCATCAACCGTCAGATTGTAGTTTCTATCAAGCCAATCAATCATCGCACCCTTATTGTCGTTGGTGTTAGAGTGCGGGAAGTGATTGTCATATGCAAGCACCCAAGCGCAAAGGTCTGGAATACGGTCTAGCTTTTTATCGAACGGGACATCATGGAAAATTCCAGTATCTTCATTGATAACATTTTGGTCTGTATGCTCACTTAGTCTGTCATCTCGAACATTCTTATAGTTGACCTTTTCTCCATTTGCTGTAGGAACATTTGTAATTCCTCCAACGTCTGTAGGCTGTGACGGCTTGTTGCTGTTAGACCATACCGCAAAGCCAGCAGCACCGACCACGGCTGCCAATCCGCCAACTCCTGCCATAATTGCCTGTCTGCGTGTAAAGGTACGCTTAGAACGGCTCTCAGCATCCTTGCATTACGAATTGCTCGGATTACCATAATTTGTTTTGTTTTTTTATATAAATTGACGTCAAAATTTACTCTGTTATGGATTTACCCTTGTAATTGTTTTCATAAACATTTTTTTCATAAAAACCTCCAATTAAAACACTTGCTTGACGTTGCTATACACTTTGTCAATCTGCAACTGATTTTGAACAGGATCGTAAAGTCCTTGGATTACATCGTATCTAGTTGGCAGATATGTACCGTCATACTTTAGGGGAGTTGACTTTGTGTAAATAAACACTGGATAGCCATTAGGATAGTTTTTATCGTTAGGAGCATAGACGATAGCCTTAATCACCTCGCCTTTTCCTTGTGCATATCTCTTTACATATCCCTTAGCAAGATTGTTTTGATCTGCACCAAAATATTTGTAGAAGAAATTTGTTACCTGTGGATTACCGTCCACAAACTCAATAGAGTTAAATTCATCACGAACGGTATTCATGAAGTTAACGACATTCTCCTCCATTTTGCCACCGTCTGTTTTGTATTCAAGATTCTCATTAGGCTTCATAGTAAGTCGTGTGCTATCTAGTACACCCTTATTATCTCCGCCGTTTTCGTCACGCAAAAACTTCAGATTCTTCTGGAAGGCTTCTGCTTCATCACCTTGATATTTTGAAGCTGCGTCTGTAAACGCTGTATACGTTTCACTTGTATAGTGTCCCGCTACATCTGTCTTAATATCAGAATCTTTTACACCGTAAGATGCCCATTCATTTTTATCCCCGCTACTCTGATTGTTACTATTGTCATTAGCACTAGGCTTATCAGAATTAGTAGGGACATTCTGAATTTGAGTAGGCTGTGTTGTATTGATTGTTGAGTTATTTCCATTCCAAACAACAAATCCTACCACCAGTCCAGCAGCTAACGTACCGCCAGCGATTGTAGCTGCGATTTTTTTATGACTTGCAATAAACTCTCGTATTGACATATTTGTGTCCTTTCTATCTTTGTCACAATTATATCTCATTACTAAAAAAGTAGTGACTATACAATACTTATTATAGCCACTACACAAAATGTACATAAGTTAAAACATTGAAAAGACTAGGCTTTATCCCTTAAATCTAAAGTAATAACCGCCCTCATAACCGCCTGTATAGAGGTCTGTTTCAGCAACCTCTGCATGGTCTACTGGTACACCGTGAAGGGTCTGCCCAATGTTACCACCATCGCCATCAGCACCATCGTAATTGTCGGACGCACCGTAAGAGGTAATTTGTTTCTTACCGCTACTGTCTGTAGTCACGCTTGCAACCATAGCGACATGGTGTTTATTGCCATACATAATAATATCGCCAGCCTTTAGTTCATCGGCGTTAAATGGGTGTACTTCCCACTTTGAGCCAGATTTTGTAAGCATATTGTAAAGGTCTGGGACGTAATATGGATTGCCTTGTCCCTTACGCATATCCTCGATAAACGACTTATCCATACCGCTATCATACAAACCCCATACAAGGTAACTAGCGCATTGTACGCTGCCCTTGTGAGGATCATTTACTCCACCGTCCGTATAGCCAATGGAATCATCGTCCGCCCACTTTTTAAGGTATGCCATCCACGCCTTGATGCTTCCATCTGCGTTGATAGTATCGCCGTCATCTTCACAATCGCCACTAGCGTCATATCCGTCTGTAGTTGTTGTACGGCTTAACTGATTACTTGCATCTAGTCCGTTACCGCTTAATTTCCACTTAGACGGATCGGCTGGGATATTAGCAGAGTTGAATACTCTATCAGCGGTAATTGCGTCTGCGTTACGCTGCTCGACATTACCGTCAACACCACGTTCATAAGCCTGCGACCACGTAAGACGTGCTTTAACTGGATCGTCTGCGTTCATAAACTGCTCAACAGTTTGGTAGGGAGTGCCGTGCATACGCATAAATGGCTCTACTGCCCTGTTTCCCCACTCTAAACCCCAAACGGCTGCGCATTGATTGCGAACGCCCCAACCATCACTATCAATAGAACCCCACCATTGACTATTAGTAAACTTTGTATAGGGGGTAAACTGAAAAAGTCCGCCACCACCTGCGAAATTAGCATAATTTCTCATACCTGCAGGTGGCTCTTTACCATTCATACCAAAGAAAATAGGAGAACCGGTCTGCTCTGCCCTGTCTGGTACAAAATAACTCTCTGATTTGATGTGTCCGATAATTCCCGCAGCAGCGTGTCCGGACATTCCATATTCCTGTGTAAACGTGTCAAAGACTTGCTTTGCTACGTTGTAAGTAGGAGTGCCGGGAGTAATCCAATCTTCAGATTTTCCAATAGTACCACCTGTAACAGGCGCATTAGTAGAAGTGTCTTTGCGCTCACATCTTTTCTTATGGTGGATAAAATCATCATCAAACTTTGTTGCGCTTTCAGCATTACCACTACTAATAATAGGAAATTCAGCAAACGCTTTAGCAGGAACGGTACTCGCAATCATTACGACTGCGAGTCCTGCGGTACAAATTTTATTAGCGATTGACGTGCGCATTGTTTACTATCCTCTTTATTGTTTCGTAACCTTTGCTGTTTGAGCAGCAATCTGTGCTACTGCTTGTACATCTGCGTTTCCTGTAGTATACCCCGCATATTGAATATCAGTTAAAGAATCACCGTCTTTTGTAGAGAATACATATACTGCGGTGTAGTTAGCGTCCTCAGACATAAATGGTACAAACGCAACGTAAGTATACTGTCCATCGGTGTTTTCACCTGCAAATACAACGGTTGCAGGGTTTGATTTAACGATTGTTTTCTGAAGCTGCGATGCTGGACTATCCTGCTTAACGATTGCTTGCATTTTCTTCAACTGCTCGTCTGTGTTAGTTCCCATAGCTTTGGTATTAAACAAGTTTTGAATATCGTTGATAGTTGCAGAAACGGCATTATCGTTATTCTGGTCTGTATAAGAAACAAGCGTATTAAACAGACTATCGTACTTATTAGCAAGTCCAGCGTTTTGCTGTGTCATTGTAATGTAAGCATTAGACTTCTGATTAGGAGTTTCACTACTATTTCCAGCCTGCTTCTGTAGCTGTGCTTGCAATGCCATGATCTGTGCGTCTTTTACATTATCGGCACTTTCAATAGGAGATTGAACGCTCTTGACGTTATCCACGCCCTTGTAGGTCTGCGTATTGTATACAGTCTTTGGAGCAAGGACTGCGCCTAGTGAAAATGCAATAACGAACGTCACGACAATAGGCATCACGTAATGGAGAGAAATATAAGCGATGTTTTTAGCTACAGACTTAGCCTTTTGCATCTCTGCTTCTTTTTCTGCCTTCGTCTTTGTATTCTCTAGTTGAATTCCAGACTTGTTCTTTTTAAGAAGGCTTGTACGCTCTTTAGACTTTCCCTTAGCAATATAGTCACGCCTTGAAACGCCTTCTTCTTTTGCGAGTTCATCTTCAAGACTGTCTAAATCAAACTTTTCTGCCATATTAAATAACTCTCCTTATCGTGTAATCTAAATTATGCAGCTATATGAGCAGCCGTATCTTCTATGCCAAAAGCATCTCTAAAAACGGTAGCTGTGTCAATAGGCATCTTGACAGGCATTCGCATAGATACCACAAGTTTGCCTGCACTAATCGTTACAGAGCAATCGTCTGTTTGCGTCCAACCTTTAATCTTATCCTCAATGCTAGATGGATTTTGTACATTCAACTTTTTAGGTAGTTCATACTTAAAAATTGCAACAGAACCAGAAGCATTGACGCTAATTCGCCTTGCTCCAACATCGGTAGACGGGAATACAAGATCGAGGACTTTTGAGGTTTCATTGATCCATTGACTATTCTTTTGTTTTGCAGCTTCAATTTTTTCCTCAACAGACGCAAACAGATTGAGAGGAATACAGTAAGCGCAATACTCTGTATGGTCTGTGGTATCGACAATCATATATGGGTTAACTACCTCAATAGAGTCCATGTATGCAATCTTTAGATGATCGCTGGATAGCGTCTTAGAGGAAAAGTTAACCTTACCGCCAGTAGCGTTACTCGCCATGTTTTCAAAATCATTAAGATTTGTGTTCAACTTTTGAGATGCAAGAGTGTTTGTAGGGTTAACAATCTCGATTCTATAGTTTCTTTCAACACTCTCTGTATAAGCATTGTCACGCTCATTCACATATACACGCATAGAATTAAGCGCATTAAGTGATTCTTCTTCTGCTAGTTGGTCTAGTGTAGGCTCACTATTTTCACCGCTTCTTGCCTTAGAGATGGCTTCTCTGATATTAGAAAGACGCTTTGCGTAATTGTTACGGCGTTTAATTTCGTGTTCAATCTTTATAGACTCACGATCACAAGAGAATACATGACGCTCCCAGTTGTGCCATCGGAGTAGTACAAGGGCAATGTATAGAACGATTAAGATAATTTCAAGATTGATAGTTAGTTTTGAAATGAAAAGAATAAGCCTTGAAAAACCAACAACAAGACTTCCTAGATTTAGACTAGGACTATTAAAACCCTCAACCTCAACTTGAGGGTTAGAGAATCCAAATTCTTTCCCAAGGTTAGCTAAAAACCTAGAGGTAAAGTCGTCTGATTGAGGGTTAGTTGAGAGTTGTGGAAAAGTAAAACTCACTTTTGATAACGCATTACCTGCAATATGCAAGACAACAGACGCTATCAAAAGAGCAATGGCAAGCATAAAGACGAATCTGATTGCACGGTAAACATTTAGTCCCGCTCTAGCAAAAGGGAAATGCTCTGAATCTAGTCCTTTTGCCTTTGAGAAATCAGCAAACGTCTTATACTTTGCCATTGTTCCTTTTCCTTCTACTTACTTATCTTACAAACATAAAAATGAAGTGTTCCCGTTCCATTACGGGCATTAGTGCTGTGTTGTGGCATCAGAGGTGTTCTGCGCCCCGCCATCGGTCTTAAACTGCTCTGGGTGGGCATTTACATAAGCCTGGGCAAGCTGTGGGGATAGCGTGTACTGATTACCGCTATCATCCTTTACGTTAACGCCGTCAGTCGTTACATCTGTAACTGTAGCCTTCTTTTGCTGCCCATTATCTGTAATAGTAACAGTCTGTCCCGCCTTAAACTTATCATGAATCTGATCCATGATGTTCTGATTGTCCGTAACAGGTGCTTCCTGCTGGGTCTGCTGGAATGGTGGAAGGTGGAATACCATTCCTCCAACGCCAATATACAAACCTGCTGCCAAAGCAACGGCTGCAACGCCAATGCCAACTCTCTGAAGGATCTTATGATGATTCTTTTTTGGCTTTTTTGTCGCAGTATCAACTGGGGAAACAACCTCGGGGGTAGATGGTGTTTCTACAACAGGCTCGTCATGCTTCTCTGAATCCTCGTCCTTTTGTACCTCTGGCACGGGGTCTAAAGTAGTCGTGACGCTAGAATCGCTCTCGGCATCGTCATCTGCAGGCTCATCAACAAAATCAAAATCATCTGCGTCATCAGAATCATCGTCATCGTTTGTTGCAACCTCAGAATCATTGCCCTCTGTTTCGCTTAACGACTCTTCAACAGGCTCTCCACCGTCTTGAACCTCGGGAGTCTGATCTTCGGAAGTTTCCTTGCCTTCTGAATCGGAGTCTTTGGTGGAATCTTCATCTTCTGGCTCGTCTGCTTCAACATCGGTCTTTGGCTCAAAATCTTCATTGCCGTCGCCCTCGTCAACTACCTCATTAGACGTATCTGCAGGCTCATCGTCTACATCGTCATCAAACAAGTCCTCGTCTGTCAACTCGTAAGGATCGCCGTCTGCAGGCTCGTCTACAACATCGTCTGCGTCATCTTCTACAGAATCATTCTCCTCCTGGCGTGCAAGAATATCCTCTAGTGCCTTCTGATAGCCGGCATTAAAGGCATCGTCATAAGAATCACCCGATACAGGCTCATCATCTACATCGGAGTTGTCGTATACATTATCGTCAGAGTTATCTAGTGGTGTATCATCATCGCTATACTCAAACGAATCCTCTGGCTGCTGGGCATAGTGGGCAGGCTCGTACTCTACCTCGTTCGACTGATTCTTAGCATTCTGGGCAATACGAACCTCCTCACGGGCATTGTTAAACAGGCTCTTAAACGAACGCTTTAGAAGTACAAAACTTAGAACCTTAGAAATAACGCTGTTATTCTCGCCCTCGGAAGTAATCTCTACAACACGATTCTGGGCATCAAGCCTTGCATCAAAGAAGGACTTTTCCTCTTTATTGCGCTGCTCATAGTTTTCAGACTCAAACTGCGCAATGCGCTCGTCCGTATCATCTGGATGCTCTGCTCTATAAGTAGCCTTAATTTCCTCAATCTTAGAAGCGACATAATGCTCTAGCGCAATGCTGTATGCGTTTGCTACTGCATTTCTACGCTGCTCATAATCTCTATCTGATTGTGCCTTATCAAGTGCAGCCTGTACGTACTTAGAGAGAACCTCGTCATGCGAAGCACGCTCTCTAATCTCCTCCATAAGTCTGTTAACGTCAGACTTAGTAAGAGAGTTAACCGCAAAACGAACCTGCGCACGCTCCATAGATAGCTGTGCGTCAAGCATATTCTTACTCATTTTTAGGTATGGATCGTTTAGGGTATCGCCTAGATTGAGTGGCGTAGATACCTCTTCACGCAAATCCTCAACGGAAGGCAGAATATCAGAGAGTGGATCATCTTCTGAAACGCTGTTCTTAGAACCAGCGGGGGACTCAACGTACTGGAATGAGTCTGCATTGTCTGTAGAATTGCCATCTGCCTTAACAAACGCATCAGAGAAGTCCTCTGTGACTACCTCGTTATCTAGTGGTGCATTATCCTCGCTTACAAGATCCTTTGAGCCATCATCCTCTGCAACCTGCGCTGTATCGTTGTCCTCATCAACAACGGCATTAGACTCATCCTCAACTGAATCATCATCTGCAATAGCAAGAGAAATATCAGTTGCGTCATTGCTGCCGGCAACGTCATCTGTAGAGTCGGTATCATCGTCTAGTCCAGAAGAGAGTGAATCTACAACGTCATCAACAGGCTGGTCTACATACTCTTCCTGCGGATTTGGTGAATATACAAGAGATACAGTAGTTGGTGTGCCAGTCTGCTTATCCACGTTTACCTCGTCAATAAGGCAATCATGATTCTTTGCAAACTTAATTGACCTACCCTCTGTATATCGATTCTTCTCAAAAAGAATCTCATTCTCTGGTAGTCCGTCCACGTCTTTGATGTGAGAAACAAATGCTTTGCGGAATTCGTCCACAATATGCTCTGTTTCGTCACCTTCTGGGATTACAAGCCTGTAATACATACTTATCCTTTCCTTGTCCTTTGGATCTGCTTGTGCCATGTATAGAAGTCCGTTTTAACCACAAAGGAGATTGCATAAAAAGTGATACTTTTCAAGATGCCCCTACCTTTGTATGGTCTAACATTTTCTATTGTAACACGACTATCGCAAATATCGACACCTTGTCTGAATACCCACGGTTTCCACATATCACGTATAGTTTCATCTGTTAAACCGTAAGAGAATGCTTCGTGTAACAATGCTGGGATATTAGGCAACCAGTCCATGTAAATAACAAATTGCTTTTCAAAACCGCCAATCTTAGCAGGCTTTTTGCCTGGATGCGTTTTAATGTAGTTTTTCAAATCGCATTCAAGACTTGGATCGGCTGCATTAGGATCGTCTGGGGAAGTAGGCTTTCTGCTATACGCCATAAGTAGCCTAGCGATGAAGTTATTATTCCCTAGTGAAACATATTTACCGTCATAGACTGCAGGCTTATCTGAAATAGGCTTACATGGCGTATTTTCAAAACGCTTTTTCCATGTATAGCTTTCGTCTGCACTAGGAGTGTTTGTACAGATAGCTGCATACTCCTTTTCATAGCTTTCTTTAGCATATGGCTTACATGGAATGAATACCTTATTTCCAGCTTCAGATTCTTTAACAATAAAGTTGTTATTGTTAACAGAAATGTAGTGCCTTGGTGGTAATTCTGGAAGCTGTTTCACGTTAACATACTTCTTAACTTGGTCTTTGCTTTTTAGTGAAACGGGAATAGTGATTTGTTTAAGAATAATCAAAGTATCAACGTCATAAAATGTAAAAGCAACGTTTGACATATTGTTATCTTCAAGATTTACAGGCTGTTTACTACTTGTAATAGAAGTGGTGCTACGGGCAAAATAGCTGCCAAAATTATTGATAGCCTGCTCGGGAGTTTGATTAGGGTCAATCAACATTACCTTGCCATTACTCTGCATACGACACCTGCCACTCAAAATATGTTTAAATACGGTCAAACACATCGAGAAATTGAAGTCCTCACGGTTGCTTCTTACTGCTTCAATGTGTATGCTTTGGCGATTATACGCTACTAGCAAGTCTTTGTACACTCCACAGTCGTAAATTCCTGCAATAGCCTGCAGTACATACTTACGTTTGCTTTTATTATGCAACTTCGTAAGTTAAAGCATCCCTTAGATTAAGGGCAGCGTTTAAATCTCTGTCCTCAACATAGCCACAATCACAACTGTATATTCTATCCGAAAGCTTCAAATCTTTCTTGATAGCACCGCATCGGTGACATATTTTGGATGATGGAAACCATCTGTCTACAACTCTTAATTCAATGCCGTTTTCGCTACATTTAGCTTTGATCTTAGTTCTAAATTCATAGAACTTTTGTGATGCAACGGCTTTTGCCAGATGTCTGTTCTTTATCATTCCCGACACATTCAAATCTTCAATAGTTATATAAGATGGTTTGGCTTTCACTATCTCGGCTATTGCTTTATTGATATAGTCAGTACGGATATTATCTATCTTATGATGAAGTATTTGTACTTTGAGTTTTTGCTTTTGTATATTCTTTTGAGTGGACTCTCCCTTCTTTAAATTCTCATACTTACGTGAGAGACATCTTTGCTCTCTACGCAATCTCTTTTCCAACTTTTTAATTCTTGTTGACTTATTGATGTTTTTATAGATTTTGCCATTAGAAACAATCGCAAAGTCCTTCAAACCTAAGTCAATTCCTATACCGTCATTACTATTAACAATCTTAGTATCTGGAATTTCCACAAGAACTGATACATAATACCTGCCTGCTTTGATAGATACTGTACCGCTTTTGATTTTCCATCCGTCTTTAGTTGTTGGTATATAGCCTTTTTCTTTAATACGTACCCAACCCAAAGTTGGTATATTTAACCTATGCCTCTCGCATCTACAATCTTTAGGATTATTTTTTACAAAATACATTTTTACATCAGATTTACCTTTCTTTTTGAATTTAGGGAAACCACTCTGAT
>ERZ773063.1420-NODE-1420-length-14167-cov-3.821074_pt1 | contig 14167 bp, 18 predicted proteins | sample MGYA00580625_ERZ773063 | MGnify/ENA primary metagenome ERZ773063 (study PRJEB29015, sample SAMEA2738022) | human oral metagenome | biome: human oral; feature: human-associated habitat; material: dental | place: China | collected 2042 ...
AAAATCCTGTTTCTACTGGTGCATTAAATGTTTCTGTTACTTGTTCTGCTTCAATTTCTTCCATCATTCCTAAATTTGAATCAACTTCCACTAATATACCATCTTCATTTAGTCTATATTCTACCATATATTCCTCCTCATAAATTTTAATATAAATTACATAAACAACTTTTATATATTAACCTGTATATATTAATACTTAACTTAAATACACTAATATATTATCATTAATAAAAGAACTTTTCATTTTTTTATTACATTTTTAACACTTTTTTAACATTAATAACATTTAAAAGTAATATTTAAATGTTTTTTCAAAAAATATTTTTTGAAATATAAAAAGGATTGTAACTTAATCTACAATCCTTTTTTTACATTTATGTTTTATATTTTAATCTTTTATCATTATCTCTTATTTTATTATTTAATTAATGATCTTTTTGAAGTCTCATAAACAACTTATCTAAAAATACATATTTAACTACTTCTATAATTATAAATGTTATAACTTCAAGTGATATATATATATTTATTGTATCTGATAACTTATATTTACTTGCAATATAACCATATAATCCGAATCTTTGCAAAAACAAATAATGTCCATAAGAATGAATTTAATGACCTTTTTGTAAGTTCTGTTTCTGATTTCCAATTAAAATTAGGTCTTATTAAATCTAACATTCCTGCAAGTTCTATATTATTAATTATAATAAATATTGCTGTAATTAGTCCCACAACCGGATAATATGTAAACATATTTTCTTTTAAAGCAATAACAAGTATCAAATAATATATTGCAAATATTATAAATGATAATACCTTTGGTGGTCTTAATTTCATCATATATTGTTTTTTAAATGTTACAGGAAGTGTTTTTAAAAATGATATATTATCTTTATCTTTAGATATAACAATTGCTCCTAAATAATTAAATAATACTGCCGCTGTACCAACACCTATTATGATTATTCCTATTATTTCATTTGAAATCATATTTTTTACTTCTTTTGGAATACCATTTTTTATAAAATCTTGTATTCCATCAATTCCTACAAGTTTTTTAGTATTTAAATATCTTAAAACTTCTCCTATATCATTCATTGATGTTGCAGGTGCTGCCCCTTCTTTAGTTAAAAATTCTAAAGTCTTATCTGGTCCATCATTTTTAACTTTTTCTATAATATTTATACTTCTTTCTTCACCTGTTTTTATTACTACATATTTATAATTAGTATTTTCCTTTTCAAACTTTTCAAATTGTCTATTCATTCCAGAATAAAATCCTATTATTAAAACTATTGGAACAATTACTATTGGAAGTATTGTTTGAAAAATAATTATAGGTGAACGCTTATAAAACCCTATTTCATAACTTAAATATGTCTTATCTCTTCCTTTTTTGCTATTTGCTATATTTTTTATACCTTTTTCTAATGATTTTTCTTTACTTAAATTTACTCCAAACATTTTTGTAGGCATATTAAGTGAGATTTTTTCAGTAATTAAATATAATAAATAATCAACTATTCCCATAACCCCTGTTATAATAACTGTACATATTAATGTTATACATATTGATTTTAATATTTCACTTCCAAGTAATAGATCTGTAAATCTTCCAAATATATTAAAATTTTCACTAGTAATTTTATTAATAAATTTCATCACAGGTTCATTATATATATCAAAAAGTAAATATATACCAAACCCCATAAAGAATGTTATAAATGTTATCAATTTTTCAATTACTTTTCTAGTTGTAAATTTTCCTATAAGCATATATATTAGTTTTACTATTATAACTGTTGGTATTGTTACAACTGTTCCTATAATAATTGTCATATATATTAATGATAACATAAGTCCTAAATATTTAAATCCTGTTAAAATATTAAATATTGTTCCTCCTGTTATAAAAATAAATAAAGGAAATTTAAGACTTGTTATTATAGTATTTGAAATATCTACTATATATCTTTCTTTTTTAGTTATTGGAAATGATCTCATAAATACTGTTTTATTAACATTTATAATCCTTAAAAATTCTACAAAAAACACTGACATTATAACTAAGAATGCTACAAACATTGGTGATATTTTAGCAACTGATTCAATTATATTTGCTTCTCCAATACTGTTAATTAAATTTGACAATGCCATATATTCTACAAATATAAAATATAGAAATATTATCCCATATAATAATATATTCCCTATTTTTTTCTTCTTTAAAGGATTTTTAGCCTTATATGCATTTGTAACTGCCCCTAAATTATTTTTGATCATTAATGCAATTCTTTTAAAATTCATTTTATGCCTCCTTACTATTATCAATCACTTTAAAGAATAATTCTTCTAATGTTTTAACTTCTGGATACATAGCTTGAAGTTCTTCTAATTTACCAGTATATTTTATACTACCTTCTGAGATTATTATAATCTTTGTACATAGTTTTTCTGCTACTTCTAAAACATGTGTTGAGAAAAATACTGTATTTCCATTTTTTGCATGTTCTCTCATCTTTTCTTTTAAAATATGTGATGCTTTAGGATCAAGTCCTGTCATTGGTTCATCTAAAATCCATACAGATGGATTATGAAGAAGTACCCCTATTATCATTACTTTTTGTCTTGTACCATGTGATAAATCTGATATACTATCATTTAAATATTTTTCAATTTCAAATTCTTTTACAAGTTTTTCTACTCTTTCTTTTCCTAATTTTTTATCAACATTATACATTTCTATCATAAAATCAAAATATTTTGAAACATCAAAACTTGCAAATAAGTCTGGTGAATCTGGAACAAGTCCCATATTTTCTTTTGCATTTACTGGTTCTTTTTCTATATCAAAATTATTTATTGTAATATTCCCACTTGTTATATCTGTAATCCCAGTTATCATATTAATTGTAGTAGTTTTTCCGTGCACCATTTGGTCCTATAAATCCTACAATTTCTCCGGTCTTCTATATCAAATGATATATTTTTTATAATTTCTTTTTTTCCATATTTTTTATTAACATTATTAACTTTAACCATTTTTTCCTCCTATAACTATTTTAATAATTCAAATTAATATTTAACTTGTATATTAAAATTTTATTATTTTCTATAAGCTTTTACAACATTTATTATATCTTTACTTATATTTGTTATATTACTCATATTTTGATATATAAAATTTTTTATTTTTTATTCCAAATTCTAATCCATTAATTATAATTTTCTTATTTCCAACATTTTTTAATATAAGTGTTGTAATGTCTTCTATATTTGTATTTGAAAAATCTTTAAAACTGCCTGTTATATCTTCAATAAGTGTTATTATAAATCTTTTTAACATACCTTTTTTATATTTAAAATCATTTTCATATATCTCTATTAATTTCTCCATATTTATACTAATATATTTCAGATTATTTTCATTATCAAAATTACATTTTTTTAATATTATCTCTTTAATATAATCATCCAAAAATTCTTCTTCTTCCCTTATAGTTTTAGAAAGTGTTATAAAACTTTTTTGTAAATTATATCCCATTTCATTTTCTATATATGGAAATATCACATTTCTAATCTTATTTCTTGTATAATCATTTTTGCTATTTGTGCTATCTTCAACATATGAAATATTATTTTTTTCTAAATATTCTAAAACTTCTTTTTTGTATATATCTATCATAGGCCTTAATAATATATAATCACTAAGTTCTTCTATTTTTGTATGATTTTCAATACCTTTAAGTCCGTTTTTTTCCGTGAACCTCTAAGCATATTCATAAATATTGTTTCTGCATTATCATTCGCATTATGTGCTGTTATAATACAACCTGAAAATCTTTTTTCTTTAATATTTTTTCCTTCTATTTTTTCTTCTAATATATTATTCATCAATATATATCTTCTTTTTCTTGCATATGTTTCAACACTTTCTTTTGCTTTTTTAGCATCTTCTTCAATGTTTTCACTATATATATATGTAGGAATATTTAAAGTTTTTCCGAAGATTTCTTACAAAGCCTTCATCTCTTTTTGCCTCTTTCCCCCTTATATTATGATTTAAATGCATTATAACAAGTTCTAACTTTCCGTTTTGCAATTTCTTCTTTTAAAATTTCATTTAATATTGTTATTAAAAATACAGAATCTGCTCCGTCCGTGATACTCCGAACTACAAACATTTTCTTATTATTACCTATAAAAAAGTATTCTTTAAATTCTAATATAATTTTTCTAACCTTTGATATAATATCATTAAATCTTTCCTTATCTGCTCTTGATAGATTATTTTCCATATTATTATTCATAATATTCATCCTCTCTATCTCCGTAGATTATCAAATTTAGTAAAGCTTCCCATCCAAATAAGTTCAACTGTTCCGAAGTGATCCACCTCTATGTTTTGCAAGTATTAGTTCTGCAACATTTGGCTTTTCTGTGTCTGGATTATAATATTCATCACGATATATAAAAAGTACCATATCAGCATCTTGTTCTATCGCTCCTGACTCTCTTAAGTCTGAAAGCATTGGTCTTTTTCCTTTTTCTCCTTTTTCTACAGAACGAGATAATTGTGATAATGCTATTATTGGAACTTCTAATTCCATTGCAAGTTTTTTCAAACTTCTACTTATTTCTGATATTTCTTGTTCTCTTGTACCATTCTTTCTAGATACTGGTTCTATAAGTTGAAGATAGTCTATAACTATAAGTCCGAAGAGGATTTGTATCTTTTGTTTTTTCTTTTACCCTTCTTGCTTTTGATCTTATCTCCATAATATTTATACCTGGTGTATCATCAATATACATTTCTGCTTCTGAAAGTACTTCAGATGCTCTTGCTATCTTTTCCCATTCATTATCTTGTATATTACCTGTTGATAATTTTTGATTATCTATCAATGCTTCTGATGCAAGTACACGTTTTGCTATTTCACTTTTTGACATTTCCATATTGAATATAAGGACAGATTTTTTTTCTTTTACAGATACATTTGTTGCAATATTAAGTGCTAATGCAGATTTACCCATACCGAGGTCTTGCTGCTAATATTATTAGACTTGATTTTTTAAGTCCTGTTGTTTTTCTATCAAAATCCACAAGTCCTGTTGCAAGTCCTGTTATTCCACTTTTCCTATTATATAACTCATTTAATTCATTTAATGTATCTACTAATACTTTATCTATCTTTTCATATGTTCTTTTTTCAGATTCCATTGCAAGTTGATATATCTTTTTTTCAACTTGATCTATTATTGAATTTGTTGATTCACTACCTGAAAATCCTAAATTTAAAAGCAAATTTCCTGCTTCTATTACTGTTCTTAACTTATATTTTTCAAGTATTATGTCTATATATTCTTTACCATTTGTAAGTATTGTTACATTTTCTAATAATGATGTTAAATATTCAAGACCTCCTATTTTTATAAGGTCTCCTTCTGATTGTAATAAGTTTTTAACTGTTATTATATCAATTGGTTCAGATGCTGCATTTAATTTTTGCATTGCCTTAAAAATTGTCCTATGTTCTGGTCCATAAAAATATTCTGGTTTCAACATTTCCATAGATTCACCAACAAGTTCTTGATCTACAAGTAATTTACCTATAAGGGCTTTTTCTGCTTGTATATCACATGGTGGCATTTTTACCATATTATCAAATGTTTTTTTTGCATTTTCCATCTTAATTTTCTATTCTCCTACTATATCTACTTTTAGGTCTGCTATAACTCCTTGTTCTAATTTAATTGTTATAATATATTCTCCTACTATTTTAATAGGATTTTCTACTATTATTTTCTTTCTTTCTATATCAATATCATATTTTTTCTTTAACTCTTTTGATATTTCACTATTTGTTATTGTTCCAAATAGTCTATCATCTTTTCCTTTTTTAGCATATATTACAAGCACTTCTTTTTCTATAATCTCTTTTATTTCTTTTGCATGTTCTAAAGATAATTCTTTTATATGATTTTCTTTGCTTTTCTTTCCTTCAAGCTTATTTAAATTAACATTATCTGCAACAATTGCCTTTTTATTTGGTATAAGAAAGTTTCTTGCATATCCACTACTTACTTCTATTATCTCATCTTTTTTACCTAATTTTTTTACATCTTCTAATAATATTACCTTCATATTTCCTCCTAATTTAGTTAAACTATACTTTTAATCACAATTATTATATCAAATATATTGTATATTATAAAGATAAGGCAATATAATAAAAAAGAGATAGAAACCAATTCAGGTTCTATCTCTTTAAATATCAAAAGAATGATTAATATATAATATTATTATTTAATATAACTGCAAATTCATATGATTAATGAACATAAAAATATTTCTCATCGCTATCATTGTACTTAAACAACTTTTTGTTATCTTTCATCTTATTTACAAAACTATCGATCTCTACATTATTTTCAGTAACATTCTTAAAATTTCTACATTCCAATTTATTACGAATCTTTTTCTTTAACCCTTCAATTGTGAAGCTGCCTCTCTCATTCTTCACAATTCCATTCATAATTGAAATTATTTCTTTTTTCTTGTTGATATTCATATACCAAAACCACTCTCCTCGTTTTATTTAAAAAATCTTTTAAATAATTAACCATTCTTTTACAAGATATATTATACTACTATTTTAACTTTATGTCAACTTATAAAATATAATTAATTTACTATAATAAATTTTTTAAGACCAACATATTGCTTTATCCCATATAATTTATCTACTTCTATATATCTATATTTCTTATCCAATTTAAGATTTATAGAAATATCCTTTTTATCTATAATAATCTTCTCAAAATATAACCTTATTATATTCTTATACTTAAAATATGATATTTTAAAAAACTTAAAACTATTTCTATTTTCTTCACTTTTAAGTAAATAACATAACTCATTATTAAAAATGGTATTACTATCTAAAAATATCACTGGAAGTAATTTTTTAGTCCTTTTTTCATGATAAACAAGAAAATTATTATCAACTTTCTCTTTTAATTTAAGATCATTTTTTATAATCTCAAATTTTTTAATATATATATAACCTTTATTCTTAATTATATATACCTTCATTAATTTTCTCTCAGTAATTCCAAAATACAATTTTATTTCTTTATTCCGTTTTAAAATATTATTAAACATTTATATCACTCCCTATATTATATTTCATACTTTAAATTAAAAATTTTATTAATCAAAAAGAACAATTTATATAAACTTTTATTATAAATTGTCCTTCTTTTTACTATTCGATAACTTCGTTAACTATATACTTTTTACCATCCTCAAGCATTATTAATTTTCTTCCAGCACATATTTTTTGTTCTAAAAATATGTCACTTTTCTCTATTTCTAGGCTGCTCCCAAGAATAATAAGTTCATTTTCCTTCTCATCATAGAAAATTGGATTTATTAATACTCCACTTATTCTTTTATTATGCTCTTTTTTTACAAACATATAACTAACTTTAGTCTCACTAATATCGTCATTTAACAATATAACAGGATACTCCTGTATACTATTGTTTACGACAACAAAATCATAATTTGTAATACTCTTTTCGACTATCTTCCCTTCTTCTTCTTTTTTATGATCTTGATTAATTGAACTTGTTTCCATTACTCTATTTGTGCTAGATTCGTTCAACCTACAATCAAAACATATACATTTTTTTCCTACACTTAATGCATAAATAAACCTTTTGTCTTCAATCGGTTCTAACCGATTGCTTTCTTCTCTAGCCTTTTCGAGCAAGTTCAAAATTCTGTTTAGATTTCCATTTATTTTCATTTTTCTTGTCCTTTCTTCATCCCCACCTATTTATGCAGAGATTTACTAATTTATTAAATTTATATTCTCACAAACTTATTATAATATCTTCTTAGAATTATGTCAATCTATTTAAATAAAATCATATAAAGACTTACTGTAAGAATAGAGAATAAAAATATATATACGATTATATCACCAATTGGTATATTTCTTTTCTTTTCTCTTTCAAAATTAGTAATATAATAATCTTCTTTTGCCTTAATCCTATTTTTCTCTTCTATTTTCCTTCTTTCCATTTCTTCTCTTATTCTATCTTCTTCAAATTTTTGCAGTCTCTTCTTTCTTAGATCTTCTAATAATTCTTCCTCCATAACTTGCATATTTGTTTTAAAGTTTTCATCATAAAATTTAGAAAAATCATCTTTTTTCTTTTTTCTTATTCTATTATAATCACTATCTATCTCTGTAAACATAGAATGATCATCAGAAGATATGTTTTGATCATCATATTCTAAATTTCCAAATAACACATCTTCTTGTTCTTCATTATTTGCAAAAAGGTCATCCATACTTCTACTTTCTCCTATCTATATAATCATTATACAATAGTTTATTGTATTGGTATAGTATTTTTAGGTTTGTTTTCTTCACTATTTGTATTATTTACATTATTATTAATATTTGTATTATTTTGTATGTTATTATTTTGCTGAACTGGTTCTTTATCTGATGTTATATATGGAAGTGGATCTACCCTATTAGCATATCCGTGATCCTCCTATTCTTACTTCAAAATGAAGGTGTGGTCCTGTAGAATTTCCTGTACTTCCAACATACATTATTTCATCACCTTTATTTACATATTGTCCTACTGAAACAAATATACTATCTGCATGTCCGATAAAGTGTATATACTCCGACCTCCATGGTCTATAACTATATAGTTACCGATAGCTTACCTTACTTCCTTTTTTATCACCAACTGCAACAATAACTCTTCCGGCTTGCTGCTGCAACTGCTTTATGTTTTCCGAACCTCACCTCTTGGAATTGCAATATCTACACCAGAATGATTACTTCCGAGGATACCCTTGACTTGCTCCTGCACCAAAAAATGCTGTTATCCATTTAGTACTATTTGAACTTGGAACAGGCCACATTAATGTACCCCCTACATATTTAGGTATTCTTTGAATATATCTAGTTTTTTCTGCAATTTGTTTTTCTGTTTCTATTTTTTCTTTTTCCAAAGTTTCTAATTCTTTTGCTATTTCTTTTTGATTTTCTGTAAGTTCATTTATTTTTGCATTTTTTAATATAACAAAATTTTCTTGTAATTTTCTAAAATGTTGTTGTTTATCTTTTTTTGTTTTTATAACTATCTCATATTCTCTTAAATCTTTAGTTATAACCTCTAATCTCTTTCTATCTTTATCTAGATTTTCCAAAAGTCTAACATCCATCCCATTTATTTCTTGTAACATATAATAATTTGAAAACATCTCAAGAAGATTTTTTGATCCTAACAATATTTCCAATGTCTTAAATTTTCCATTCATATACATATATTTAAGTCTTGTTTTCGCTATTTTTTCTTGCTTAATTTTAGCATCTTTTAGCCTTAACTCTTCTTTTTTTAGTGGTATGATCTTATTTTCTAGTTCTTTTAATTCACCATCCAATTTTGCTATTTCCAAATCATTTTCTGCTATCTTATTTTGAAGTGATACTACTTCATTAAATGTAGTATTTAGATCTTGAGATATATTTACCTTTTCTGTTATCTCTTTTTTTATTTTTTCTTCTAATATTTGTCTTTTAGAAATAAGATTATCTGTATTGCTATTGTTAGCATTTGTATTATTATTGTTATTATTATTTGTATTTGCATTTGTATTATTACTATTCTGTTGTTCTGTTGTATTTATATTATTTTTAACAATCCCTATATTTAGCCTATCTTTTGATATAATATTTGATATATTAAAACCATATACTATTAAAATGCAAAAAAGAAGTACAACTATATTAATTAAAGTTATACCTTTTTTATCATGATTATTATATGCTTTTTTTACTAACTTTAAATTATCCATATCTTTCTCTTTCTGTACTTCTCTTTTTATCTTATCTCAACATATTTAATATATTACTTAAATAGTTATAGTTATAATTATAATTTTCCCTATTCTTTCCTATATTTTCTAGAAATATCTTCTTGGATTTACAGGATTTCTATAACTTCCTGGATGTATTTCTAAGTGAAGATGGTTTCCTGTTGAATTACCTGTTGAACCAACTCTACCTATAATTTGTCCTCTTTTAACTTCTTGTCCTTTAGTTGCATATCTTTCACTCATATGTGCATATAATGAATATACATCTTCTGCTGGGTGATATATTACTATATATCTACCAAAACTCCTATATCCACCATTTTGATTTCCTCTTAGGTCTTCAGATATAAGAACTATACCATCTGCTATTGCTTGAATTCCAGGGTTTCCACCATGTGTTGAGAGGTCTGCACCAGTATGTCCTGGATACCCCATAAATTCTGTTGTTATACTATATCCTGGAAGTGGCCATTGGAATTTCGCATTTGATGGATTATAGTTTGATGTTCCAGAACTAGAACCCCCACTACTTGCCCTTCCTGAACTTCCACTACTACTTTGTTGTCTTTTTCTCATTGCTGCAATTCTTGCTTCTTGTTCTATTCTAGCTTTTAAAATTGCTGCTGCAATTTCTCTTTCAACTTTTGCTTGTTCTGCTTTTAAAGCATCAATATTTTCTAAAGTTTTCTTTTCTTCATCACTTACTTTTTTAAGTGCTTCTTGTCTTCTACTTTTTACAGCTTCTGTTTCTTTTTTAGCCTTTTCTTGTTCTGTTCTCTTTTCAGCTATAAGCTTCTTTTTAGTTTCTAATTCTTGACTATATAATGTTATTTTTTGTTTTTCATCTGTAAGTTCTGTAACAAGTTCTTTATCAAGCCTTGTTATTTCTCTTAACATATTATAGTTTGATACAAAATCTGTAACATTTACAGATGATAATAATATTTCTAAATATTGCATATCACCATTCATATATATTGATTTCAAACGTTTTTTGAAAGTTTGTGTTGCAATTTCATGTCTTTTCTTTTTTTCCTCAATAAGCTTTTCTGTATTTTTTATTTCTGTTTCTAAATTATCTATTTGTATATTAATATTATTAAGTTTTTCTTCTTTTTCTATAAGTTCATTATTAATTTTAGATATTTCACCACTTAAATTATTTGCTTGTACATGTAGAACTTGTTTTGTATTTTCTTGTTCTTTAATCTTTTGTTCTACTTCTTTTTTTTGTTTATTTAAATCTGTTGTTGTTGCATATACTGCTGTTATTGCAAATAACATTACAACTAAAACTCCAGCAAACAATTTCAGAAAATATTCTAAACTTTTCTTTTTTTCTTTCATATCTATACCTCCAAGTATTTCTTCATAGATATTGTACTTCCTATTATTCCGAAGTCCCATTGATAATACTAGGAATATTCCAGCTATTTGCGGAAGTACTGTTACAAAATTGACTAATGTAAATGCTGTTGCTTGCTCTCCATATTTCATTGTTGTGTCTGCTATTGCTTTTGCAACTCCAACTGACAATACACTATAACATACTGCTAAAATTGCTATTACAATAATTGTTGAAAATATACCTATAAGCATACCTTCTATAACAAAAGGTCCTTCAACAAAACTATTTGTAGCTCCTACATATTTCATTATAGATATTTCTTTTCTTCTTGCAAACACTGTTAATTTAATAGTATTTGAAATTATAAGTATTGAAACTATAACAAGTATAACTGTTATAACTCCTGTAAAAGTATTTATAACCTTTGATGCTGTAACTATTGCAGATATTATACTTTGTTGATTTCTTATCTTATTAACATTTGCAAGTTTTTCAATTTCACCTTCAATAGAATTTAATTTTTCCAAATCCTTAACTTTTACTATATATGAATTTGGTAAAAAATCTGGATCATCTGAAAATCCTTCTATTATTGAAGGGTTTTCTTTAAACATTTTCTTAAGATCATCTAATGCTTCTTGACTACTTTTAAATGTTGCTGTTGTAACACCATCAATTGCTGTTATTTCTTTTCCGAAGTTTATCCATATCATCTTTTGATGTATTTGCATTTATAAACACTTGCATTCCTTGATCATATTCAAGTTTTTTTATTATATCTTGTGTATTTATAGTTATAAGTATAAATATACCAAACATAAATAATGTTGAAACCATTGTTACAAATGATGCAAATGTTGATTTTTTGTTTTTAAATAAATTTTTAAATCCTTCTTTTAAATAATATCCTATTACACTAAATTTCACTTCTATATCCACCTTTTTCATCATCTCTTATGATTTTACCTTTTTCTATTTCTATAACTCTTTCATTCATATTATTAACAATATCTTCAGCATGTGTTGCCATAACAACTGTTGTTCCTCTTCTATTTATTTCCTTAAATAATGCCATAATATCCCAAGCTGTTTGTGGATCCAAATTTCCTGTAGGTTCATCTGCAATAATAACAGATGGATTATTTACTAAAGCTCTTGCTATTGCAACTCTTTGTTGTTCTCCACCTGATAATTCTTCTGGTTTTTTATCTGCTTTATCTGCAATCCCAACAAGTGCAAGAACCATTGGTACTTGTCTTTTTATATGTTTTTTATTTGCTCCTATCATATACATTGCAAATGCAACATTATCATATACTGTTTTTTCAGCTATAAGCCTAAAATCTTGAAAAACAACTCCCATACTTCTTCTTAAAAAAGGAATTTGTTTTCTCTTAAGCTTTGTTGTATCTGTACCATTTATATATATCTTACCTGTTGTTGGATCTTTTTCTTTTAATATCATTTTTATAAGGGTAGATTTACCACTACCAGATGATCCTACTAAAAATACAAAATCACCATTATTAATTGTAAATGTTGCGTTTTGTATTGCTACAGAACCCTTATCATATATTTTTGATACATTTTTAAATTCAATCATATTTTCTCCATTTTTGTCTTTAAATAAAATCTTAATGTAATTATTACACAACAGAAATGCTTTTGCAATTATTTATTACTTTTTTGTTACAAAATAAAAAAATAGAAAAAGCTCATATTATTTAAAGCTTTTCCTACTTTTAATCATTATTACATTACATAACTTGTTGGATTTATTGGCTTACCATTTATTCTTATCTCAAAATGAACATGGTTACCTGTAGATCTACCAGTAGATCCAACCCCTGCAATTGTTTGTCCTTTACTAACTCTTTGTCCTAAAGATACACTAATTGTTGAATTATGTCCATATAATGTTGAAATACCATTACCATGGTCTATGATAACCCTATTACCATAACTCTTATTACTATATAGAACAGTTGTTACAGTTCCTGCTTCTGCTGCCATAACAGGTGTTCCTTGTGGTGATGGGAAATCTATACCACGGTGTCCTGGATACCCTAAATATCCTGCACTTATACGCGAACTATTAAGTGGTCTTCTAAAACTTAAGCTTCCAAGCATTGCACTTGCATTTGAACTAGAAGATGTTGAAACAGTCCCCCCTTTTCTAATATTTTTTATAATATTAGTATTTCGTTTTTCAATTTTTGTTTTTGCATCTTTTTCTTTTTTATCATTTTCTATATTTTCAGCAGTAGAAAATGCAAGTTGTTTTGCTTCTTCATATGATATAATATAGTTTTCTTTAGTTTCTTCTTCTTCAACCTTGATATCTTTAACATTTTTATCTTTTTTAAGTTCTTCTATAAGTTTATCTTTTTCTTCTTTAGTTGAGACTTTTGCAAGAAGTTTATCATCTTCTTTAAGATTATAATACCTATATTTCTTTTCTATTTTTTCTTCTATTTTAGCAAAAACATAGTCATCATCAACATCAATATCTTCTTTATCTACTAATCTTAATGAATATCTAGGCTTTTCTGCTAATGTCGCAGAAACAACAGGTTCATGTACATCTTCCAATGTATCTTTTATATCTTTTTCAAATTTGTCTTTATCACTTACAAGACCCATTTCTTTATCACCGAAGCTCAACCATATATACTATTTTAAACTTCCATACCATAAACCCTATAAAAATGGCTGTTACTATTAATATAATCAATATAAACCTAAAGGCATTACTGGTATAATATTTAATCTTTTGCTTAATAATATTCTCCTTCTTTCTTTGTTATATTACATTTTTTTAACAAAAAATATGTTTTTTTTGTAACATTATCTTTCAATAAAACATTAACTTTATTGATGTTTTCTCCTGTAGCTGTAGA
>ERZ773063.1422-NODE-1422-length-14158-cov-13.157059_pt1 | contig 14158 bp, 10 predicted proteins | sample MGYA00580625_ERZ773063 | MGnify/ENA primary metagenome ERZ773063 (study PRJEB29015, sample SAMEA2738022) | human oral metagenome | biome: human oral; feature: human-associated habitat; material: dental | place: China | collected 2042 ...
ATCTGGTATTTTTCAATCGTCTGCTCCAATGTTTTGTCCTCATTGATCTCAAGATTGGAAGCATTACACATCAGGATCTAGGGCAAATGCAGATGTATGTGAACTACTATGATCGCAAGGTGAAACTGGCGACAGAGAATCCCACCGTTGGTATTCTGCTCTGCAAGGAGAAAAATAATGCTGTGGTAGAAATGACTTTACCGCAGGACAATACACAGATTTTCGCCAGCAAGTATGAACTTGTCTTGCCGGACAAGGATGCTCTTATGCGGCTTTTGGAAAATAAGTTTAACGATGAGGAATGATCGAGGGGGCAGGGGAAATATATTCCTACCGATTTCGATACAATCGCATACCGCTCAAAAAGCCCGAAACCGCAAGATACAAACGGTCTCGGGCTTTTTCATGTTGTGAGTGGGTGTCTGGCTCGTGCTGAACGTCGGAGACACAAACCTCCACTTACCAGAAAACGAGCCTTCTCTGGGGAGAGGGCGGGGAATAATTAAAAGGTTGGAGGAATCATTAAATTGTTCAAGAAAAATTGAAAGGCTTAATGGAGATCGTGTTCCTCGCAGTATTTTTCATATGAATCCTCAAATGGAGGTAGATCGGCGTAATCATCAGGATGTAATTCGCGATATAGGTCACGAAGTTTATAGCGAAGTCTCATTGTTTCTGGGCGTAGTTTTCCTCTTAGACGGTCTCCCTCTTCACGTGACTCATTTCTGGCGCTTAGTTGTAATCCAGCAGATGTTTCAATGACTCTCATATATTCATCTGACAAATATATGGTTAGCTCGTTCAACGTTTTCAAAGTGTTAAATATAATCTCACGCAAGAAGTTATTTCTAAATTTCAGTGACTTGATGTCCCATTTCTCCTCATAAGAGGATGTAATGGTTTCACTTAAGTCAATATCGATGCCAGGAACAGTGAAATCTGTTTTGACGCATTTTATAATTGTGTTCTCGTAGTCCTGCAAAAATTCTTTTAAGAGCTGTGAATCGCTGATTGAAATCCGTTCATTGCCGAATGGGCTTTCTATATTCTTGTTAGTGTTTGTACTTTCACTCGAAAGCACAAGGGTCACATTTTCAGCAGAGGCTATCATTGTGTTATTATCACCAGTCTGAGTGAAATTTCTTGTTTGCACATTATCTCTTGTTTCCCGCATATTACTACTCACGACCTTTCAGGAGAATACTGTGACCATATAAATGATAATTTAGCGGCTTAATCACTGATGGTTGCCTGTCCGTTCATCAGCATAGGCAAAAGCCAGTTGCGGAGTTTTGTCAGCTGTTGTATCTCCTGTACATTCTTACAGATTACATTTTTTACATCTATTACATTGAATTGTTCTGCTATCTTCGCAGAATAGGGGGTTTTGTATGCCAAAAGGTTTTCACTACTTATCACGGGCATTTTTGTTCCAGAAGATACTCGTACCGCATAATCAAAAAATGCATCTCGACAAAGGGTGAATAATGCAAAATTATAATCTCTTGGTCTTTTTACGGAGTAAGAGTATATCGTTCCAGCGAAAACACCATTACAAGGGGCAATCCCCGCTTTCTTCAGATATGGTCGAATGCTACCGAACATGATATCACCCTCCATCATGGTGAAAAGATTGGTGGAAAAGGAATCACTTATATTCAGTTTATCGAGAGCAATGGACGCAGAAGGCATAACGCTAAGGTCAATTGTGGGTTCTGTCGTTTGATAATCAAATGGATTGGCGTTTTTCGTAAGTATGTCATCTAGTGTACAGCATTCCCATCCAAGAGGTATTTCTCTCTGCAAATCCTTATTCCACACCATAGCGCCACCAGATTTTCGATACGGTTTCCCATCCTCATTTGGGAAGTCAAACTGGGTGAACCAGTAGTCATACATCAGCTTGAGTTGCTGTTGTAAATTATCATTTATCGCTTCGTTAATTAAAATTTTCTTATCTATCATAGATAAGACCAATACAAGTTTATCTTGGTAAGACTTAGGAGGGATCTTAAACTGCATTGATGTCAGATAGTCAATATTAATATTGTCTTGTGCACTTCCTGTCGCTGCATTTTGAACAGAATTTTTAATATAGTTAAAAATATAATACATGAATTCTTCTGAGGAAAACCGCTTATTTGCTATAAATCCAACAACGCTATCAGGAAAACACATTGGATAGGATAATATCGCTGTTTCAGCAATATTTGCAGCGATAGTAATACAAAGTGTTCCTTTGTCCCATAATTTGCTTTGTTTCACACCGAAGGTTCCATATTCTTGTGAATGATGTGTGATATATAGATTTGCTTCTTTTATTTCGCCAGTTTGGATCAATGGATAACCACCGCCATCAAAAAGCTGTGGGTCATTACGAGGGCGATGCTTTGAAATCCCTCTCGAAAATACACCTAAATCGGTTAACTTTTTTGTTTTCCAATCCTTATTATAATGACTTTCATTATATATCATGCAATGTCAGGCTCCTTGATTAACTAATGGATGTTGCGGCATGTTTTATGTGCCAGCTTCATATTATTCTGATTGATTATCTTATACAGGGGGTGCCTCAATTCTCTGATACCTTAAGAGTTTCTGGAGCTGTTCGATGGAATATTCCCCGCACAACTATTTTCCAAATTGTCGCAGATGCTACTTAATGTTGTTTATTAGGCTTATTCATATTTTATTTTTTTCAATTGAGTCAATATTTCCACCTGCAGATCATTACTCTTCTTGAAAAAAACATGGAGTTGTTCAACGAATTCACTCATTTGTCCTTCAAACTCCTCCTGCGTAATCTCCACGTAGTCGATCTTTACGTCAAAATACTGCCCGGCAGAAAGGGCGTATTTCTTTTTCGCAATCTCATCATGTGAAACAACTACCGAGAAATTATCAACGGATTCTTTATTCAGAAAGGTATTGACGATCTGGTCGATCTCGAAGTTTCGCAGACGGCGTTTCTGATTATTGCCCTCCTTGTATTCTTCACCCAATCTGGAAGCGTCAATGAGGATGATCTTGTCGCTGGAGCGGGAGTTGTCGAAGAAAAGAACGGAGACATTCGTATCGGTAGTGGCAAAGACATTGGATGGCATACTTACGCAACCGTAGACAATGTGCTTATCTACAATCTCCTTCAAGATTTTATTTTTGATGCCTTTCTTGGCTGTCACAAAACCTGTCGGAACGACAATAGCGCCTTTCCCATTTTTGTTGAGTGAATTAATGACGTGCTGGATAAAGCAGGTGTAAATTTCCATACCTTCTTTTTCTTTTTTGGGGATATTGGGAACCCCAGCCCAAAAACGAGTCGGCATGGCGGCAATCTTCTCCCTTGTATCGGAAAAGTCCATTTTGAAAGGCGGATTCGATACCACATAGTCAAAGGTGCGGAGATTCTCTCCGTCATCACTTTTGTGATAAGGCGAGGTCAGTGTATCTCCCTGAATCGCATGATCTAGGGATGAAATCAGTCCATTTAAAATCAAATTTAGTTTGAGCATCTTATTGCTGCGTTGCGAAATGTCTTGGGCAAAAATGGTGCAACGATCTTCACCAATCTGATGCCCCAGAGCCATGAGGAGTGTTCCTGTTCCTGCCGAGGGGTCGTAGCATTCGATGTTATGTAGATCTGTCTTGCCGCCTACCAGAAGACGTGCCATGATAGTGGCAATGGCATGTGGCGTATAATATTCGGCGTACTTGCCGCCGCCAGCGGTATTGTAGTCCTTGATGAGATACTCAAAAATTGCTGAGAAAAAATCATAGTGCTCCGAGAATGCTTCTTCGAAGGAGAATTTGACCAGTTTATCCACCAAGGCACGCGCGAAAGGTGCTCTCTGTCCGTCGTCAGTGACATATTGGGTCAAGGATTCAAAGAGGGGGATTTTGGTGTTCTGAGTCGTCTGCGTCGAGAAAATCCCCATATTTTTATCGGCAATATCTTTCATTGTCTGATCAAAGATGAGATTGAAATCGCCTTTGGCTTGCTGATTCCACAGATTGGAAATCAAATGCTCCGGATAGAGAATTGGAATGTCAGCCGCGAGGGCATCCAATAGGTCAGCGCGATCATCTTCCGAGAGTTCGGTGTATGCGGTTTCCCATTTTTCGGCTTTGGCAATGTTCTCGTCCACTTCTTTGATTGCATAGCCAAATTTGTCATTGATGAATTTGTATAGGAAAACCTGTGTGATGATCTTATACTCATTCCCGTCGTTCCCCATGCCGTAGGTCTGGCAGGTCGATTTCAGAGAGTCAATCAAAGCAATGGTTTTTTCCTTAATCGCAGCAATCATATGGTTCTCCTTCGTTTATGCTACATAGGTTTCGTTATACTGGTCGAGATACTGACGGGTAATCCTACTCTGAATAAAGGATCTGTCCTCACGAGAACTTTTAAGAGACAACCTATTCATACCAACTGTAATCAGCTGCATGACTGTTCTCTCAAAATAGGCATCCTTTTTTAGAATGTCATTTCGATCATAAACCTTGCTGTCAACATCGGCTTTGATGGCGGACAACACGTTCATGATGTCTTCATCGTACTCGGACACAATGGGCGCAGCTCCGACTTTTTTGCGTTGCTCATTCTCCTCGCGGACACGCTTATGCACACGAGCAAATTTAGCATCATCGTTGTATTTCCGCATCAAGGCTTTATTTCTCTTTTGAAGCTCGGCTAACTTTTTCAGCACCTCTTCGAGTTCCTTGGAATGTTCCTTGAATTCATCAATGGAATCAATGACAAAGCCATGCTCCTTGAATCGCTGCATAAAAGCCTCACGAAGTGTGACAAATTCCGGATCGTCTTGGTCAATGTTTTGGGTAAAGGCGTGGATTGTCCGCTGCCATTTTTCTTTTAGTTCCACACCACCAGAGATGAGGCGCATTTCCTCCTCACTGATTTTGCTAAAGTTAAAGCTGATGTCCTGCATCGCATTATTAACCAGTTGCTTGGTTGCATCTTCATTATTAAACGCCTCTTTTTGGTTAATGGTATCGATATGGCGCTGAACCTCCCGCAGCATATCGGGAAGTCGAGTGATCTCAAGCTTGGCGAACTGTTCCTTCAAATCATCATCGCCAAAGGTGCGAACGATATTGCAACAATCACGCGCAGAAATCAAGACTTTTTTCAGTTTGAGCAATTCCTGTTTATCCTCGATGGTGGATATTTCAGAACTGAACTCCTCGACATTATCTGTGGTGTAGTCAAACAGAATTTGACGAACTTCGCGCATTTGTGCAACAAGAGTGTCCTTGTCCTCAATTACTTGGGCAAATGTGTCCGTAGCATTTCCTTCGCCGACTTCTTCGGGGTCATTGAAGCGGTTGAGTTCCCGAAGGTACGCCTCGTTTGTTTCGTCGAAATTCCTTTTTATGTCGGCAAAATCAATCACATAACCATAATGATTATCCTTGTACGGTCTATTTACACGAGTAATTGCCTGCAGCAAATTATGGTCTTTCAATTTGCGCCCAAAATACAGCCGTTTCAAACGAGGGGCATCAAAGCCCGTCAGGAGCATATTGAAGACGACAAGAATATCTATCGTCATATTCTTTTTGAAGTCCTTGACAATTTGCTTTCGTGTCTCTTTATCATCGCTGTCATGCAGAATCAGACCAACTTTGAACTTTGTTTTCAAGGACGCATTGGTATTCAATTCTTTCTGAACATCATCGAAGCAGGCATAAATTTTCCGAGCCTGTTCGCTGGTTTCACAGATCACCATGCCACCAAGGGTGTCATCACCTTGGATGACACGAAAACGTCCCAAGTCGGCAATAATGTATCGCGTCAATTCTCTGACATAGGAGTCGTGCTCAACGATGTCGCTCTTTTTAATATCTTTCTTTTTGACCAATGTTTCCAGTTTTTCGTAAATCTGCGACAATTTCTCTCGATATTTGGTTTCGATGTCCTCTCGGATAATTTTAAGCGTGTATCCATCCTGTATGGACTTGTCATAGTAGTATGTGTGGAAGTAGTCCCCGAAAATTTTCCATGAAGCACGTTCTTCCTTGAGTAAAGGCGTACCGGTGAGAGCGATTTTCACGGCGTTTGCGTCTGCATCAAAGAGGTTTGCCAAAAAACTGCCTTCGGGCTTATAGCCGCGATGTGCCTCGTCAATGATGAAGATGCGCTGCAAGTTAGTGGCATAAGACGGTAACTCCACCCGCTGTTTATCTTCAGCAAATCGTTGAATATTTACAACGGTAATTTCCTGCTGGCCGCTGTTTCCTTCTTGCGCCTGATTGGCACGAAACTGCTCCATTAACTCCGTCCGTGAATTTGCTGTTTTTACGATAAGCCCTCGTGCCTCGAATTCTTGAGTAGCTTGTTCCAGCAAATCCAAACGATCAACAATAAAGTAAAATTTTGCCACTTGATTGTTTGATGAATAAAAATCGGACAGGATATTCGACAAATAATATGAGAGTGCTGTTTTGCCACTTCCTTGTGTATGCCAAACGACACCAGATTTAATGCCTTCAGCAAGCTTCTTTTTGATTGTCATGGCAGCAAACATCTGCTGGTAGCGCATAATATGCTTCTGATCGGTGGATTCGATTTTTCCGTCAACTTCACGCTCCATTTTTACATAGGCGATTCCATACTTGATGATAAAGAGCAGCCGCTCCTTGGAACACATCGAGGTCAAAATACGGTTGGTCGGTGTGTTTTCGTTTAAATTGGTTTGGTATTCGGGCGCAGTATGAATAACTTGATTGTTAAAATCCTTCAAAATTTGCAGTTCTACATTTTCGTCTATTTCCGTATACGGGTAATCCTTGATGTAGGGCGGAATAGGGGAATTAGCGGGAGTCTCCTCTCTAAAACAGTTAAAGGGGGCGTTTTTCTTAGCAGCAGTGCAGTAAAACGCTCCTTGAATAGGCACAATGCCCCCCTCTGCATCATATTCCATGTTATTGGAAAAAATCATCAGTTGAGTTATATTGATGAAGCGACGGAATTTCTTGTTAGGAAACCGCTGCTTGTTCATACGCTCGCTTTCTGCGACCATTCCGCCACGATTATTTGGCTTTTTTACTTCAACGAATACTAATGGTAAACCGTTTACAAATAGCGTTATATCCGGACGGAACTCATCCTGCCCGTTTTTACAAGTGAATTCCGCCGTACAATGAAACACGTTATTGAATGGGTTATCGAAGTCAATCAAACGGACAGGTGAAACACGGGTAAGACGTTTATAAAAACTCATTCCCAAATCATCGTTATCGAGTTCCTGACGAATTCGGCGCAAAACCTCCTCTGCACTACCATCACTATCTGGATTGAGCACAGCAAATTGTTTCTTGAACACTTGAATCAGGATATTAGTGTCAGGATCGTAGTCGACACCAGACATTTCTTCGTTTATTTTCCCGAAATAATCGTAACCTAGCCGTGTCAAATGCACGAGTGCGGGCATCTGCACTCTGGTTGCTTCATTAAAGAGTGTTTTTCCATTTTTTGCTTTTGGTGTCGCCATGATGCTAACCTTCTTTCAAAAAGGGTGTCTTTGCATAGCCAACCATGCAACATCTAGTTCGCTACATATTTTCTTGCCTGATACGGTATGCGCGGTTATTTGAAACATTTCGGCATCACTTTCATGACACCAATGCCGTATAGCTTCATAGTCCTGCTTCTCTAAGCTGTGCGCATATTGCTCGTATGGCATCAGTTTTCGATAGCCGATGATGATATCTGCTACGATTTTTCCTTTTATGCTAATGCGAAGCGCGTCTAGGAAAATCGGAGCAGAACCCATGTTAAAAATATTCAACACAAAGCCAGATTTACCTGTTTTTGTGGTCAATGCATAATTCCAATCATCGGGCATCCACTCGGACTGTATCGAATAAGACAAGCGTGGTTTCTTATCGTAGTAGTCTTTGAGCAATGTCAGTCCAAATCCGACAATAACACCAAGGATGCTATAAACCCCACTCGGAAGTTTATTTAGTTCATCCACGAAGAAAGAAATATATTCCACTATGAACTCCCTCATAACAACACATATAGCAATAATGGGGGACTTTACCTTACGAATTTATTCCCATCATCATCTTATAGTGTTGCTCTTGGTCTAATGCCTCAAAGATCAAGTGGAACACTTCTTTGTATGGCTCAACGTCATCGGTTTCCTCCACATAGTTTAGACCGTCGGTGATTCCGTACGGATTGTTGATATACGCTAACATGGAGGAAGCAAGTTCATATTTGGTCATGTCGGGCTTTTGACCTTCTACATTATTGATAAATTTCGATTTGTGTTTTTCCAGCACGAACTCTCGTATATCCTGTCCGTTGTAGCCGCACAACTGAAGGAAGTAATAATCGAGAATGCGGCGCATAACATTTTTTGCGGGGATGGGGGATTCAATCTCTCTCAACTCATCCCACAGGGCAGCATAGGAATTTTGTACGGGGTTGCTGTTTTCCAGTTCGCTTGGGACGAGCTGGTTTTTCCGCACGCATAATTTTACTTTGGAGATGTTGTTCTGCTTGCGGATGATGTAAAACGAGGCGCAGTTGTAATATTGCACCTGTTGGTAGGTGACCTCATGGTGGAAGTACACGTTATGCGTCAGTATAAAGATTTGTCGAATATAGTCTCCCGGAACTTTGGGATTGAGATATTCGGTATTGTTCCGGCAGACGTTTATCATCTCTCGGACAATGGCACCTACGATGAACAGAGCGTTGCTGTCCATAGAAGATACGGGGTCGTCAATGACAACAATTTTGTCCTTGATGTTGTTGCTATCCAAACTGCCACGGACACAGTGGTAGAAGTAGAGAAAGGCGATAAAGTTTCGTTCCCCTTCGCTTAAGTCCTTGGCAGTACCCTCGGACTCACGGTTTTCCCGGATGACTTCATATGTGCCGGGCGTATCTGCCTTTGCTATTAGATAGAATCCTTGGAAGCCAGACTCTCGCAGAATTTTGTTGATGCTGTCAACAGTGGTCTGTATATTGACAATTTGTGCGTTAAGGCAAGCAATCGACTTGTCTAAATCCTTTATTTTTTGCTGTAAACTTGCCTCCTTCGTCGCTGCCTTTTTTCGCTCCTGATCGGCAGGGGCAAACTCGGAAGCAAAATTTTTGATGTCTTCCTCCAAAACAGAAGCAAAATACTCCAGTATATATTTTTTACATTTTGCTTTTGTATCCTTCCGCTTTTCAACGGCCTCATTGTTTCGCTTAATCTGTGCATTCAGTTTATCGATGATAGCGTTTATATCCTCGATGATAGAATCCGTGTCGTCCAATGCGACCGCTTTGCTAGGTTCGTTTTCTTTCGTGGCAAGTCGCTGTTGGTTTATTTCGAGCGTCTTTTCCAAAAGAGCAACACTCTCTTGATAATCTTTCAGATCGAGTGTCGGCATCGGACTATTCAAGTTAGTTTTCAGCGTTTGCAGAGTACGGCTGCAATCCACTGCATAAGCTGTTTTGAATTCGAGATAGCTCTTGATGTCTTGCTGATATTTCTTATCAAAACAGGTGCGAAGATCATCTTCAAATGTGGGCGGCAGTGTCTGCTGACAATACGGACATTTCCCGTCGGTGGAGTTTTGATAATGGTCGTGCCCCTGACGAATCCAATCCGTAGCACCTATAGCTGCGACAAATTTTGCGAAAGGGGTATCACTGCTGCTGGTGATGGAATCTCCCAATAGTTTTTTGCCCGCTATGTCTGTACTTGTGTCTGGGAATTTTACGTCCTTAAATTCTGTGTATGTGCGGGCACTCTCATCAAATGCTGCCAACATCGCACGGAGATCTTCGAGTTTATGAGCGACTGGCTTTTCCGCAGATAATGCACGAGAAAACCCATCTGCACGTTTTTTACCGTCCAATGCTACAGCAAATTCGGCTCTCGTTTTCGCAACCTTTTGGAACAATGATTCTTGGTGCGCCTTTACCAGATTGTCACAGATCTTCTTCTTGCCGTCAAGATCGATTCGGGCTTTCTCGCGTTCGGCTAGTGCGTCTTTTCTTTCTTGCTTTTTTGCTTCTATATCTGCGTATGTCTTTGTGTTTGTCTCGTTGACAATATAAACACCTTTCAAACTGCCGTAGCTTGCAAAATTCCGATTGATGAACTCTTGGTTATAGACGAGAACTTCAAAATCGGTGGGGGTGATGTTTTTTGCCCATATGATACCCTCACTGCTTTCAATCGCTTTTGCAATCGATGATTTCCCGGCACCGTTATTTCCATAGAAGAAATTCACATAAGTGAGCTGGTCTATGAGTTCGTTGGAAAAGGTGGCACGATTCAGTTTTATGCCCGTTATGGCAGAGGTCATTTTCTTTGCTGTACCCAACTATAATCTACTCCTTTTTCCCTCTCTTGGTCGTTCATCGACTTCAGTACTTTGTCGTTCTACTTTTTGAATACAGAGATTCCAAACCGCTCCAATTCCTCAATTAAGTTGATTCGTTTGATTGCCCAATGTGTGCGGTTTAGTTCGTTAAAGGACTTGGCATGTGCTATACCCAGATTATGCGCTATGAGGTTCAAACTCTGCTGTTTTATTTCCTCCAACCAATGATAGTAAATCTTAATGCCGTTGTCCTGCGGCACCACATCCAGCACATACCCATAATAGGCTATATGATCTTCGGTAGTTCTGGCATATCCATGATTTTCACTGGCAAAGATAGCAGGGAATGTTTTTATAATATCGATTGCCTCGGGTGACAGAGAGTCACACATATCCTTAATGTCCTGTGCAGTGCTTTCCGTAAGAGCACGGTCTTTTGGAACGATGAACGACGGATCTTTATACTCCTCCGCACCGATCACAAAGAGATTATAGAAATCATAGTTGAATTTTAGCTTTTGGATGCCATTACTTCTCGTTCTTGAATGGTTGTTTGGCACAAGTATAACAGTGGGTGCATTATTTTCATATTTTTCAACGTAGCCGATTTGTATGTTGTTGTCACCATTTTGATTAAATGATGGCGTTGGTGCGGGGGAAATTCCCCCGTCACCAACCACTTGCAAGTCTTTATTCATCAGGATTGTCCTTTTTGACCAGCATAATAATGTTCGACATGACCGATTTGCGTGTTGTTATTTCCATTTTGCGTGAAATTGAATATCAAAGGATTGTTTACGTTCTGTTGTGGAGGTGCAGATTCATTGATCGTCTCGGTCTTGTCATTGTCATTTTCCATTTCGATTATCTCCGGCTCAATGACTTCATTATCTGTACGAAAATCCGTACAGTATTCGAGGCGTATATCTCTCTTGCTGTCCTCACCGATGGTTTTCTCGTATTCACGACGTGCTCTTTCCTTCGGAGGGCACCAATCATCGTATGTTTCTTTCCCCACGGTATTTGTTCCCCTTTTTGTGAGTACATAATGCCATATCCCAAGAAGGAACGGTTGTAGGCATATTTCATGCGTCGAGCAAATTTCCTTCTTTGTTAAAGGGCGGCCATCTTCTAATACATATAGTAGTTGGTCAGCATCAATGTCATTGTCGCCATCCAACACCTCGACGAGTGCTTTCACAAGGTACTCGTCTTTTTTTGTGCTTGAACCCACCTCTATAAAGTTTTTTACGACATCTGCCATCAATGCAAGTGTCGTTTTGTATTGCGTACGAATCCGTTCATCAAAAGATCTCTGGACAGATTTGTTTCCGAGATCAAAACACCCATGTCCCCAGTTATTGCAAGACTTAAAGTCATGGGTTCCGTCTTTTAGGGATTTCTCCATAATATCGGGCTTTATTGGTATATCCGGACGTACCACACGAGTCAATGCCCAGAGCAGCTCAGGCTCAGTGCGTTCGCTTTTGTTTCCTGCATAATTTTCAGCCTTAGTGAGGAGCGGCAGTCTCGCATGGGAAAGCAACGTGAAAAATGTGCCGCCGCACAACCTGTAAATGAGCCTCGTTGGCATAAATGCACCTGCTTTTTCAAAATCCGACTGAAACGACTCATCCGACTAAACCGACTACGGGAAATCCGACTAAAGCTACTTCTTATTGATTCCTGTGAGATGTCACAGGAGACATAGTGGTTTCATCAGATCGGTTTTTCTTGCTAACTCGAAAGAAATCCTGCTAAAGCAAGTTTAGCGTGCAAGAAGCAGCTTTGCAAGATACATGATGTAACTTTTTCTAATCTTTCTCCTGTGATGCAGACAAATTCAATTCACAGGAGAAAAAATTATGAAAAACAATGCCAAAAAAACTCCACTTCTCTTTCCCGTCCGCGACGCAGTCGATGCGGATAAGGTGACGCTCGTCCCTGTCTCGAAGGATTTCTACATGAAAGCCTATCGGGAAATCAACAGTAAGCGGAAACGGCTTCAACGGAGTGGCGCGTGCTGCTGCCCACGAAATAAGCTGTGGAAGTGCGATGGCGATTGTGATCGCTGCTGCTATTGTGTCCCGGATCCATTGCTGCTTCACCTGCACGCTCCCTCCGGAGTGGACGAGAACATCGCATTGATTGATATCATCGCAGGTGACGCAGGCTTCCCGGAGGACATCATTGCCGATGTGGAACTGCTCTCTGCGCTCCTTCGAGAGCTTGCGCAGCTCGATGCTCGTGAGCGCAGGATGTTGGAACTCGTGTCTACCGTTTCCGAGCGTGAGGCGGCAAAACAGATGGGCATTCCGAGGAACACGTTCGCTTACCAGTGGGCGCAGCTTCGGGCAAGGCTCGCTCAGAAGCTCAAGGACTATCGCTGATTGACAAGACGCTCCCGATGTTTTCCGGCATCGGGAGATTTTTTTGAAAAACTTTCGGCCATATTGCCCAAAAGTGTCCAGTGGGGTAGTAGAGGGAGCGGAAAAGCTCCCCGGAAAGGAGGACGCTCCCATGAGCAATCATGACGTAGAGCTGATTGGTCTTCTGACGGCAATCAGCGTGGTATCGAAGCGACTGGCGGGGAAGATCATCCGTCACGCGCAGACCGACAAAGGGGGAAAGACGCATGGAAAAGGTCATCGAGGAACTGCGGGCGTGCGTCGCGACGCTCAATCGTATCGCCGATACGCTCTCTAAGATGGCAGAGCCGGAGACAGCCGTGCTGACACTTGAGGAGGTGCGTGCTTCGCTCGCCAAACTCTCCGTTGCAGGACACAGTGACGCCGTCAAGTCCCTGATTGCCAAGTTCGGCGCGGACAAACTCAGCGACATCACGCCGGAGCAGTATGCCGCACTCTTGAAGGAGGCTGAGCGCATTGGCACGTAAGCATGCCGTTCTCTCCGCCTCCTCTGCCGCACGTTGGATCGCCTGTCCACCGTCGGCACGGCTCAATGCGGAAAAGTCTGATGCGCCAAGCGAGTATGCCGCCCAGGGGACGGACGCGCATACGCTCTGCGAGTACAAACTTCGCAAGGTTCTGGGTGAGCGGGTACGCGATCCAACCAAGAATCTCGCCTCCTATGACAGTGAGATGGAAGAGTGTGCTGAGGCATACTGCCAGTTTGTAATGGAACTGGCCAGTCAGTTCAGTGCTGAGAGCAAGGACACAGTGATTTCGGTTGAACAGCGCGTTGATTTCTCGGACTTTGTGCCGGATGGCTTCGGTACAGCCGACACGCTTATCATTTCGGGTAAGACCGTCTGCATCGTGGACTACAAACACGGCAAGGGCATCGAGGTCAGTGCCGACCACAATCCGCAGATGATGTGCTGCGCGCTTGGCTGCGTCCAGATGTTCGACGGTCTCTACGACATCGACGAGGTGCGGATGGTGATCTTCCAACCTCGTCTTGCCAACATCTCGGAGTTCAGTATCTCGAAAGCCGACATTCTGGCATGGGCGGCAGACACGCTTGTACCTGCGGCGGAGCTGGCACACGCGGGAGAAGGCGAGTTCTGTGCAGGGGCGCACTGCCAGTTCTGCAAAATCAAGGCGACCTGCCGCAGACGGGCAGAGTACAATCTGGACCTTGCTCGGTATGATTTCGAGATGCCGCCGACACTGGAGGACGCAGAGGCGGAGGCGGTGCTTGCAAAGGCGGACACACTCGCGGCATGGGTCAGTGATATCAAGGAGTATGCCCTGCAGCGGGCGATCCAAGGAAAACAGTGGGCGGACTGGAAACTGGTGGAAGGTCGCTCGAATCGGAAATACACCGACGAGGCGGC
>ERZ773063.1424-NODE-1424-length-14146-cov-5.901568_pt1 | contig 14146 bp, 13 predicted proteins | sample MGYA00580625_ERZ773063 | MGnify/ENA primary metagenome ERZ773063 (study PRJEB29015, sample SAMEA2738022) | human oral metagenome | biome: human oral; feature: human-associated habitat; material: dental | place: China | collected 2042 ...
CGGATGACGATAAAGCTCTCGCTTTACCCTCATCCGGCCATTCGGTAGCTCATAGAGACTCCATTGCTCGGTATGTTGGTGTTATATTCAGACTGCCCGCCGCCTCGGTAATGTACGGTGCCCCGAATAGTTGAGTTTCACGATATTACGACAGTTGGGGCACTTAAGCTCCAAATTCACATTGCAACTCGCATCAATATCTGCTGCCCTTTTCCCGCAAACGGGACACTTGAGCCGCACCATTACATTACGATTCATGATAAAATCTCCTCTCACCTATCAGCCATGCGGAAGAACTCAGACAGCCCCTCAACACCGGCTTCTTCTTCGATTTTCTTGCATATCTCCGGGTTGCTCTCCAAGAACTCGTGTACGCGCTGATACCAGATGTTGTACTCCGAAGCAATCGATTCATGCTCGAAGGAATCATCCGCTTTTTGTGCATCAAATGCATTCTTGGCGTGGGCATACCTGAGAATAGCATCATGCACCCGTTTTTTGGCATGAACATCAAATTTCTTCAACATTTGCGCCAGTACATCGAAGTAATCTTCCTGCGATACCACATCCTCCAACACCTCATCGATGGTTTTTCCCTCAATGTCGATCTCGCGCTCCTTTCCTTGAAGCCCATACGAGCGATGTCCATCTTCATGCCTGACAACCACGTCACCTATGCCGATGTTCATGTCGAGTGCCAATGAGTTGTTGCGAAACATCTCTAAATTGCGGCTTAATTCAGAGACTTGAACTGCGGTAGGATATTTTACAGCCGCCGCTACAGCTGCGAGCCACTCATCCATTGTAACCTCATCGGTTTCACCGCTGATATAGGGCTGCATAATCAAGGGTTTCAGACAATTAAAAAGTAAAATCGACATCAGGGATTTGTCAGTATCTACCTTACCGTTGAACCAATCGGCGATGATGTTATCCTCATCGCCACTGACAGCTGCGATGAGAATGTTACGTATAATGGGGGCATCCATATGCGGAACGACATTTTTACCTTGGTGCTTAAACTCCGACTTGTCACAAAGCACGAGTTCCTGTTGAAGCTTCGTGTACTTATTACGCAATAGTCGCTCTTTTGCATCGCTGTAGTTTTCCCAACCATAATGCTTGATGATGCCTTTGTAGATATCCGATACCTTTACCATAAAAATCGCGTCCTTTCGTTTGATGCTCTTATCTTACCATACCTCCAAAATTCAGGCGAGGAAATCAAATCGCTATTTTCAATTCCGCAGGTTTATGTGACAGCCCACCTGCACACGCCACTCTCCTTTAATTTACGAAAAAGACCAAGATAGAATGATAGATGCTCACTTTAATATTAGGAACTCACTACGATCTACCCCAGCCTGTTACGCCTTCGAAGTGCACGGTAGGTAAATGATATGTTCTCTGTAAGCCTATCCCATACGCCTTTGATCGGAACCCCGCTTAAAAACTCACGACGTATGACGGCAACTTCTTCATACAAGTCCTTTGGAGCATTTCGTCAAGATAAGTGGAAAGACGGTCATATTCTAGATACACAAAAACTGCTGAAATCTTTCTGTGTTGAAAAATCTCAGCAGTTTTACATTTGTATGAAATACACAAGCTATACTTGTAATCCACGCTTTCCCATAGAATCGTAAGCACCTTATGAACGTAATGGGAAAGACAGAGGTTCACCTAATTAACATTGCATTTTCGATGGATAATAAAGAACTCGACAACAAAGTCAAACTCAATGCTGTATTGTCCATCCGAATTTTGGAAACTTCCTCGTTTTCAGTAAGCTTGAACTACATATAAACAAGACCTACATGTTTTTCAAGGTTTCATGATCAAGTATCTCACTTTTCATTGATATACAAAACGTCCATTAATCAAGATGTATCTAACCCCTATTCGTTTTGCACAATTCAGTGTGTCGCTAATTGTTTCCACAATCGGTTCTCCTCTACCATTAAAAGAAGTATTGATAAGCATCATTTTTCCTGTTCTTTTTTCATATAAATCAAGGATTTTATACGCACTTGATTGTTCATCCTCTATAACTTGCAATCTAACTGTATTGTCTTTATGTATTAATGCGGGATATTGTTTTAATGCGTCGTCGTTCATTCTTACAGCCGAAAGCATATAATCACTTGGTAAAATATCGCTAGTAACACAAGATAAGTTTTTTCTCAGTATTATCCCGCCAAATGGTCTAAATATTTCTCTTTGCTTTATTTTGACGTTAAGAGTAGTTTTTAACCTAATGTCATCGGCTCGTGTAATTAAGCTACGATGACATAAAGCTCTTGGACCGAATTCAGATCCACCTTCAAAAATGCCAACAACAGCCCCCTTAATCAAAAAGTCTACAGCTTTTTCAATATCTCCATTGGAAAAAAAAGTGTTTTCATATTGCCTTCCTAGTCCATAATCCCATTGTATTGACGCATAGTCTTTAAATACTTTTCGCATTGCCCATACAGCACCACCGATGGACAAACCATTATCTCCAGATGCTGGAAATAGATATAGTCTTTCTACATCCTTTAAGTTTGCTATTTTACCATTATTTTTACAATTCAATGCTATTCCACCAGAAACACCAATTTTTCTTATTGAATATTTTTCTATAAGTGCATGAATACGATTAATTGAATAAGTTTCTAATGCATATTGTATCGAATAGGATAAGTCTTTAGCCATGTCTGTATCCCATTCTAGAGGAATATCCAATGCCTGCAAAAAATGTATCCATTGCTTATTTATTAACATATTATCGCCTTTGGATATGACTCTTGGAATTATAGGATTATATTTCCCAAATGATGCCAAGGCCATTATTTTGCCAGCTGCATTAACATCATGAAATATAATTTTACTAATCGCAGCGAATGCATATCCCATGGTGTCCATATGGCTTCCCCATGAAAAAGCTTTAGGATAATGTATAGCAAATCTTTTTTCTACTGTTTCTATATGATTTCCTTGAATTCTATATATAGATTCCGCCTCAAATAAATTCTTTCCACAGCCATAGTATCCGGCATCTTCTGGCCTACACCCTCTTCCATCTATGACCCATATAAGAACATCTTCATTTGGAGGAATCATTAAAGAATTAGCATAGGCATGAAATAAGTGATGATTTTTATTAACTACTACATTGGGAAATTTTAAATAATATTCATCCTTTAACGAAGTAGCATCAAACCAATTATTCCTAACTACTAAATCAATTTGATGAGGCAATAGCCCCTCTGATTCTAATAAGTAGTCAATGCATTCAACAGGATCACCAGAATCATGTTTTTTTCTTGTTAATCGCTCTTTTTCTATTGCAAAAACTATTCTATTATCACGCAAAAGACATGCTGAAGCATCATGTCCACTATGAACACCTATTATATATCTCGCCACCTATATCATCTCCATTTGAGTTTTAAACCAATCAATAGTTTTCAGCAAGCCAACTTCTAGAGAAATAGTGGGATACCAGTTCAGCGCCCCCTTTGCCAAAGAAATATCAGGCTTCCGACAGCGGGGGTCATCTGATGGTAGGGGACAATAAACGATCTTGCTATTTGCTCTAGTTAATCTAATGATTTTTTTTGCTATTTCATTGATAGTGTATTCTTCTGGATTACCAAGATTTATCGGACCGATAATCATATCATTTGACTGCATCATTTTGATAATTCCATCCAATAAATCATCTACATAACACAAACTACGTGTTTGCATTCCATCGCCATAAATAGTGATATTTTGATTTGATAAACATTGTACAATAAAGTTTGAAACAACGCGCCCGTCATCGCAACGCATATATTCTCCATATGTATTAAAAATACGAACAACTTTTATATTAACATTGTATAGCCTATGAAAGTCAAACATCAATGCCTCTGCACTGCGTTTCCCCTCATCGTAACATGCACGAATCCCTGTACAGTTCACATTTCCAGAATAGTTTTCAGATTGAACGTTGATCGTTGGATTACCATAAACTTCACTTGTACTCGACTGAAGAATTCTTGCATTGCATTTTCGAGCTAACTCCAATAAGTTGATAACTCCAACAACATTTGTTTTCATTGTGTAAATGGGATCATTTTGGTAATGAGGCGGACTAGCAGGGCAAGCAAAATTATATATTTCATCGATGTTAAAATTTAGGCTATCAAGTTCATTTATATCGCCTTTCTTAAATTCAAATCGTGGATCTCCTAGCATATCCGCGATATTTTTCATGGTTCCAGTGTAAAAATTATCAACACATATGATTTCAACATCACTAAAGTCATGTAGGATTTTTCTGCATAGATTAGAGCCAAGAAAACCTGCGCCTCCAGCGACCAAAATTTTCTTCATTGTCCTTTGCCCCCTATTTGAATGCATCTAAAGCCTTTTTGCCCGACAATTTCTCCATCATACACATTCCGTCCATCAAAAATGATCTTACGATTCATCTTGCTATACATCAACTCAAAATTTGGATTAGTGAATTCATCCCAATCAGTTAAAACTATTAATCCATCGCTGTTATTTAGAGTTATATATTGCTCATCAAAGAACTGAACCCTTTCTTGATCTATCGGCAAATTTCTGACCTTAGGATCATAAACATATACTTTAGCCCCTTTTTTCAGTAATTCATCAATAATGGTGATAGCTATCGAGTCTCTAACATCATCAGTATGAGCTTTAAATGATAATCCCCATATAGAAAATGTTATATCCCACAGATCGTTACCGAATATATCACATACTTTTCTTACTATAAGTTTCTTTTGGCTCTCATTAACTTCATTGACAGCACGTAACAAACATGTATCTATTCCAAAGCTTTCAGCTTGAGCAATCAGTCCCTTTACATCTTTAGGTAAGCAACTTCCACCATAGCCACATCCCGAAGATAGGTATGCCTCCCCTATTCTTTTATCTGCGCCTACAGCAATTTGAACATCTTTTATATCAGCATTAAAAGCTTCGCATAACATTGCCATCTCATTTATAAAGGAAATTCTAGTTGCAAGCATGCAATTAGACGCATATTTTGTAAGTTCCGCACTCTCAAAACTCATAAAAAAATAACGTGTATTTACAGGTAATACCGTTTCATACAGTTTTTTCAAAAGCGAAAAGTGTTTTTTTTTACTAGCTCCTATGACGACTCTATCTGGCTGCAAAAAATCATTGCACCCATTTCCTTCACTTATAAATTCAGGATTAACCACGACGGAAACTGTATGTGGGCTTTTTTGTTTTACATATTCAAATATCCTTCTTGTAGTCCCAACTGGAACAGTTGATTTAATTACAAGCAAGATGGAATCCGCAACACTCTCAAGAACAGATTCTATCGCATAATTTAAGTAGTCTATACATAAATGACCTTGATCGTTCATAGGAGTTCCAACTGTAACAAAACAGATATCACACTTTTTCAAAGCCTCTCGATAGTCTGATGTAAAATCTAACCGCTGCTCTCTTTGACAAGAATCAATAAGCTCACTCAATTTAGGCTCATATAAAGGCAGTTCGCCATTTTTTAACGTCTCTATTATCGTAATATTTTTATCTAAACACATTACATGATGACCTTTTATAGAAAATCCAGCAGATATAATCAATCCTACATGACCTGCACCTATCACTGTTATATTCATGTCATCCCCCTGTTAATATGACAAAAATCTATTATCTGCCAACATAATACTTCAAACATTTTATCTATATTTGTGGTGTCAATAATTAATTTGTGCTCTCCAGGGGGTATATATAACTTGTCCTGTAAAGCTTCTGCTAGTTCAATACTTATAGGCGGACAAATGGATGTTTTCTCTTCATCAACAGGATAAACATTAGATATAGAAAGCGCGATGTGTCTATCTAGCGAGTTGATTCTTTCATTATATCGACTAGCTAATATTGCTGGATCTGCAATACAAACTATCCAATAGATTTCACACTTATGTCCGATCTCATTATTATAAAATATTTTTTTCCCACTATAACTAGCGTCAACAATGACATCCTCATTGGTTTCAATACATTGTTTGATACGTTGGTGCAAAACAGATTCAGCCAAACAGCTTAATCGTTTTTTTTCGCTATTTGTATTAAATCCATAAGACTCAAAAAAAGATACCTTAATATCATCTTTAGATATCATGTCAATTTTCGTATATTGTGAGATCCATGAAGCCAATGTGGTTTTTCCACTTGCGGAAGAACCTGTAATCCAGATAAGTTTCACAAAATTAATCCTCTTTTCGAGTGATTCTACCATCATGAGCCTCATTAGATAAACTAGTTCGAAGAGCCAACGAGCAGTAATATGGTACATATCCGTAAAAATGATTGATATTCTCTAATTTAAAGAAAAAATCAATTGTCTGCTCTACACACGGAATACCGCAATCCAATCGATTCCCCTTGTCTAGATGAAGTACATTTGCCCCTATAACAATCCCATGCTCAGCCATTTTGCTACAATAGTTCAGTGTATCTTCTGCGGGCTCTAATCCATACACCAAATTACTCCATACATTCCCTTTACCAAAGACTTTTACGGCTTCTTTCAATCTATGTATTATGTAGTCATATCCTAGATCGTCCTTCCCTGGACAGTATTTTTGAAAATACTGTGGTTGTATAGCCTCCATATTGAAGACAACTTTCCTAATACCCGAGTTATGTAACATTTGTATTTTTGAGATGTCATGCGGAGGAGTGATAACTAATACAAGACCTTCTTCCGACTTCTTCTCGACAAGCGGACTAATATTTTGTGCGATTTCAGCAAAAATATCAGATTCTAGATCTAACATACTATTTGATAAATTTCCTGCAATTAGAATTACATGCATATGCTCGGAATAACATGCATCTCTTTTAGCAATCTCTATTGATTCGCATAGCTGATATATGTATAAATCTCTATTTTTTTCCCAAAATGTGTCATCCATGTTTTTAGCACATATATCGTCTGCCTTTACAAAATAATTTGCACCACAAAAAAGACATGGTTTAGAAATTGCACAACCTTTCCACGGAAAAATATTTAATTCATCTAAACCGCATGCAGAGACATATTTGTTTACATATTCACCATTAGACAACGTCTTTCTATAATACACCGGCTCTGGAACAAACTCTATATCCAAGATATGGGTAAAATCAATATTATCAATACCGTTGATAAATATTTTACCATCGATAGATGCATCTAATGTGATTGGTTCTCTATATGTGTTCGGCGCAACACAAGAAACAACTGTTCTATAACCATCTAATCGATTATAAAGCATTAATTCTTGTGGGCGAAAACCGTCTGTACTCAGCGGCATATTATATACAAGATTCTGCCCTTTCGCCTTTTTTTCTTTTGCCAATTGTATTGCTTCTTGGGTAAAAGAAATACCATGTGTTAAAATTTTTGCCTTCAAAAAAGTTTCTTCTGATACAAGATATCCATTCATCTCAAACACGATAACACCTCATTTTGACTAATTCTTCAATCAATTGTAAATACCAACAAACATGAAATATTGGAAATAGCATCTGATATAAAATACCATAGCCCACTTTCTTTTTATTATAGCCGCTTATAATATACGATGTAACAAGAAGATAAAGGATACCTAGTATAGAGCTGATCTGAAAAGAAAAAAAGACAACCAACCATTGCAAAATCCAAAAAAAATGATAAAAAAAACCATGCGTCAGAATTTTCAACAGACTCACCTTCTCTTTTATATTGATTAATATTGTTGCGTATCCTTTAGCCCATCGAATTCTTTGCAACCACAAGCCTTTGAACGATGTATTCGGAAGTTCATATCCAAGCACCAGATGTGAAATCATCGTTCTTTTTGATGTATTACTTGAATATAGTCCAATGGCTAAATCATCTAGGTATGTATCAATCTTCATTAGTTTGCCACGAAAAGATGCTGCCTTCAAAAAGAAAAATTGTCCTGGTACAGAAATGCCAATATTCAAATTCCACAACAAAGGTCGTATTATATCATGTGATAAACATTTATCTACGAAAACAAGCTGCGGAATAACGCCATACCGATCAACGGCTTCTATTTTCCCCCACCCAATATCGTACCCACCATCGATTGATGCATTAATGAATTTGATGATATTAGGCATGTTTCCTTTAATGTCATTATCGATACTGATATAGTATGAAGAATCGTCTTCCTTCATAACATTAATTAGTCGCTGATACTTAGTCCCAGATGTTCGTATTACTTGAATATCATATAGCGTATCCATCAAAGCACCCAGTCCATCTTCACAGCAAATAATTACCTTAAACGATTCCTGAAACACATCATAAAGAGCATCTGCAATTTCTTTCAACCCTTCAGTAAATATTTCACCGTTTCGCATATATGTAACCATACATATTTTTTTCATGAAGTAATATCACCTCAATAGATTAGTATAGCCATAAATCTTTTCTTGCAGACATACTATAGTCAAATTTTAAAATGGTCTCATCTACTTTCAATAAGGATAATATTTCCACAAGCTTTTCTAGGATCGACTTCCTATTTAGTGCATTAAGTTTCGAGGAGGTAAATATACCAACCGGCGTAATATATACCCCTTCTTTTTCTACAATAGTATTTAAAATATGATTCCCATTTACTATGTTCACATCAACATAGCGATTAAATATAACAATAGGATAAAGATAGGATCTCTCATTAATTCTTGGACACAGAGGATAATACTCTTTAGATATGATCTTAGATTTTTCACCGAAAAGCTGTCGTATAGCTACTGTTTTCCCCAATTGGTTGCCAAATTTTTTCTGACATGTCTTTAACATGCTATACCATTTTATCTTAAAATGACTATATCTAGAAAACGGCCAATCCTCCACATGCCACTTTTTTTCAATTGGTACGAAGTGAGTATATTCTATATTTATCCCCATTTGCGTGGTAAGGAACCACATAGCTACAACATATTCAATTTGTAGATTAAATCGAACAACTCGTTGCTCTAACATTACGATATCCAATTCAGTCGATGATAATATAAAATACAAATCGTTGATATCTTTTATGAATGCTACTTCATGCTTAAATAGGTGGGCTAATGTAATGCAAAAAAGGTCTTCCAGTTCCAAGCATTTGTCAAGGGGCAACTTGATCACTCCTGTTCGCCCCAATGGAAATGCGCCTATGTTTATGTCGATTATTACCTGGAATGAATCTTGAAGTATTTTTTCAAGATGAATATGACCAATAAGAATTTCTTCATTTTCTTCCATTACGGTTTTAAAAGAAAACGGAACAGATGCATCCATGACCATTTTAAAATCTCGGTCATTAATTAAAAAAGAAATAATACGAAAAGCTTGCTCATAATCAGGAACTACGTAGTCATAATCCATGTGTGGTCTGTAACTGCCAGCGGGATATAAACTATCTGACCTTTGCCCCTTTACTCCATATGCAGTAAACAAATGACTTTGTATGTAGCGGTCGACTATTTCAACCTCCTTATGAGCTATGTTTGTACTTATGATTTGCTTCATTGCAATACTATCAATTCTTTTATCTAATACACATTGCAATTTTTCAGATCTATTTTTATATGGTGCTGCCAACCGCAGTTTTTTTATTTTTTTACATAGTGATTCATCTATATGCGAAAAAAAACTGCAACAATAACTAATCTCTTCATTAAGACATACATAGACACCCATGCGTTGAAGCAAGATCTCATCATTATCTACCTTCTTCAACCTTCTTAAAGCTTCCTTCATTTGTTTCTGATGAGAAGGCTCATTTCTTTTAGGTAATAAACATTGCATACTAACACATGCATCACACGCCAATGGTAACATTTGATATTCTGTATCTTGAATAAAAACATTTGTAAAGTATGTTTTTAGTAGTTGAACTGGCGTAAGAAAACATTGGTAATCATTAGTATTTAACTCTCTTATCCACTCTTCACTTGATAACAGATCAGTCCTACGCTCTAATCGAGCAATGAGTTTATAAATAGCATCAGCAGGCGTGCCAGAATAGGATTCAAGATACATAGCTGCTTTAGTTGCAATCTTACATGCATCCCCCAAAAAAGAGAAAAAAAGACACATACCCTCGCTATATAAATAGAGCTTCATTTTATCCCCACATGATATACCAGATGACTCAATCACATACTCAGGGGCAAGCATTGCAGCTTTCATATCGTAGCCTTCCCAAAAATCCCAGACAAAACATTATCAAGTGCAACTGTGTCACTGACATCATTGTATAAACCACACGAAATTCGAGAGACATTGGTTTTTCCAAAGGCATTAATTGTATGTTGCGCGCACATATCTCCTGTACGGATTATTATACCGTGTTTATCAAGAGCTCTCCCAAAATCATGAGCGTGGATATTATCATCGTAAAATGAACATAACGTAGCTTTGGGATTATTAGTTGGTAGTATATGCAGAGTTGTGTATTTGGTGAGAACCTTTTTTACGCACTCCATAATTTCCTTTTCATGTTCGATAATATTATGCCAGCCGATATTTGTAATATAATGACATGCGGTTGCCCAACTCCTTATTAACCCCACATCAAAAGTGCCTGCATGAAATTTCTCAGCCCGCTTTTTCCATGATTTTTTTTCCCCAATGGCATTATCAACCATTCCCCCACCAAGATGAAATGGCTCTACTTGATTACATAAATCTTTTTTCAAAATACATGCTCCAATGTTTTTTGGCGCATACATTTTATGCGCCGATACGATGTAGGCCGAAGCGTTAATATCGCTTAAGTTTAACTCCATGTGCCCAGCGGCCTGAGCAATGTCGAGTATGATCATGGCATTTCGGGGTAATTTTTTTCTTATTTCTCCAAGCATAAGAATATGTCCATTCACATTGGAGATAAGTGACAGTGCTGCCAGTTTTATTCTTTTTGTAGGTATTAAATCAATAATTGTATAATCTAATGCCCCATCTGGCTGTAAAGGAATCATTACGATTTGTGCACCTGTTTTTATAGCAACCCTTCTCCACGGCAATAGGTTGCTATGATGTTCATATTCACTTAGCAATATCACATCACCTGGGTGGAATATGTCTTTAAAAGAGTATGCTAACATATTTGATGCTTCAGTTGCATTTTTAGTAAATATCAGATCATAGTCACTTTCACACGAAAAAAAATTGGATATCCTCTTAACTGATTCATGATATATTTCTTCTGCTTTATGAGTGAGTCTATTACTACCACGACCTATAGAAACACCAATTTCGCTTTGGTATTTCAACCAAGAGCTAACCACCGCATCTGGAATTGGTGAGGTAGCAGCACAATCAAGGTATGACAAATCGTTATTATTTCTCAAGAGAGGGAACTCGTTGCGTAAACACAGCATCTGTATTGCCTCACATATATTTTCTCACTGTACTATATACCTCATCAACACTAATTTCATCCAAACACATATGCCTATTGTCACATTTTCCTTTCCAGACATCACATTTGGTTTTACATGTTTGATGACTAATTATATTTTTACCATCTGAATACCTCCACACGCCATTTATGTTATGACTTGTTGGACCACATATCATAATTGTTGGAATTCGCTTCCATATGGCCATATGTAAATATGCAGTATCATTTCCTATCACAATTCGACTTTTTTCTATAATTCTTTTTGCATCATTCCACGTCTTAATTGTAACAACATCCTGATGAGCGTCTTCCGGAATATCATTTATCAGATCATATTCATCAGGTCCTAGAATCAACTTTGTTGAATATTTCTCCCCAACCATGTTTCGCAATTCGTTATATTTAGTGATAGGCCATCTTTTTAAAGCCCCGAGGAGGCTGCTTCCTGGAAAAATAGATATGACTGTATGTTTTGTCCATTCCATATCAGAACAATTAGGATTTATTGTTGGAAATATAGATTTGCACATATCAAAATGTCTTTCCATTTTATTACGAGATGTAACTGGTTGTATTTTACTATAAAATAAATGCGCACCATCTTTTGTGGTTTTTCGATCTCTTCCAACTCTGCATTGTATATTGGCAAGGCACCCTATCAATGCACTTTGAAATACCCCCTGCAGGTCGACATATATATCAAATTTAGCTTCACGAATTCGGTTTATACTTTCTTCCATCACACTACAGTTTAATAACCGTGTTCCGCCAACATTATTCATGACTGGCAGTATTCGAGGTTGTATAAAAATTTCATCCACTGAAGGACAAAGATTACACGTTTCAACCATATCCTCGTAACAGGTATAGCCAATATAAGTATCTGGACACATTTCTTTTATGGCATCGAGCATTGGAAAGGTCCTTATTATATCTCCATGGGTTCTCAAATAACAAAACAACAACCGCATATTAATCCCTCATTTGACAAAGCTCATTTTTTCCATGATATACTTGATATTTTCTTGAAAGACAACGCCTTTATCAGGTGATACAAAATCTTTCACAACTTCAATGGCATTATTTGTTACTTTGTATAATTCTTCTCTTGAATATGGAGAAACCAAGTCATCCCTATGACGAATAGCCAATGTTATATTTTCAAGCACGTTAATATGATTGAGTGTTTTTTCCCTGCTATGCCTTCTTAACTTATTTTGTGATATTTTTTTTACTCTATCGCACCACAATTCAACTATACCAATAACTGAAAGTGTATAAACATTCCATTTAACGGTATTTAGAGATGGCATTTCTTTAAGCATGAGTATATCTATCTTGTAATATGTTCCATGATGATCCGAAAAAAATGCCGTTATAACTGATTCTTGAAATGTATTTTTATTGATATAAACCACATCAGCTGATACAGAGAAATTTTCCACTATACGTTCAGCTTCCGATTCTTTACAAAGCAAATCTATATCCTTTAAAATATAGTTCATGTCGTTGGACAACAGTATATATGCGAGTCCACCACGTATTACAGCATTAGATTTTTCTTGTGTACCTAATAGTATCTTCCAAATATACATTGGAATTTCAGTTATAGTATATCTTTTCAAGGGATATGCTGTGCAATCGTACTGACCTTTTACAATCTTCCCCATATGCTACCTCAAATACATATAAATCTTTTCTAGGACTTGCTTAGTAACCTCATTTTTCCCCAATGAAGCATTTATGAAATGTACTGGAATGTGTGACAATCTAGATAGATACTCCAGAAGAAGTTTCTTGTCCTTACGCATTTGAGAAACGGTATCCATTTTCCTCAACGGCACCCGATTTCTATACAATATCCGTTGACGAGCCTCTTCTTCACTTATATCCAAAAAAAATAGTGCGGTTGGCATATAAAACGCAGACATATGTTTTTCCATCTTTTTCCAATTCTCTAGGCTATTACGCTCGCCATACACATCCATATTGTAATAATATGTCGATAAAACTCCTCTAGACATTAAGGCACATTTTGCTCCAAAGTTCCTAGCTCTCTCAACTGCTAGATGTAGGTCAGCTGACAAAAGAACGGGGTTTAACCACGGATGTTTATAACGAACTTCATCCCATTTCATCACGTCACAATACATACACTTTAGTATTTTTCCTATTACAGATTCAGTCGGCAAGTCGATATAGTGTGCAATATATTCTTCGCTATTCAATTCCTCTGCTACAAGTTGTATTTGTGTTGTTTTCCCTGCACCAGGTAGCCCCTCAAAAGAAAACAAAGGTATAGGTGATATACTCTCCCTTTTTGGTTCTAAGACATCCTGAAGTACGTTATATAAACACTTTATTTCATTCACTCAGATCACCCACATAGCTAATCTACTGAGATATCATCTTCAAAATACATCACATCTAACGAAGCATTCTCATTCTTGTGATAGTTGGCTCAAACTATATCCAGTATAAATGATGCTCAGAGAAAAAGAGCACCTGCCAGCCCCCTTTTTCAACTTTATGAGAAAAACTATCACATCTTCCTCCACGACCTTTTCTATCTATTATAGTATACCCATCAGATATGGTAAAGATTTTTCAATCAGTAGTTAACGTAAAATAAACAGCATTCCTAATAGCGCATGAAAAAACCCGAGGAATTCCGCGCACCAAATATCGACGGCGAAATTTTTCTC
>ERZ773063.1425-NODE-1425-length-14132-cov-4.289408_pt1 | contig 14132 bp, 13 predicted proteins | sample MGYA00580625_ERZ773063 | MGnify/ENA primary metagenome ERZ773063 (study PRJEB29015, sample SAMEA2738022) | human oral metagenome | biome: human oral; feature: human-associated habitat; material: dental | place: China | collected 2042 ...
GTACGGAGATTGCCGATGGTCGCACATACAGCGGACAAGCTCCCCACCGCGAGCTTGTCCGCTGTCACGGCGCCCGCCTGGATCATGTGGTTGGCGATGATGCTACCGTCAAATTGTGTGCTGCCCGTGATATGCAGGAGGCGTCCATCAATGCGCACGCCCCATGGCGACACATTGATGGCAGATACGACATCGCCTTGGTTGACTTTGAGCTGCAGACCGTTGTAGATTTGCGTAATAGCGCTGTAGCCGGAGTCTTGCGGCTTGCCCGAGAGCTTGGCTACGATGGACGATATGCTGCCTTGTGTCTGATTGATGGCAGATGTGAGATCGCCCTGGCTTACTTTGAGCTGCAGGCCGTCGTAAAGCTGCGTGATAGCGCTGTAGCCGGAGTTTTGTGGATTGCCCGAGAGCTTGGCTACGATGGACGATATGCTGTCCTGCGTCTGGCGCACCTGTACGACGGTACGATCTGCTGTATTCTTCGCGTCTGTCGCGGTTCCTTGCGCACGCCAGGCAACGCTATTTGCGCCGTTCGCCAGCTCATTAGCTCGTAAGGCAGTAGAGTTCGCGTTGATCGCGTTTGTCCTCGCTATCCTGGACGTAACGTTTGCTTTATCCGCTATTTCTTTTGCCTGCACTGCTGAGACATTCGCCCCGTTGGCCGTCTCCTTCGCCTGTCCCGCTGTGGTGCTCGCCGCTGCCGCCTCGGTCGCCAAGTCCTGCAGCTGCTTATTCAGCACTGCGTCAAGGTCTTGCTGCGTGATGGTCAAGCCATCGATGGACGCCTTATCAATCGTCGACTTAATGACCGCTTCTTTTTCTGCAGATTTCTCCCCTTCTCCAAAAGCGTCCACAAATACGGCATAGACAGTATAAATATCCGGCTCGCCAGTATACGAAACAAGCGTTCCTGTTGTCTCAATGCATTTGTTGCTGTCGCTACCGATAATATACACTCGTACGAGTTTTGTATCAGCTAAAGGGCTCTCTATTTGTAAACCAAATCCCATCATGCCCGGAAGTATCTCAAACCATGGTGCCCTAGGCTTTGGAAAATCATAGCGGATGTTCAGCGGTGCGCCGTACCCCATCTGCGGACTATGCCCGTATACGAGGACGCTGCCCTTCCGCTCGGTGAGCGTGACCGCCGATCGGATGTCTGTCGTTTTGGCAAGTAGCCCCGTGCGCTGTCCTACGGCATCGTTTGTACGTACTTCGTAAAAGTCGATGGCGGTGTTTGTCACTGCATCCCATGCGGCGAAGAGATCGCCGTTCTGCATGAGGACTTCACCACTCTTGGGCGCGTTGGGCACAGCTACGGTTTTTTTGCCGGGATTGCTTACTTTGAGCTCCGTAGAGGCTTCGCCAATGATACCTTCTCCAAAAACGCTCCTCACAATGATGTCGTAGAGTTCACCTGGCTTTACTCTGTGAAATGTGCAGCTCATCCTATCCGTGCGGATTTGATCTTCGTATTCTCCTCCTTGCTCGTATATTTCCACAACATAGCTGTCCGGCTTCTTGCCCGACTTACTCAGCGCCCATTCAACAAAAATATCAACTATGCTTATGTCGCCAGCTTTATAGATTCTTTCTATCGCCTTAACACCCAATATATTGGCCATGGCCGAGCCATCCGTATAGTCAATTACTGGGTATTCAGCATAGTTGAGTTCCGTTGCATACATAGCCTCATCGTATTCCGCGAGTGTCAAATCGACGAGCATATCACCGTTTCTTGCTGCCGACACGATACGGAACGGCTTTACCGCCTTGTTCGTTGCGCCAAACGCATAGTTGTCGTGTATCTTCGGCATTTTTCCCTCGTCGAACGGTGTTTCGAGAAGAATTGTGTCTCCCTTGTAGTCACGAGCTACGACCTTGCGCTTGATCAGCATGTCGGATGCTGTCTGAATGTAAATCTCATACGTCCTCGATGCGCTGATTTCTACATCACGGTCGAGCGTGACCGTGGATCTCGTTGCTGACACAATGCGCCCGGATGCGATGCCTATCCGGCTGACGGCATGGTTGAAGCCGACGATATCGCCGTATTCAGCAACGATTGCGTCAATATCCGCCGAAAGAGTGACGGTCTGCACCTGCCGCTCGTTCGTCGCAAGCGCCGTGATGGCTTCGCGGTACGCCTGCGAGCGTCGCTTCACGCCGAAGAGCGAGAGCTGTGCCGTGTTGTCCGTCCATGTATTGTCCTTGTTGTAGTTCGGCGAACGGATCGTCATGACCGTATTTTTGAAGTCGTTCTCGCCGTCGTTGTAGGTGACTTCGATGGCTCTCGCCCTGTCCTCTTTCGATGAAAACGAGCCTTTAACGCTCGATACAGTCGTCCGACCTTCTCCGAAAATCTGCGTCATGGCGCCGGGGCGGTCTACGACGATGCCGTAGTTCCGACCATGCGGGATAATGACAGCGTGCCCAATGTTCGCCGCTTTTTGGGCGGCGGTCATGCGCTTTTGCGTCGTGTCAAAGATCGCGTCAAATCGAAAGCGCGGCTCTTTCTTGCCGTCTTGGTTGAGGATTTCTTCGTCTGCATAGGCTGCGGCAGACTGCCATTCCTCCCAGTATGCGGCAAGAGATTCTTTCGCTATGCCATCGGCAACAAATTCATATTGATGCGTATGGATGTTCTTGAGTTTGCGGCAGTGATGCAGAATGTCGTACGCCGCCCATATCGGATTATCGGCCGCCTTTTCGACGTAGATTCCGGCGACAGGATTCCATACATACACCGTCTTTCTTGTCTGCCGCCAGTTGACAGACGGGATGCCGCTTGACAGCTGGCTTGTCGCCAGAATACGCATCGCCACAAGCACCTTGTTCGGTCGGCTATAGACGCCATCTGTATAAGATGTCATGATTGTCCACTGCGTCATCGTCTGGTACCGCGTCGTCATTGGTCGTTCCGTCAATGTCACACGGACATCATACTGCCCCGGCTCCAATCCCGCGACGAAAAATGTCTCGCGCACGGCATCCGATGTCGCCTTGGTCACGCTGTAGGTATAGCCAGTATTTCCATTACGATTGAAATTATGCCAAGAATCTTCTTTTCCCTTGCGATATTCCAGAATGAATTTGACCGTCGCATTGTCATAGCTGCCCGAATCATTGATATGATACAAGCCGCCCGGCCATTCAAGTGTAACTTCGAGCTTGGATGCGTGTCTGCTGTTGCTTGTTCGGATGACGGAAGTTCCCTTCGTAAGCTCCACGCCCACCGATTGATCAAGAGGCGTATTCTTGAGGAAGGTAATCGGGTCTTGATCGTTTGTGCCGAGTCGCGTTTCTATCGTAACGTTGTTGAAAACGCTGATGTCAGTGTAGTCAATGCGAATGTTGTCGATGGAATCAACGGGGCCATAGCCGCCGCAATACAAGAGATTTAGATATTGACTGTTGCCGACGGTCTCAACGTGTGCGCCCAAAAGCTGCGCCGCCGGCATACATTCTCCATATGTCTCGCCTATGATTTGCCCCGCCATGCTGCTTGGTGTAGGGATATCCCATCCGTAGGAGCGACTGGTTTCCTGCTCGTTCATCCAGCTCATCTTCGGCATCTGCTGTGGGAAGATGGAGTTGATGATTTTCCCGCCGAGGAACATGACCGCCCCGGATGCTAAGGTCGCTCCAACCGTACCGCTTGCGAAGGCGCTTCCAAGAGCGCCCTTCCAGAGTCCGCCTGCAACACTGCCCGCATACAGAGACAAGGCGATCATTGCCACGAATCCCAGAACTTTTTTCAGTCCGCCACCTTCGATATGCGGCATGACGATAAGCTGCGAACCGTCCTGCGGATATGTATGCTCTACGTCCTCGACATGTGCACCGTTCAGATATATGTCCCTTGCTGCCGTATCTACGTAGTCGCAGACATTTCCCTGATTGTAGCTGGCATAGCGGATTTCCTTCTTCATCTCAAAGGGATTCTCTACAATTACGATTTGAAGCATTGTTCCGCCCCTTTCGGTTTGTAGAATCCGACAATGCGCGAGCGCCAGCGTGCCAATCGGTCGATGCAGGTTCCTGCCACGCTGTATGCGTGGATGAATTTCCCCGCGCCGAGGTAGATGCCTACATGGTTCGCCCATACATCAGGATCAAGTCGAATGAGTACGAGGCATCCTTCTTCCGCTTCAGCGATCCGCTCCCAGTCCATTTCTTCCGCTGTCATTTCTCGCGCGATTTGCGCCGTGCGCATGGCGCTGATATGGTAGTCCGGTACCTCGATGCCCTGCCGACGGAACATCTCGCGCGCCAATCCCCAGCAGTCAAGCCCTGTTTCTTTGTCGCGGCCGCCGTCGATGAAAGGCGTGCCGATCAAGTCTTTGTATTCCATGCGATTATCTCCCTTCCTGTATGCCTGGTTCACCGCCGAAGCGCTCGGGAATCAAGCAGGAATCCAGATTATTCCTGCACTGCTTCCCGCCCCTATAGCCGCAGCGGATGTCGCCGCAGACAAAGGGGCAGAAGTCCGTCAAGTATCGCCACATGGGGAATCGGTCTGCGATTTCCGACGAGGCTCCCAGCGTGAAGGAAATCCACTGTTCATCATAGTTCGCGGAATTGACGACAAAGGCAAGCTCTATCTCTGGCTCGGGAACATCAAGCAGTTTTGCGTTCACTACGAACACGCTGACCTTTGCATCAACAAGCCCATCATACTTTTGCAGGTATGTCGTGAGCAGACCGCCGCCCGAGCTGATTTTCAGATTCAGTGAGGGCAGCGTCTTCCCGTCCTCCTCGTAGTTGTCCAGTTCCATAGGGAACGCCGTCCACGTCTTACCCTGCCATACGACATCCTCCGTGTTGCGTACAAGGTAGATGGGCTCGACGAGCATCGTGTGGTTCACCTGCACCAAAATCAAAAATGGTGCATCCGTTGACAGCTTATTCTTTTCGAGTGTGGCGATCTTGGAGAAATGATTCATCTGTTGTCATACCTCCTCGAATTTCAGCGTAAAACGGTAGCCGGGATAGCTGAATTGATACGATAGTGCTTCCGCAAAGCGCACGGTATGCGTTTCTTTTAAGTCCCAATCGACAAAGGAGAACGACTGGAATGTGCCTACCCTGCGGTAAAAATCTAGCAGCTTTTTCAGCTTCGCTTCCGGCACAGCGATCCAAGTGAATGTCCATGTCCGCACCATGCGCGTTGTACGCGGGCGCGTATGTTTGTAGTTGGCGTCGCTCGTCGTGCTGATCGTGCTGTCCTGCACATGCACCAGATGGGAGCTGCCGCTGTTCGATGCCGTCGGTACGCACGGATTGCCGATATCAGGAAATTTGATCAGCTCTGCCATTTCAGATACCCCCCAGCGCTGTTCTCAGGTTTGTACCAAAACCGCCAACATTGCGATTCGCACCGTCAACAACGACGTCAAGGATCACGCGATTCAAAGAGGCTTCAAACTGTTTATTTTCGACTTTAACCTTGCTCTCCGAGCGGTTTGTGATGTTGACGACGACCGTCGGCGCCTTGCCTTGGCCACCGCCGCCGATGGCACTCAGATTGCGCTCGTTGAGCGGGATAACGGCCTCCTGCTCACCTGCCTCACCAATCATGGCGAGTGTAGGCGCGGTAACGATGCCGCCCTTGGCAAATGCCCTCAGTTTAGGCGCGCCGCCAGCAAGGTGGAAATTTGCCATCGGACTGTGAAAGCCGATGGACGACATACCGCCGAGCGGCGCGACAGATCCGCCGGTGCGGGCGCCACCAAACGCGCCGAGGAGGCCGTCAATCCAGCTCGCCGCCAAGCGCTGCGCGGCGATTTTTGCAATCATGGACAGGACACTGTTGCCAAAGTCTCGCAATACGTCCTGTGCCGACTTCGCCCCACGGATAAACTCGGTCATGGAGTTCGCCAGTGTGCTATAGAGGCCTTCCGCCGTATCGGCGATATAACCCGCCATGCTGCTGTGTGCGTCCTTCCAGATCTTCACATAGGCACGGGCGAGCTTTTCTTGCCCCTCCATGTTGAGCGCACCTTCCGTCGCCGTCTTTCCCTCGACGCTCCCGAGATGAGCGACGAGTTCGGCGACTTTGCCCTCGTTCTGCAGGTAGTCGATATATTGTTCATGCGCCTTTTTCAGGTCTTGACGCCGCTTCTCTTCGGCCTTCGCGATTTTCGCGTAGTACCAATCTGACACGGCCGCTTTGGACTCCCAATCGTCCTTATCGCGCATGACTTCTTTTTCTTTTTCCTTACGCTCATCGGCAAGTTTTCGCACCGTGGCCGCATATTCTGCTTCTGCCATGGCTTCATAGTCATGCAGGACTTCGGCGTTGGCGTGTTTTGCTTCGTCCGCCACTTGGTCAAATGCCGACTGCCACTTTTCTGTCGCTTGGCGCTCCATGGCCGCCATATACTCGTCGAGCTGCTTGTTCAGATTGTCGACCGTTTCCTGTGATACGCCCGATTCTTTGATTTTTCCTATCTGCTGGCGCTTGTGCTGCACGTCCTGACTGATTTTCTTGGTGTCCTGCATGTATGTCGTATCGTCAATGCCGCTGATGCCGTCGGCCATGACCTGATAGAGGTTCACGGCGTCGCGCCTGCCCTGTTCGAGCTTTTTCGCGGCGTCTTGCGCCCTGCGGGCGGCTTCGGCCTCCTCACGAGTGCCGCTATATTTTTCTGTTACCGTGCGTCCGCCCGTCGCCTCGCGGATGGATCCGTAGCCTTGGACAGCGCCGAAATAGCTCTCAGCCTCAGCCATGGAGATGGTCTGCACGCCGCCCGAGGACTGACGACTGTTGACCATGCCATCGCCCATATAGATGCCGACGTGCCCCGCAAAGTCTACGAGGTCGCCCGTCTCTGGCTCGTAGCCGCCGCCTGCACTGTGATACGCGCCCGCCGCGCGGAATGCCTCATCGTTGATGATTCCCTCCGTGCCGTGACCGCCGATGCTGTCGATACCTGCGTCAGCGTAGACGTTTGCCGTGTAGCTGTCGCACTGGATGGCAGGGTTGTTCGTGATGTTGCCCATCCACTGTTCGCCCTGCGGATGACTGCCTGCAATGCTTGCAACAAGCTCGCCGATGGGCCGTTCTATGTCGTAGCTCGTCGGTGCGGGCGGCGCTTTCTCTTTCACGGCCTTCTCTCGCCCGCCGTCACCGCTTGCCGTAGTCAAGTCCAACATCGACCGCTGCAAGTCTTCCAGTTCTTTCCTGTTCTTTTGCTCGATCGCTTCGGATTCAGCCCGTGCCTTTGCCTCGGGACTGCCCTTCTCGCGCTCGACTTGCATTTTCTGCAGGGCGAGGGCATCGCGGCCCGTGACCGCTTCGCGTTTCTTTGTCGGATCCGTCATGTAGACGTTGGTATATTCCGCCTCTACGCTCTCGGCCGTAGGCGCGTTGCGATAAAATACGCCATCCTCCTCAATGTACTCCTTACCATTGAGCTGGTACATGTGCGACTCTTTTTCTGCTTTCTGTGCACGGCCGTACTCGCTGAGCTTGTAAATCGCGTAGCCCGTCGCCGCTGCGACGCCGAGCCAGCCGCCCATAAGCGTCCAGACGGCACGCGTCAACGTACCCACGGCAGTCGTTGCCGTCGCCATCGCGCCGACGGTCTTCGTTCCTGCTGTGACAGCGGCATTTCCCGTCGCTGTCGTGGCAACGGTCAGCGTATTGGTCGCCGTCGTTGCACCCACTGTGGCGGCCATCGTCTCCGTCTTTGCCGCGACATTTTTCTGACCGGCCACGACTGCAGCATTGCCAGTGGCCGTCGTGGCCAAGGCAAGTTCTCGCTCCACATTCGTCGCGGCTTGTCCGCTCTCAGCGGCTCCGACATGGGCGCTCGTCATGCGTGCGCCTGTTTCCGTTGCCGCAACAGCAGTTCCGTTCAAGGCGACCGTCGTTTCCTCTGCCGCCACCGTAGCCGCCTGCGCCTGTGCGGCGAAAGCTGCCCTCATGCCTGCGGCAATCCGTTCAGCAGTCGCAGCAGTCTTGATCTCAATCTTCGTGCATTCTTCGACAATGCGTGCCGTCGTTTCTTCTGCCGACAGATTCGCTTTCATCGCCGCCTTCACGACGGCGTTCTGCTGCCTTTGTGATTCGCGCTCTACGGCGGCGATGCGCCTCGCAATCTCGCGCTCATGCGCAGCGGTGATTTCCGTCTGTGTCGCCGTCTGCGTTGCCGCCGCTGCAATCGCCGCCTGCTGCGATTGCAGCCAGAATGCGCGAACCGTGCTCAATGCACCGCTTGCAAACTGAATTCCCTTGTAGGCAGCGACAAACTTGACGACCGCCGCCGTGACATCACGAACTTCCTGCTTATTCGCGGCAAGCCATGTCGCTGATTCCGTCAAGCCCTCGATAATGACGGGAAAGACACTCTCTGCCACAGGAGCAAGTGCCGACGTAAAGGCGAGCTGCACCTGCTGCGACTCCATCTGCATGACTTTCATGTTGAGCGCCAGTTCATGCATTTCCTTCGCGTCGAGACCGATGCCCTTGACACGCGACGCCGTCTCAGCCGCTTCCGTATACTGTTCAAGCGTCTGCGCGAGTGCAAGCCCCTTTGTGCCCAGCGTCGTCAAGAGGAATTCCTGCTGCACGCCCGCATCTTTTGCGAGTTTGTAGCCCTTGGCGAGGCTTTCAAGCTGCTCGTTGAGCGGCAGGATCTTTCCATTCGCATCCGTCAGGCTCACGCCGAAAAGGTCGAGCGTGCGACGCACCTTCTCGCCCGCCTCACTGTCGGAAAAAAGCGATTTGTCGAGGCGCATGACGGCGGAGCTGAAGGAATCAACGTCGCCGCCCGTGAGCTTCAGGATACGCGAAAGTTTGCCCGCTTCTGCTGTTGTCACGTTCAAACGGTTGGACAACTTGTAAATATTATCTCCCGCCTGCACTGCCCCGTCGATGATACTTGCAAGCCCAAAAGCTCCGGCAGCGGCAGTCGCCATGCTCTGAAACTTACCGATGAGATTGCTCGTTTCCTTCGATACGCCAGCGAGAGCGGCAGTGGCGGACTCCATCGGCTTCGTATCGAGCGCCGTTTGCATGGCACGCTGTGCTTCATTCAGTTCCTTTTTCAGGCCGGACGAGTCCGCACCGATCTTGATTTTCAGCTCACTGATGTTTGCCATTACTCCACCGCCTCATTCAGCCCAAATTCCCGCTTCAAATATTCCTCATCCGCCCTGCGCTGCTCTTCTCGTCTCCTCGCTTCCTTCTCGCGCTCTTCGGGGTAGAGCGGCGCGAGGATGTCGATCGCCGATACTGGCTTTGTGCACTGCACGCTGACGAGGCAAGAGACAAAATAGGCGCGCTTCCAATCTTGACGCTTCTCCTCCGCCTCGCGACTTTCCAATATCAGATAGAACTCTTGCACCTGCAAGGATTCATATACTTCGGGCGTGATACCGAGGATGCCGTAAGCGACAGGCTCCGTCGCTTCCACCCATGCCGCCATGGAGGCGACTTCTACTTCTTTTTGGCCTTCACATCCTCCGCTGCCGCCTCGTCGTTTTTTCCGCGCGTGAAAACCCCCGTCGCAAGCATTGCCTCAATAAGCGCCTGATTGATATCATCGATTGTGCCGCCCGCCGCGCAGTGCTCTTCAATGAGCTGGATCACAGCGTCTTCCTCCTGAAGTCTCGGGAGCGCCCAACGTAAAGCGGCGATGGTGTACCGCAAATCCATCCACCGCAGGCTGCCGTGCGACATTTCCTCAACGACAGAAAAGAGCGACCTGCCAATTTCCTGCTCCAAAGCCATCATGCCACGAATCGTCAGGCAAAGCATGAGCTGCCTGCCATCCGCCATTTTAAATGCCGTTTGTTTCTTCATTCGGTGATTCTCCTTCCATCAAAGACGAAGGCCATATTCGCAAACGCCTGCGAATATGGCCCTCTCCCTCTCACCTGTCGCTGTCAAGGCGAACCCTGTGCGCCGCCCGCGCCACTCGCTTTCGTGACCTCGCTGATCGGGCCGTTGCCGTCGAGCGTGCCCGAAAGGGTGGCGGCGCCGTCATGCGGTACGTCCTTGCTGAACTCTGTGACTGCCGCCCACCCGCGCTGATAACTCTTATCCGGGTACTGCAGCTTGACGTCGACCGTCTTGCCCGCGCGAAACGCGACTTCGAGCGCTTCGACGCCCGCATCGTTGAGCATGACAAGCCCCGAAAGGTCGATGCTCCAAGACTTCATGCCCGCAAGCTTCGAACTCCATCCATCCGTCGCCTTGTCCGAGACGTCGATAGAATCCGCTTTCTCTGTCAACTTACTGTTTCTCTGCCCGCCGACGACCGTCCACGTCGGCGAAGCGAACGTGCCCGTATTGATCAGGAGCAGGTAATCCTTGCCCACCGTCGCCGTCGAAATATTCGGGTTGACAGGCAGGTTTTCCGCTTTGATTGGCATTTCTTATCCCTCCATATCTTGTATCTGTACTTCGAGGCGCAGCGTCGCGCTATAGCCTCTGATTTCCCGTTGGTTCGTGCGAACCTCCGCAATTTCTTGATCACGGACGGCAAATCCAGCCGCCTGCATATCGAGCCGCGCCGCCGTGAGCACCGTAGCCACATCGTCTAAGATGCCATTGATCTCCGTGCGGCTGTTCGCGCCACTGTAGATTTCCAGCTCCATTGTCGCCGTGCAGAGCGCCACGTCCTTGACACCATCAGGTGATACGCTGATTTCGCCGAAGACGATGAACGGCAATCTTGCCTTGTCGTCTACATGCTCATGGATCGGCGTCGTCTGGCACGCCGTCAAAAGATCGCGCACAGCTTTCTGTAATGCCTGCAAGGGCAGGCGCTTCTTCATCACGGCTCCACCGCCTCCTTGAGCGCCTTAATGATCTTCGGCTCTACTTCGTCGAGCGCGGGCTTCATGAACGGTCTTGCCTTTCGTGCAGGCAAGTTCGCCCATTTCGCAAAAGTCCCATTGAATTTAAGCGCCATCTTTTTTGTCGGCACAACGACCGACGGCTTGACGCCTTTTTCCAATAAGACGGAGTGCGGTGCCTTCGACTTGACGAAGCCGCGATTGTTCTTCTCGTCGTATTCCATGACGAGACGCTTGACGATACTGCCCGTCGCATGCGGCGCCTTACTCTTCGCCGCGCTCAAAGCGTCCTGTGTGCCCTTGCGAATCGCCGATCTCATACGCTGTTGCGCTCCGTCGCCATACTTTCCGATGTCGCTTGCCGCTTTCTTGATCTCGTTCGTCAAGTCACTCTTGATGTAGAATCCCTTCGCCCTTGCCATTACAGCTGCACCTCGCTTGTCGTCAAGATGATTTCGCCAGGCATCGTATCATCGATGTGCTCCACATGGAACACACGCGTCCCCTCCTTGACGCGCCAGCTTTTGGCAATTTCCACTGGACGAAGGCGTATACCCTGCGTGACCTCGACCGCCGCCGCATCACCAAAGATGGCGCGGCTCACGAAGCCAGGCTTTAGAAACTCCGCCCAAACTTCGCGCGTCGGAGTGTACGTCGTATCGCAGCCGTTGATTTCATCCAAAGGGCTTTCAGGCCGCAGGAGCGTCACGCGGCGATTCATCTTGTCTACGTTAATCACGGCGGTTCACCTCCTGTATAATTCTGCAGCTGCAGGATCATCGAGCGGATATGATACGGAAAGGACTGCCGATTATCGCCCCGGCAGTCCCTGTGCGTATACATCTCGCTGATGAGCGCGAAGCGCACGATGTCCGCCGTCGCCCCGAAGTCCTCGATTTTGCAGCGCTCCTCAAAGTTGTCCACCGCATGGGCGAGGTACGCATCTGCCGCCTTCATGCACTGGCGCAGGAAAGCGTCCTCAATATCGAGGTCAATGCGCAGGTACGTCTTGACCTCATCGAGCGTGATCGCCATGACGTCCCGCCTCCCTTACGGCAGCGTGACTTGCGCCAGCTTCACGGCATCCGTATCGTCGGCGACGACGCCGAAGCGCTCCACGCAGCGCAAGGCCGTCGCGTACTTGTCGAAGAGGAAGTCCGTCGACACGGCGATTTCCACGCCTGCTCGCTCGAAGAACGCCACATAGTCGGCGATGCTGCCGACGTAGAACGGCGCCTTCTTCGTTTCCGTCGGAAGCGTGCCGTTCGAGACGACAACAATCGGCTTGCCGCGAAAACGATAGGTGTCGGGCGCGGCGACGTCGGGCACGAGAAGCGGACGCTTCTGTGCGTCTTCCAGCTCGGAGAGCCACTGGAAGCCGTCCTGGTTCGTGAGGATTCGCGCGTTCGCATAGTAGGACGGGTCGAGGCTAACGTTCAGGATCTTCATAAAGCCCTTGGCGTCCGTCACCGCCGTCGGCGTGAGTTTCTTGAGGAGCTTCAGAATCTCGTCGTTTTCGGTGTTGACCGCCTTGCGTGCGAAACGCTGGCCGATGATCGCCGTGAGGTTCACATCGGCGTCGTCAAGGAGCTGGTTCGAGACGGGAATGATGTCGCCATAGTCCTTGATCTCGTACTTGAGCTGCCCGAAGTCGAAGTCCGACTGCTTGATGCTGTTCAGCTCCTCGAACGCCGTGAGCTTGCCCGTCTCATCGCCGAGCGTCGGCATCTTGCCCGAGATGCTGTTGGCGTGCTGGACATGCGTGAAGTCCTTGAGCGCCGTATACGCCTTCCTGTACTCGCGAATCTGGCGCATCTGCTCTTCCGGTACGAGATAGCCGCCCTTGGCAGGCGTTCCCTCGACCTGCCCGGGAGAACCGATTTGATTGACGTAGTCGCGGCCAATCTGATTGACATAACCGCGCTCCTCCTCCGTGAGCGTCCTGCCCAGCACGAGCTTGTTGAACACGCGGTTTCGCATCACTGCATCGCTGACCTTGTTCTCCCCGACCGGCGCCGCCGTATGAGCGAAGTCCGTCAGAGCCGCCCGCTCCATCGCCAACGCCGCTTCGTACTGATGAACGGCGTTCGTCAGATCCTTGGCGCGCTTTGCCGCCGTCTCGACGTTTTCCTCCTGCTGCAGATTCTCCACCTCGCGGCGCAGATCATCCACCGTCTTCTTGATTTCATCCGACTTTTTCATATCATGGCTCCTTTCGCCAAGGCAAGGGCGATCTCTGCCCTCTGCCGCATTTCCATCACTGCTTTTTGGCAGCGCTCTTCTTCTGCCGCCAAAGCAGCAGGCGTTCCTTTTTCCATCACGCGACGCACGCATTCAGGGATGTGCTGCATAAATTTCGCACTCCCCGCGCACGCCGTCATCTGCGATGCTTCCAAAAGCTCCACGTTAAAGATTTCAGCTACCTCTCTGGCCGTCAACCATGTTTCATCGTTGACCAGCTTGTGCAAAAGTTCCGCCGTTATGCCCTTTAGCGCCGCCTTCTGGTATGTCTCCTCAAGTCCACGCTGAATCGTGTCAAGCACATCTGCCGACCGTCTGAGATCATCGGCGTTGCCGCCCGCATAGACGGCAGGCTTGTGGATCATCAGATAGGCATTTACAGGCATCTGCCGACGATCAGCGGCAAAAAAAATCTGCGTCGCGATCGAGCAGCACCAACCGTCGACAATCGCCGTCGTAGGAGCGTCGTGACGCGCGATCATATTCGCCATAGCCACGCCTGCGGGCACACTGCCACCGTCCGAATTGATGTAGATGACCAGCGACTTCCCCTTGAGACCTTCGAGCTGACTTCTGATCTTATCCGGCCACTGATAGCCTATCGCGTTGTCATACAACTCATCAATCAAGCCGCCCGTATCATCATCGATGATGCTGCCCGATAGGTAGAGGTCGGCACTTTTATCCGTTTCATTCCGTATCTCTATTGCCATCTCGCTCACCTCCCTTCATCATGTAGGCCTTTCCGATGTCTTCGAGCTTCACGTAAGAGCCATTGACCATGTGGACGTCGCCGCCCTCGCACGGCGGACTGTCAAGCTTGGCACGCGCCTCGTTCGGGCTGTAGATCGCCGACTGTACCATCTTCTGCAGGATATCCGCCTGCTGCGACGGGTCGCCGCGCAGAATCACCCAGACATTGAATTTAAATCCCAAGCCTGCTTCCTGCTCTCGTTCCGTCAAGAGCTTTCGGTTCATCTCCTGCTCATAGAGCGAGACATTGTAAAGGAGCGTGTTGACGTAGAATTGCAGGTTCTGCATGGCGCTGTTGTTGTAGCTCGACTTCGTGTAGTCGTTCA
>ERZ773063.1429-NODE-1429-length-14120-cov-10.871098_pt1 | contig 14120 bp, 9 predicted proteins | sample MGYA00580625_ERZ773063 | MGnify/ENA primary metagenome ERZ773063 (study PRJEB29015, sample SAMEA2738022) | human oral metagenome | biome: human oral; feature: human-associated habitat; material: dental | place: China | collected 2042 ...
GCGAGACGGTCGAGGTCGTGACCTCGAAGTCGGACAAGGCGGGGCCGTCGCGCGATTGGCTGGCGTTCGTGGCCTCGCCGCGCGCGCGCTCGAAGATCAAGGCGTGGTTCTCCAAGGAGAGGCGCGAGGAGGCCATCGAGTCGGGCAAGGAGGCGCTGGCGCGCGCGATGCGCAAGCAGAACCTGCCGCTGCAGCGCCTCATGAGCCACGAGTCGGTGCTGTCGGTGGCCACGTCCTTCGGCTACCCGGACGTGTCGGGGCTGTACGCGGCCCTCGGCGAGGGGCACGTGTCCGCCCAGAGCGTCGTGACGAGGCTGGTCGACAACCTGGGCGGCGGCGACGGAACGGAGGAGACCCTCTCCGAGGCGGTGACGCCGGGGCAGCCCAAGATCCGCCAGGACCCGGCCCGCGAGGGCGCGATCGTGGTGGCGGGCATGAGCCCCAACGAGATCTGGGTGAAGCTCGCGAAGTGCTGCACCCCGGTGCCCGGCGACGAAATCGTGGGATTCATCACGCGGGGCCAGGGGGTCTCCATCCACCGCTCGACGTGCGCCAACGCGGTCCGCCTCGGCGAGCTGCAGCCGCAGCGCTTCGTCGACGTGAGCTGGAGCGGGGAGGGTGCGGGCGCGCCCTTCCGCGTGCAGATCGAGGTGCGCGCCCTGGACCGGGGCGGCCTGCTGTCGGATCTGACCCGCGTGCTCTCCGACTACGGGGTCAACATCCTCTCCGCCTCGCTCAACACCTCCGGCGACCAGGTGGCCGGCGGGCGCTTCAGCTTCGAGCTGGCGGACCTGGGCCACCTCAACGCGGTGCTGGCGGCGCTGCGGCGCGTGGACGGGGTCTTCGAGGCGGTGCGGCTGTCGGACTAGGGGCGCGTCGTCCTGTACGGTGAGAACACCGGTGCAGCGGTGTTATCTCCGTCCTAATGCGTCCATCCGCTTCCGTCAGCGGCGTTAGATGTGACACACTGGGGCGTGTGCGCCTAATGAGGCGCGCAGCAGCGCCCGGGCGAACGCCCTCGTATTAGAAGGAAAATCGTGACTACGACGCCGATTCCATCCGAAGAGAACAACCCCGTCGACACGGCCGCCACGGTCCCGGTCGGCGGTGCTCCGTCCGCGGGCACGCCCCCGGAGGTGCCCGCCCACCCCTTCGCCCGCATCGACGCGGAGGGAACCGTGTACGTCAAGGACGGGGACTCGGAGCGCGCCATCGGCGCCTACCCCGAGGGGATCCCCGCCCAGCCCTACGCCCTCTACGAGCGCCGCTACGCCGACCTCGAGGCCTCCGTGCGCCTCTTCGAGGACCGCCTCGCCCAGCTCGCGCCCCGCGAGATCGACACGACCCTGGCCTCCATCCGCGAGCAGATCGCGGAGCCGAACGTCGTCGGCGACCTCGCGGCGCTGCGCCGTCGCGTGGACAGGGTCGCCGAGGCGGCCCAGGCGCGCAAGGAGACCGCCCGCGAGGAGCGCAAGGCCGCCAAGGCGCAGGCCCTCGCCCAGCGCACCGGCGTCGTCGAGCGCGCCGAGGCCATCGTCGCCCAGGATCCGGCGCGCACCCACTGGAAGAACTCCGGGCAGGCCCTCCGCGAGCTCCTCGAGGAGTGGAAGACCCTCCAGCGGCGGGGCCCGCGCCTGGACAAGAGCACCGAGGACGAGCTGTGGAAGCGCTTCTCCTCCGCCCGCAGCCAGTTCGACCGCCTCCGCCGCCAGTACTTCTCGCAGCTCGACCAGGCCCAGTCCGAGGCGAAGCGCATCAAGGAGCGGCTCATCGCACAGGCGGAGGCCCTGCAGACCTCCACCGACTGGGGGCGCACGACCGCCGCCTACCGGGACCTCATGAACCAGTGGAAGGCCGCCCCCCGCGCCTCGCGCAGGGAGGACGACGCCCTGTGGGCGCGCTTCCGCGCCGCCCAGCAGGTCTTCTTCGACGCCCGCCGCGCCAAGGACGAGGCCACCGACGCCGAGTACCGGCAGAACCTGGCCGCCAAGGAGGAGATCCTGGTGGACGCCGAGGCGATCCTGCCCGTCACCGACCTGGAGAAGGCGAAGGCCCAACTGCGCCGCATCCAGGACCGCTGGGAGGAGGTCGGGCGCGTCCCCTCCTCCGACCTGCACCGCGTCGAGGGCCGGCTGCGCGCCGTCGAGGCCGCGGTGCGCGAGGCGGAGGAGCGCGAGTGGCAGCGCACCAACCCCGAGACCCGCGCCCGCGCGGCCGGGGTCCTGGGCCAGCTCGAGGGGCAGATCGCCGACCTCGAGGCCGAACTGGCGCGCGCCGAGGCCTCCGGAGACAAGAAGAGGGCCGAGTCGGTGCGCGACGCCCTCACCACCAAGAGGGCCTGGCTCGACCAGATCTCCTCCACGATCGCCTGACCCATGCGCCTGCACGTCATCCCCTCGCCGTACTACGCGGCGAACGCCCTGGTCCTCGTCCCGGCCCAGGGCCCGGCGGCCCTGGTCGTCGACCCCTCCGCCGGCGTCCAGCACCTGCTGCGCGAGGTCCTCGACCTCGAGGGCGTCGGAGTGGGCGGCGTCTTGGCGACCCACGGGCACCCCGACCACGTGTGGGACTGCGCGGCGGTCGCAGGGTGGACCGGCGGGCCGCAGCTGCCCGTGTACCTGCCCGGCCCTGACGTATACCGCATGGACGACCCCGCGGCCCACGTCCCCCTGCCCGCCCCCGGTTTCGCGGGGGAGTGGGTCAAGCCCGAGCGCGTGGAGCCCGTGCCCGCGGGCGCCTTCGAGATCGTGGAGGGCGTGCGGCTGCGCATGCTGCCCGCGCCCGGCCACTCGGAGGGGTCGGCCCTGTTCCTGGGCGAGTGCGAGCTGGACATCCGCGTCGACAACACCTCGTTCTACCACTCCGACGGCCCGGTGCCGTGGGCCCTCAGCGGCGATGTCATCTTCCGCGGCAGCGTCGGGCGCACCGACCTGCCCGGCGGGGACGAGACGCAGATGCGCCACAGCCTGCGCACCGTGTCCAACGCGATCGACCCCGCGACCGTCCTGATCCCCGGTCACGGGCCGGCCACCACCATGGCCGAGGAGATCGCGGCGAACGAGTACCTGATCCGCGCCCGCCGCATCGGCTGAGGCGCCGCGAAAGGAAGTGGATCCCTCCATGGCCCGCACATCCCTGTCCGGATTCCCCGAGTGGCTGCCCGACGGGCGCGTCGTCGAGCAGTACGTGCTCGACGCCCTGCGCCGCGTCTTCGAGCTGCACGGGTTCTGCGGGATCGAGACGCGCGCCGTCGAGACCCTGGAGCAGCTGGAGGCCAAGGGCGAGACCTCGAAGGAGATCTACGTCCTCGACCGCCTGCAGGCCCTCAAGGCCGAGCAGGGGGGTCGCCGCCCCGGCAAGGAGCGCCGCATGGGCCTCCACTTCGACCTCACGGTCCCTTTCGCGCGCTACGTCGTCGAGAACGCCAACGAGTTGGACTTCCCCTTCAAGCGCTACCAGATCCAGAAGGTGTGGCGCGGTGAGCGCCCGCAGGAGGGGCGCTTCCGCGAATTCACGCAGGCCGACATCGACGTGGTGGGCAACGGGCAGCTGCCGTTCCACTTCGAGGTCGACCTGCCCCTGGTCATGGCGGAGGCCCTCAACTCCCTGCCGATCCCGCCCGTGAGGGTCCTCGTGAACAACCGCAAGGTCGTCCAGGGCGCGTGCGAGTGCCTGGGGGTCGGCGACGTGGACGCCGCGCTGCGGGGCCTGGACAAACTCGACAAGATCGGCGCGGAGGGCGTCGCCGGGGAGCTCGCCGCCAGTGGCATCGGAGCCGCGCAGGCGCGCGCGCTGCTGGAGATGGCGCGCATCCGCAGCGCTTCGTCCTCCGAGGTCCGCTCCCGGGTGGCGGAGCTGGGCCTGTCGGGGCCCCTCCTGGAGGAGGGCCTGGGCGAGTTGTGCGCGCTGCTGGATGCCGCGGGCTCCCGCATGCCGGGCGCGCTCGTCGCGGATCTGCGGATCGCCCGCGGCCTGGACTACTACACGGGCTCGGTCTACGAGTCGGAGGTGGAGGGCCACGAGGATCTGGGCTCTATCTGCTCGGGCGGGCGCTACGACTCGTTGGCCAGCGACTCCAAGCGCTCCTATCCGGGCGTCGGCCTGTCGATAGGCGTCTCGCGCCTGGTGTCCCGGATGATCTCGGCGCCCCTGGTGCGCGCGACGCGCCCGGTGCCGACCGCCGTGGTCGTCGCCGTGGCCAGCGAGGAGGAGCGGGAGCGCTCCGAGGCGGTCGCCCGCGCGTTGCGGGCACGGGGCATCCCCACGGACGTCGCGCCCAGTGCCGCGAAGTTCGGCAAGCAGATCAAGTTCGCCGACAGGCGCGCCATCCCCTTCGTGTGGTTCCCCGGCTCCGACGGGGCGGACACGGTCAAGGACATCCGCTCGGGCGAGCAGGTGGAGGCCGACCCCGCCACGTGGGCGCCGCCCGCGCAGGACCTCGCCCCCGGGGTCGTCCCGGTCTGAGCGCTCCCCGCCCCAGGCGGTCGGCGACCGGGCGCTCGGCCTGCGCCGGCCGTCCCGGTCCGAGCGCGCCGCCCGTGGTCACTGGTTGTTCGCGATCCACTCCTGGGCGGCGGCGGGCGCCTCGTCGGCCTCGCGGATCTCGTCCGGCGCGATGGGCTCGTCCCCGAACTCCTCGCCCGTGCGCGCGGTGGTGGTGCCGACGGTGAGGACCATCGTGCGGCCCGTGTACAGGGGGATCGCGGTGTTCACCGAGGCGTACCCCGCGGTCGGCTGGCCGAAGGTGCGCACATTGGCCATCCCCCTGAAGGCCAGGAGGGCCTGCTCGCCCGACGACGCCGTCCGCTCGGAGATGAGGACGGCCACGGGCACCGCGAGTTTCGCCCTCTGGCCCACCGAGGTCGGGGTGCCCCCTCCGGAGACCCTTCCGTCGGACAGCGCGACAGGGGTGCGCCGGTCGCCGATGGTGAAGGTCGCGACGACGCCGTCGGGCAGCAGCGGGGAGAGGCCCGCGATCATGGGGCCCATGTCCCCTCCGTCGTTGTCGCGGAGGTCGACGACGACACCGCACAGGTCGTCCTGGCTGAGGGCGTCGGCGATGGAATTGGCGTAGGAGCTGCCCTGCTCGGGCGTGCCCATGTAGCCGGGCAGGGCGACCGTGAGCACGCAGCCGCTCATCGACCAGGTCGGCGCCTCGTAGGAGTCGGCTCCCTGCTCGTCCGAGTCGGCGTCCGCGAGGAAGGAGTGCTTGCCGCCGGCGACTCCGATGGCGTCGCCCAGGACGGCGTCGACCTCGTCGTGGGTGGTGGCGGCGTCGATGCGGGTGGCGGCGTCGGCGCGGGCCGCGGCCCACTGGGGGGTGTCCGCGTACAGGCCGTCGTCGAGGAGCCCCAGCGCGGTGCGCCCGTAGTCGCGCGCCGACGGCGGGGGGAACCAGATCCCGAAGTGCGGTCCGTAGGCGTGCAGGGCCCACCCGATCGCGCCCGTGACGACGAGGACCGCCACGACCACTCCGACGCCGATGGCGCGGGCCGAGCGGCGGCGCTTCTTCGGGGGTTCCTCGTCCAGGGGCTTCTCGTCGCTCATAACGCCATCCTACGGACGCCGACCCCGTCGTTGCATCAGGGAAGGGCCCCGGTCCGGCCCTGATTCCCCGCACACCACCGGTGAGAGAAGTCACCGGCGGGTTGGGGCCCTGGACGCGGTCCAACCGATAGGGTGGGGGAGCGAAGAGGCGCAGCCTCCTGAATATGGTGCCCGGGTCGACCGGAATGTGTTGTGGACAAGGCGGGCCGCGCGGGGCCCGACGCAGGCCCACCCGAGACGGTTCTGCAATCCACGATCAACACGGAGGAACACACATGCCCGACACCCCTATGACTTCTGACGCCATCGACGGCCCCGGCGGAGCCGCGGCCCCCTCTGACGCGACCACCGCCCCGGCGGATCCCCGGGGGGCGGACACGGTCACCGCGGCTCCCCACGAGGGGGCCGGGCCCGTCCGGCCCGCGGACAGCGCCCCCGCGCTGGACGCCCCGGCCGCAGTCGACGCCGGCGCGCCGACCGGGGAACTGACCGACGGGGCGCGCGCCGCCCAGGACGGCGGCCCCGACGAAGGCTCCGAAGAGGAGGGGAGTGCGGCGGAGGACGGGGGCTCCGGAGAAGAGGACACGGTCTCCTTCGCGGACCTCGGCCTGCCGGACGAACTCCTCCAGGCCGTCACAGACATGGGATTCGTCACACCGACCCCCATCCAGGCCGAGGCGATCCCCCCTCTGCTCGACCTGCGCGACGTCGTCGGCATCGCCCAGACCGGCACGGGCAAAACCGCGGCCTTCGGCCTGCCCCTGCTGGCGATCGTCGACGCGGACGAGAGGGCCGTCCAGGCCCTGGTGCTCGCCCCCACCCGCGAGCTCGCCATGCAGAGCGCCGCCGCCATCGAGGACTTCGCGGCCCGCACGGCGGAGCTGGTGGTCGTCCCCGTGTACGGCGGCAGCCCCTACGGTCCGCAGATCGGCGCCCTCAAGCGCGGCGCCCAAGTGGTCGTGGGCACTCCCGGCCGCGTCATCGACCTCATTGAGAAGGGCGCGCTGGATCTTTCCGGTGTGCGCATGCTGGTCCTGGACGAGGCGGACGAGATGCTGCGCATGGGCTTCGCCGAGGACGTGGAGACCATCGCCTCCTCCGCTCCCGACGACCGTCTCACGGCGCTGTTCTCGGCGACGATGCCCCCCGCCATCGAGAAGGTGGCGCGCGAGCACCTCAAGGACCCGGTCAAGGTCGCCGTCTCCGAGGAGTCGTCGACCGTCGACACGATCCACCAGACCTACGCGGTCGTCCCCTACAAGCACAAGATCGGCGCCCTCAGCCGTGTCCTGGCCACGCGCGCCCAGCACATCGCCGCGGGCCAGGAGGACGCCGACGCCGCCATCGTCTTCGTGCGCACCCGCGTCGATGTCGAGGAGGTGTCGCTGGAGCTGTCCGGGCGCGGATTCCGCGCGGCGGGCATCTCCGGTGACGTCGCCCAGACCGAGCGCGAGCGCATGGTCGAGCGCCTCAAGAGCGGCTCCCTGGACGTCCTGGTCGCCACGGACGTGGCGGCCAGGGGCCTGGACGTGGAGAGGATCTCCCTGGTCGTCAACTTCGACGTGCCCCGCGAGCCCGAGGCCTACGTGCACCGCATCGGGCGCACGGGCCGGGCGGGGCGCCAGGGGCGCTCACTGACGTTCTTCACCCCCCGCGAGCACACGCGCCTGCGCCGCATCGAGAAACTCACGGGGACGCCGATGGAGGAAGTGGCGATCCCCTCGCCCGCCGCCGTGTCCGAGTTCCGGGCCCGCCGGCTGCTCGAGGGCGTGGGCGCACGGGTCGAACGGGGCCGCCTGGGAATGTACCGGGAGCTCCTGGAGCAGATGGCCGCCTCCCTGGACGTCGAGGACGTCGCGGCGGCGCTGATCGCCCAGGCCGTTGGCGACGAGGGCCCCGCGCCGCGAGCGGAGTCCGACCGCCGGGGGCGGGGCAGGGCCCGCCGGGAGGAGGGGCTCGACGAGTCCGGGGAGTTCGTGGGCGCCAGCTTCGAGGCGGGGCGCGACAAGGACAGGCCCCTCAAGGGCGGCCGTGACGGAGCCCGCCGCCGCGGGGGCGGGCGCGCCGTGGCGGGCCCGGGCACGCGCTACCGGGTCGAGGTCGGCAGGAAGGACCGCGTCAAGCCCGGTTCCATCGTCGGCGCCATCGCCGGAGAGGGCGGGATCGACGGCCGGGACATCGGGCACATCGATATCTTCCCGACGTTCTCGTTGGTGGACATCACCGCGGATCTGAGCGCCGAGCAGCTCTCGCGCATCTCCAAGGGCTATGTCTCCGGCCGCCAGCTGCGGATCCGGGTGGACGAGGGCCCCGGGCGGCGCGACCGCTTCGAGCGCGGTGGATTCGAGCGCCCCAGCAGGGGGGACCGCCGCTCTGACCGCGACGACCGTTCCGAGCGGGGGGACCGCGGTGGACGCGGCGAGCGCTTCGACCGCCCCAGCAGGGGGGACCACCGCTCTGACCGCGACGACCGCCTCGGCGAGGACCGGCGCGGGGGCTTCGAGCACTCCGGCAGGGGCGACCGTTTCGACCGGGGGGACCGCGGTGGACGCGGCGAGCGCTTCGACCGCGAGGACCGCCGTCCTGGTCGTGGTGACCGTTTCGACCGCAGTGACCGTTTCGAGGCGGACGGACGCGGAGGGCGCGAGTCCCAGCGCGGCGGCTGGCACCGCTCCGTGAGGACCGAGCGCTGGGAGAGGGACATCAAGAAGCGCCGGGCGCGCGACGACTTCGGCGCGAGGGAGTCCGGGAGGGGCTTCGGCCACAAGGACCGCCGCCGTGACGAGGGGCGCGGGCGCAACGACGACGCGCGCCGGTTCGGCAAGCGCCGCTACGAGGACTGAAGCGCCCAGCGGCCGAGCACGGCCACTCGGTTCCCCGTGCCCGGGCAAGTCAGGGCTGCCCCCAGCGCGGAAGGGGGACACGTCTCCGGCCTGTGGGACATCCTCTCGGGCCTGACTGTCCCCCAGCGCGGAAGGGGGCGCCCTCGCTCTCAGGCGCGCGGGGGTGGGGCACGTCGGAGACGGTGCCGGTGAAGATGGGGGCTCGGTCGCAGGCGCGCAGGGGCAAGCCCCGGTTCCGGGCGCTTGAGTGCGTTCGGTGCTGTTTTCGTCTCCTCGCTGCTCTTTCCCTCCGTTGCTCCTGCCTCAGGGCGCGCCTTGGCGCCCTGGGGCAGGACCCATTCGGCGAAGGCGCGGGAGGCGGTGGATCGGGCAGCTCACGCAGCGCCACTCCGGGGCCTGCGGGCCGCGGCGCGTGGCCCGTTACCGCCCGTCCTTCTCGGTGTCGCACACAAGGGCCGGAATTAGGCAACACAGCATCGCACACAGGGGCGGAATCAAGCCCTTGTGTGCGGCGGGTGTTTCGTAAACCGGGGTCCTTGTGTGCACAACCCCGGGACTGGGGGCCCAACCCAGGGGCATAGTGGCGCAACCCGGGGACTGGGGCCCGCGCAGCGCACAGGGCGCGGGCGCAACGCACGGGGCGCGCGGCGCATGGGGCGGGGGTGCGAAACCCCGGCCACCGGTCCGGCGGTGCCCGACGCGGGCCGCTACCCTTGAAAGGTGACTCCCACCCCTTCCCCCAGGCCCCAGAAGCTTGTGCGCTCCGCGGGGGCGCTCGTCTGGCGCTTCGCGGACCCCGGGCGGGTGGACGTCGTCGGCGAGGCGGTCGATCCGGCTGACATCGAGGTCCTCATGGTCCATCGGCCACGGTACCGGGACTGGTCGTGGCCCAAGGGCAAGGCAGAGCCGGGGGAGCCCATCGTCGTCGCCGCCGTGCGCGAGGTGGAGGAGGAGACGGGGATCGCCGTCATCCTGGGCGTCCCACTGGCCACACAGAGGTACCGCCTCGGCTCGGGGCACACCAAGGAAGTCCACTACTGGGTCGGCGCGCCAGTGCCCGCTGGATCCGTCGCCGAGAGGCTGCGCGCGCCGGTGGTTCCCGCTCCGCGCGGCGAGATCGACCAGATCCGGTGGGCCCGGCCCGACGCCGCCGAGGCGATGCTCACCCGCAGGGGCGACCGGCGCCTGCTGTCCGAGCTCGCCTCCCACGCCCGTGCGGGCACTCTGCTCACTACCGCGGTCGCGCTCGTCAGGCCCGGGGAGGCCGCCGGCCCCGGCGCGCCAGGGCGGGGGGGCACGGCCCAGGGCACCGCAGCACTGGTGCGCGCGAATACGGACGAGGAGGCCCTCGTTCCCCCCGGCGCGTCCGCCGCTGCCTCCGGGGCGGGCGCTGCTGCCCCCACTGCGGGCGCCGCTGCCCCCGGGGCTGCCCTCGTTCGTCCAGCTGCGGGCGGGGAGCCCGCCACGAGTGGCGAGGGGATGCTGAGCCGCCTCGGCGTGCGCCGCGCCTTCGACCTCGTCGAACTCATGAGCGCCTTCGGTGTCGACCGGGCCTACGCCGCCCGCGCCGACCGCGCGCGCAGGACACTGGCGCCCTGGGCAGCGGCCGGGGGCGGGCAGGTGCTCGTCGCGGAGGGGGAGGCGCCCCGTGGGCCCTCCACGGCAGCGGGGCCTCCCCACGGGGCGGCCGCGGGAGCGGAGGCCGCGCGGACGGAGGAGGAGCGGCACGGCCCCGCGGCAGTTGCCGCGGCCAGTGGCCTCGTCCCTCCGGGACGGCGCCGCGCGACCGATCCTCCGGCACAACTGGCCGCAGCAGCGGACGACCCGCGGCCCCCGCAGCGCGCGGAGGGAGGGGGCGCGGACCCGCAGGGCGCTTCTGCTTCCGGTTCCGTTCAACGGGACGCGGGCGCGTCCACCGTCTCCGGTTGGGCGGGCGCCCTCGTGCGCTCGCTGCTCGGACGGAGGCGGGGGGTGTCGCTGGTGTGCGCCCCCGGCGAGGCGCTGGAGTGGGGCATCGGAGCCCTCCGCGGGGCGATGGCGCCGAACGCGCAGGGAACGCTCCCGCAGGGCCTCGACCGCGCCCAGGTCGTCGTCGCCCACGTTGCCCACCACGACGGCGGACACGCCGTCATCGCCGTCGAGTGCCACGCCCTGCGCACGAAGCGCGCTGCGGTTCCGGCGGAAGGGCCGGGGGAGGGGCGCCCTCGTGCCCACAACCGGTCGAAGCGCCCTGCGGGCCCCCGCTGAGAGGGGCCGGTGCGGGGCTGAGAGGGGCCGGTGCGGGCGGCTGACCGCTGGACGGAGCCGTTGGAGGGAGCCGTGGGGCCCGGCGCGCAATGCGCCGGGCCCCACGGCAAGCCCTCAGGCTCACAGGCCGGAGTTCTTCACGGACTGGTTGAGCTTGCCGCCCTGCATGTCGGTGATCATGCAGACGATCTCATGGTCGTTCTGCGACCACGACTTCGTGGTGGGGACGAACCAGGTGACGTCGAGCGAGCTCTCCTCGTAACTCTTGCCGACGTACCCCTGGAAGGCCGCGACGCAGACCTGTTCGGCCGTTGAGCCGAGCGAGTCCTGCCCCGGGTAGTCGTTGCCCTCCACCTTGTGGAGGAAGAACACTTCGGCGTCGTGCGGCTTGGAGCAGTCGACCGTCTCGACGGTGGAGACCTGGTCGCCCTCGGGCTCCTGGATGCACTGGCCGATGCTCATGTGCATCACGGACGAGGTCGAGCAACCCGCCAGCGCCATTGCGCTGAGGGAGGCCGCGGCAGCGCATGCGGCGAGCGCGCGCAGGGGCGCCCTGAAGGGGCGGCGGTTGCCTTGAAGGTCGGGGGTGGTGAGGGACATTTTCAAACTCCTACGATCCAGGCGGCGACCCAGTACAGGACTGCCGAGACTGCCGCGGCGGCGGGGAGGGTCAGGAACCATGCGACCACGATGTTCCCCGCCACGCCCCATCGGACCGCGGAGAACCTCCTCGTGCAGCCGACGCCCATGATAGCGGTGGAAACCACCTGGGTGGTAGAAATTGGGGCGTGGACGACATAGGAGCACAGGTACAGGATCGAGGAGGACACGGCTTCGGCGGTGAAGCCGCGCGCCGGATCCAGGTCGATGATCTTGCGGCCGATCGTGCGCATGATGCGCCCGCCCCCGGCCATCGTGCCCAGTGAGATCGCCAGGGCGCCGGAGATCTTGACCCACATGGGCACCGTCATGTCGCCCGTCACCGGGTCGTAGATCTGGTGGGTCTCGCCGTAGCCCCCGGCCACCAGCGCCATGATGATGATGCCCATCGTCTTCTGCGCGTCCTGGATGCCGTGGCCCAGGGCCATGGCCGCCGATGAGAAGCGCTGCGCGGCGCGGAAGCGGCGCATCGTGCGGTGGTACTGCGCGTTGCGCAGTAGCCGCAGGACGCAGTGCATGACGAAGTAGCCGACGACGAAGCCGATGATCGGGGAGGCGAACATCGGGATGATGACGTGGTCGAGGATGCCCTGCCAGTGGACCGCCGTGCTGCTCACGATGCCGGCGCCGACGAGGCCGCCGATGAGGGCGTGGGACGAGGAGGAGGGCAGGCCGAACCACCACGTGATCAGGTTCCAGACGCAGGCGCCCAGCAGCGCGGCGAGGATGATGACCAGGCCCTTGTGCTGCATCTCCGCCTGTGTCGATTCGGCGTAGCGGCTGATCGAGATGATGCCCTGGCCGACCGTCTTGGCGACGGCGGTGCCCATCATGGCGCCTATGACGTTCATGGCCGCCGCCATCAGCAGGGCGGCCCGCGGCGTCCAGGCGCGCGTGGACACCGAGGTCGCGATCGCGTTCGCGGCGTCGTGGAAGCCGTTGGTGTAGCTGAAGAACAGCGCGACGGCGATGACGACGCAGACGAGGATCAGGTTGAGATCCACGGCTCAGGATTCCTTCAGCGCGAGGGACTCGATGACGTTGGCCAGCTCCTCGAACGCGTCGGCGCAGGATTCGAGGCCCTGGACGATGTCCTTGAGCTTGATGATCGTGACCGCGTCAAGGCCGGAGTCGAAGAGGGCCGTCAGCGTGCGGCGGTAGGCCAGGTCGCCCTCGTTCTCGAGGCGGTTGATCTCGATCCAGTAGTCGCGCATGTCCACGGGCGACTTGAGCTTGGGCATGTTCTCGGCGGTGAGGTCCGCGCAGTTCTTGATGACGTCGATCTGCGCGTCCAGCAGGGAGTCCAGGGAGGAGGGGATGTCGGCGATCCCGTAGACGACCAGCAGGTCCCCGGCCTCGTCGATGAAGTCCAGGCAGTCGTCCAGGTGGGAGGCCAGGGACTGCAGGTCCTCGCGGTCGAAGGGGGTGATGAACGAGGAGTTGACGCGTTGGATGATCTCGTGGTTCAGTTCGTCGCCGCGGTGCTCGACGGCGTGGAGCTGGTCGCGCAGCGCGACCCTCTCCTCCGGGGAGGCGGCGTAGATCTGCGTGAGGAGCTCGACGCCTTCGACGAGGTGGTTGGCCTGCTGGCTGAAGTACTCAAAGAAGTCGGGGCCCTGGGGCTTGCTGCGGATTCCCACGTTGTTCCTCCGGTCTGTGTCTGGTGGCGGAGCGCGGTGTTGCGTCCGACACCAATCGTCCGCTAAGGCGGGACCGTTCTTCAACTTCAGGGGCGGGCGGGGGGCCGCAGGGCCGGGTGTTCTCCACCACACGAGGGGGCGGGATCCGTTAGAATCAGCTGTTGACCGGGACCAAGCGCCCGCATTTCGGCGCTCCTGGTCCGGCATGATTGACCCTGTACGACGAGGGCGCGAGAGGCGGCCTCGGAAACTGAATGCCCAGGAGGCAAAATGTCCGTGACTGAACAGGACGTGCGCGCAGCGGCCCCGTCCAACACTCCCGAAGACGTGCTCGAGTGGGTCGCGAAGATCGCCGAGCTGACGACCCCGGACGCAGTCGAGTTCACTGACGGCTCGCAGGAGGAGTGGGACCGCCTCACCGCGCAGATGGTGGAGAGCGGCGTGTTCACGAAGCTCAACGAGGAGAAGCGCCCCAACTCCTTCCTCGCCCGTTCCCTGCCCTCGGACGTCGCCCGTGTTGAGTCCCGCACCTTCATCTGCTGCGAGAAGGAGGAGGACGCCGGCCCGACCAACCACTGGGCGGATCCCACGGAGATGAAGGCCACCCTGAAGGAGAAGTTCACGGGCGCCATGAAGGGCCGCACGATGTACGTGATCCCCTTCTCCATGGGCCCCCTGGGCGGCCCGATCTCGCAGCTGGGCATCGAGATCACCGACTCCCCCTACGTCGTGTGCAACATGCGCATCATGACGCGGATGGGCACGGCGGCGATGGACCTGGTCGCCGCGGGCAAACCGTGGGTCCCCGCCGTCCACTCGGTCGGCATGCCCCTGGCCGAGGGCCAGGAGGACACCACGTGGCCCTGCAATGAGGAGAAGTACATCACCCACTTCCCGGAGACCGACGAGATCTGGTCCTTCGGCTCAGGCTACGGCGGCAACGCCCTGCTGGGCAAGAAGTGCTTCGCGCTGCGCATCGCCTCGACGATGGCCCGCCGCGACGGGTGGATGGCCGAGCACATGCTGATCCTGCGCCTGACCCGCGAGTCCACCGGCCAGCAGTTCCACGTCACCGCCGCGTTCCCCAGCGCCTGCGGCAAGACCAACCTGGCCATGCTCCAGCCCACGATCCCCGGCTACAAGGTCGAGACCGTCGGCGACGACATCGCCTGGATGCGCCCCG